>Ga0268298_10002811_pt1 | contig 18504 bp, 11 predicted proteins | sample WWTPWeurt_MetaG_FD_194462 | JGI IMG/M metagenome (GOLD analysis project Ga0268298, IMG submission 194462) | Activated sludge microbial communities from WWTP in Nijmegen, Gelderland, Netherland - WWTP Weurt | ecosystem: Engineered > WWTP > Aerobic digester > Activated sludge | place...
GGCGGGGGCCGGATCCTCGTCATCCTCGGCCTTCTTGTCGAGGCCAAAGACCCGGCTGAACCAGACCGACGCGTCGTCGAACAAGGAGTATGCGACGGGCGTGGCGAGCAGCGTGAGGAGGAGCGCCAGGGTCTGCCCGCCGATGATGACGAAGCCCGTCGCGCGGTTGGTGCCCGCGCCCGCGCCGCTCGAGAGGACGAGCGGGACCATGCCCGCGACGAACGCGAGCGTCGTCATGAGGATGGGCCGGAGCCTGTCTCTGTTGGACGCGAGGATGGCGTCCAGTCGATTCATCCCGGCCTCCCGCAAGCCGATCGTGTGATCGATCTGGAGGATGGAGTTCTTCTTCACGACGCCGAAGAGGACCAGCACGCCGAGCATCGAGAAGATGTTCAGCGACTGCTTGAAGATGATCACGCTCAGGATCGCGAACGGCACCGTCAGCGGCAGGCTGAGGAGGATCGTGATGGGGTGGAGCCACGACTCGAACTGCGCGGCGAGCACCAGGTACATGAAGATGCCGGACAGGAGGAACGCCATGCCGAAGTTCTTCGCGGCGCGCCCGAGCTCCTTCGAGCGGCCCATCGGCGCGGCGTCGTAGCCGGGCTCCATCTTGAGCTCCGCGGCGGCCTTCGTGAGCGCGTCGATCGTCGCGCCCTCGGAGTAGCCCTTCTCCAGGTTGCACATGATGTAGACCTGGCGACGGCGGTTGTAGCGATCGATCTTGGAGGGGCCCGCGCCCTCGGTGAACGACACGACGTTGTCGAGCGACACGGATCCGCCGGCCTTCATCGTGGGGATGCTGATTCGCTTCAGGCCCTCGATGTCGGAGCGGTACGTCGGGATGGCGCGCGCGTGGACCTCGTACTGCTCGCCCGCGTCGTTGTAGTCCGACACCTTGTACCCGCCGACGAGGAGGCGGAGCGTGCCGGCGATGTCCGCGACGTTCAGGCCGAGATCCGCGGCCTTCTTGCGATCGATGTGCGCGCGCAGCTCGGGCTTGCCGAGGACGAGCGACGTGTCCGCGTCCACCACGCCGGGCTGCTTCTTCATCGTGGCGAGGAGCGAGTCCGAGTAGGCGGCGATCTTGGTGAGATCGGGGCCCGTGATCTGGAACATGACGGGGAAGTTGGCGCCGCCGCCGAACGCGGGGACGGGGCCGATCGCGATGCGGAGGGCCTTGCCGAAGTGGGGCACGACCTCCTTGCGGGCGTGGTCGATCAGCTCCTGCTGCGAGCGCTTGCGCTCCGAGGCCGGCTTGAGCTTGACGTAGATGTTCGCCAGGTTGTTCGTCTTCTGCTGGTCGTCGCCGATCGTCGTGACGGCGTAGAGGACGCCCTCGGTCTGCTCGATCTCGGCCGCGAAGCGCGTCGCGGTGAGGCGCGTCTCGTCGAGGCTCGTGCCCTCGGGCGTGCGGATCGAGACCTGGTACTGAGACTCGTCCTCGTCGGGGAGGAAGTTCTTGTTGGCGATCCCGGCGAGCGGGAACATCGCGATGAACGAGCCGACGCAGGCGAGGACGATGACCCAGCGGTGCATCATCGACCAGCGGAGGATCGAGACGTAGCCGCCCTCGATGAAGCCGTAGATGCCGCCCGTGTGGACCTTGCCGGCGGTGCCGGCGTGGCCGCTGTGGCCGGCCTCGGACATGGGCGCGTGGTCCCCGGGGGTCCGGAAGGGCGCCTTGTTGTCGTGCGCGTCGGCCTTCTTTTTCTGGGCTTTTCGCTTCAGCCAGCGCGAGCACATCATCGGCGTGAGCGTGAAGCTGACGAGCAAGCTCACCAGGATCGAGAAGCTCATCGTCAGGCCGAACGACGACATGAAGCGGCCGACGATGCCGCCCATGAACGCGACGGGGAGGAACACAGCGACGAGGGAGAGCGTGGTCGCGAGGACCGCGAGGCCGATCTCCTTCGTGCCGTTGATCGCGGCCTCGTAGGGCTTCTCGCCGTGCTCGTCGATGCGTTTGTAGATGATCTCCAGCACGACGATCGCGTCGTCGATGACGATGCCGACGGCGAGCGTGAGGGCGAGGAGCGTGATCGCGTTCAGCGTGAACCCGGCCGCGCGCATGATGCCGAACGTGCTGATGATCGAGGTCGGGATCGCGATCGCGGCGATGACGGTGGAGCGCAGGTTGGCGAGGAACACGAGCACGATGATCGCGGCGCAGATGGCGCCGAGGATGAGGTGCTCCTTGACCGCGCCGATCGCGTTCTCGATGAACTCGGACTGGTCGCGCGCGATGTCGATGTTGTAGCCCTCGGGGACGCGCTTCTTCACGTCCGTGAGCTTCTCTTTGATGTTGTGGACGACCTCGGCCGTGTTCGTGCCGCTCTGCTTGCGCACGTTGAGGACGACGGTGGATCGGCTCCCTTTGTAGCCGGCCGAGTCCGGATCGGCGGAGCCGTCCTCGACGGTGCCGATGTCCGAGAGGTGGATCGGCACGCCGCCGTTCACCGCGACGACGATGTCGCCCATCTGCTCGACCGACTCCACGCGGCCCTGCGTCCGGAGCGTGAGCTGCCGCGATCCGGCCTCGACGCGGCCGGCCGGGATCTCGAGGTTCTGCGTGCGGAGCGCGCCCTCGACCTGAGCGGCGGAGAGCCCGTAGCTCTGGAGCTTGGCCGGATCGATCCACACGTTCACCTGGCGCGGGCGGCCGCCGATGATCGTCACCTGACCGACGCCGCTGATCGACTCGATCTCGCGGCGGATCTTCTTGTCGGCGAGCTCGGTGATGTCGCGCGACGTCCCGGGCCCGGTGAGCGCGATCGTCATGATCGGCGCCGAGTCGGGGTCCATCTTCTGGATGACCGGAGGGTCGACGCCGCTCGGCAGCGTGGCCATCGCGGCGCTCACCTTGTCACGCACCTCCTGGGCCGCGACCTCGACGTCCTTCTCGAGGACGAACGTGACGATGACGACGCTCACGCCTTCGCTGGAGACGCTGCGGAGCTCGTCGATGCCGCTGATCGTGTTGACGGCCGACTCGAGCTTGTCGCTGACCTCGGTCTCGACCTCCTCGGGCGCCGCGCCGCGGAGGACCGTCGTGATCACGACCGCCGGAAAATCGATCTTCGGGAAGCGATCGATCCCGAGCTGGAGGTACGCGAAGAGCCCGACGACGCTGAGCACGAGGATGAGCACCGTCGCGAAGACGGGGCGCTTGACACTGATGGCCGCTAGCCACTGCATGAGCTTGCTCCGCTTCCCTTACTTCGCCTTGATTTCCGTGCCGTCCGCGAGCTTGTCGATCCCCGAGATCGCGACCTCGTCCGACGGGGACAGCGTGCCTCGCACCTCGACGAGCCCGTCCACCTCGCGGCCCACCGTCACGATGCGCTCGATGACGCGGGTGCCCGCGCGGACGAACACGCGCGACGCGGTGCCCGAGTTTCCGACGGCCGATCGCGGGACGAGGAGCGCGTCCTCGCTCTCGCCCTCGATCGCGATCTCGGCGCGCGCGAACGTGCCGGGGCGGAGGCCCCCGTCGGCGTTCGGGACCTCGGCCTCGATCGGGAGCGTGCGGCTCTGCGCCTTCACGCTCGCGCCGATGCGCTTCACGACGCCCTTGAAGACCTTGCCCGGGTACGTCGCCACCGTCACGAGGACCTCCTTGCCCTCGCTGACGTGCGCGGCCTCCGCCTCCGGGACGTCGATCTTGAGGCGAAGCGGGTTGTCGTGGACGATCACCGCGACGACGCGGCCCATCATCGCGAACTCGCCCGCGCTGATCCGCCGCTCCGCCACCGCCCCGTCGAAGGGCGCGCGCACCGTCGCGTCCGAGACCGCCTTCGACGCGAGGCCCGACTGCGCCTGCGCCGCGAGGAGGCCGGCCCACGCTTGATGCGCGCCGTTCAGCGCCGCGTCGTACTGCGCCTTCGCCTGCTCCGCGCGGGCGCGGGCCACGTCCCACGTCGCCTGCGGCACGCCGCCCGAGTCAAAGAGCGACTTCGTCCGCTGCGCGTCGGTGACCGCGAGATCCATCGCCTCCTTCGCCGCGCGGACCTCGGCCATCTTCTCCGGATCGAACTTCTCGCCTTGCTTGATCCCGAGCCGCGCCTGCGCCTGAGCGGCCTGCGCCGCGGCGGCCTGCCCCTGGAGCGAGGGCGCGCGCGTGTCGAGCTGCACGAGCGGATCGCCCTTCTTTACCCGCGTCCCGACGTCGACGAGCACCTTCGTCACGATGCCGCCCGTCGCGGCGGCGACCTCGCTCGTCTCGTCCGCGGCGAGCGTCCCGGAGAGCTCGAGCGTTGCTGGCAGCTTGCGCGCCGTGACCTTCGCGAACTGCGCTTCGACGGCCATCGACGCGGCGCTGTCGGCGGCGGCCTGCGGGTTTTCGGTGGGCGCCGGCTTCTTGCAACCGGCGCCCAGGAGGGCGGCGGAGACGAGGATGGCGGCGCTCAACGTTCTTCGCGGAATCATCGGGGAGTCCTCCTGGATCGGCTTGTCGTGCGGGCTCTTTCGCCCTTCGAGGGAGTGGGTTTGGGGGGCGCCGGCTCGTCTCGGCGGGCGGCGCCGTGGAGAAAGAGGCCCGCGATCGTCGGGGCCAGCGCTTTGAGGCTCGGCTCTTGTTGATCGACGAGCGCGCCGAAAATGAACATTCGAAGGATGCCGCCCAGCGACCAGGCGAGGCGGTGCGCGTCCATAGGCATGAGCGCGTCGGCGGCAAGCCCTTCTTCGATCAGGCCGCGGAACGCGCGTCGAAACTTCTCGATCTGCTGCATGTTCTTGCTGCACGCGACGGCGTCGCCGCCGACGGATCCCTTCCCGAGGACGCCGTATTCCATCGCGAGGAGGAAGAAGCTCCGGTGGTTCTCGACGTAGTCGAGGACACGCGTGAGCCTGGCGATCAGGCGCTCTTCGAACTCGGCGGGATCGCCGGGGCGGGCCGCGAGGTGCTCGATGAGGCGCGCTGTGCGCTCTTCGAGGAGCGCGCGGAGCAGATCCTCTTTTTGCTCGAAGTGGTTGTAGACCGTGCCGACGCCGATGCGCGCTTGCTTGGCCACGTCGGAGATGCGCGCGACGTGGAAGCCCCGCTCCGCGAAGACCTGCTCGGCCGCGTCGAGGATCGCGTTCCGGAAGAGCGCCTTCGCCTCTTCTCGCCGGCTGAGCATCGCTTCAGGCGGAGAGACCTCATTCATTCGGTGAATCCTCGTTCACCATTTCGCCGGCCGCAAGAGCCGCGTTGTCCACCGCAGAGGTTGCGCGTTCACGCCTCGGATACAGAGACTCGCCGCGACTTGGCGTAGGATGCCGCCCCGATGGGCAAGCTCTCGGCCCTGTCGGACCCGGTGTCCCTCGTCGGGATCACCCTCTCCGGCGGGTACAGGACAGAGCGCCTCCTCGACGAGGCGGGCAGGGGCGTCGTGCTCGCCGCGAAGGACCAGGCAGGGCACCCGGTCGCGGTGAAGGTGCTCCGCCCCGAGGTCGCGACGGAGGAGGCGCTCTCGCGCGTGAGCCGCGAGGCCAGCGTGCTGTCCAAGCTCAACGACCGCCACGTCGTGCCCATCCTCGACGTCGGCCACGATCTCAAGAGCGATCTCGTGTACCTCGTGATGCCGCTCCTCTCGGGGACCGACGTCGGCGATCTCCTCGAGCGCGCCGGCGTGCTCGCGCCGGAGGCCGCCGCCCGCATCGCGCTCCAGGCATCGAGCGCGCTCATCGCAGCGCACGCCGCGGGGGTCGCGTTCCGCGATCTGGCCCCGCACAAGCTGTTCCTGGAGACGACGACGAGCGGCGAGGTCGTCGTGCGCGTCCTCGGGCCGGGGCTCGGCGAGAGCGACGCGCCGGGGCTCGACGGCGGGGGGCTCAGCACCACGACGGGGCGCACGTCCGGCGGCACGGGCAGCGGCGCTTCGGCCCGCGCGGATCGACGATCGGATCTCTTCTGCCTCGGCGCCGCGCTCTACCAGATGCTCTCCGGAAAGCCTCCGATCCCCGAGGATCCGCCCTCCAGCCGCAGGGGGGCTCGGAGCCCCGCGAGCGGTCGGATCCAGCCCATCCAGGACGTGGCCCCGTGGGTCCCGGCGCCGCTCGCCCTCGCGCTTCACCCTGCGATCACAGGCGATCTGCACCGGCGCTACGCCTCCGCCGAGGCCTTCCACGAGATGCTCCGCGCCGTCACCGGCAGCGACGAGGGCCTCACCCCGGAGATGCTCGCGCCCCTCTCGACGGCGGCGCGCGCGATCGTCGCGGAGAGGGCCGACTTCGACGCGGATCCGCTCGTGGGGTGCACGCTGAGCGGCCGCTACAAGCTGCTCCGCCTCATCGGTCGCGGCGGCATGGGCGGCGTCTACGAAGCCGAAGCGAAGGGCGGCAGGCACCTCGCTGTGAAGATCATCTTCCGATCGGTCGCGGGGCAGGACGATCAGCACATGCGCCGCTTCATCCGCGAGGCGCGCGCGGCCACCGCGATCGACAGCCCGCACGTGGTCAAGACGATCGAGCTCGGCACCGATCTCAAGCTCGGCTCGCCCTTCATCGCGATGGAGCTCCTGCGCGGCATCGACGTGGCCCACCTGCTCCAGGACAAGGGTCCGCTCCACCCGCCGGAGGTCGTGCGCATCTTCGTGCAGGCCGCGCGCGGCCTCGCCGAGGCGCACAAAGTCGGGATCGTCCACCGCGACGTGAAGCCCGCGAACCTCTTCCTCCACACGCCTGCGCCGGATCAGGCGACCGTCGTGAAGGTCTGCGATTTCGGCGTCGCGAAGCGATCCGAGGACGGGATGGCGCACGACCTCACGCGCGAAGGCGGCGTGCTCGGATCGCCCCTTTACATGTCGCCCGAGCAAGCCAGGACAGCGAGCCACGTCGATCACCGCTCGGACGTGTGGGGCCTCTGCGTCTCGCTCTACCAGGCGCTCTGCGGCTCTTCGCCCTGGGATCCAGGCGCGTCCCTCGCGGAGCTGCTCCTCGCGATCTGCACCGAGCGCGTGCCGCCGCTCGCCGACGCCGCGCCCTGGGTCTCCCGCGAGCTCTGCTCCATCGTGCACAAGGGCCTCGCTCGCGATCCCGACGATCGGTGGCAGTCGATGGAGGCCCTCATCGCCGCGCTCCGCCCGCACACAGGAGGGACCGAGGAGATCCGCGCGGCCGATCTGCGGCCCGTCTCGCCGGAGGAGCTCGCGACGGCGGCGCCGATCGAGAGCCTGCGCGAGCGCGCCCCGCGACAGCGAGCCTCCTCGCAGCACCAAGGACAATCCCGCTCCGAGCCGCGGAAGGGCGGGGCCTCGAGCGCGGGTGGATCGCGCACGTTCGACGGCGACGTCGCCGCGCCCGCGCCCTCGCCGAGGAGCCGCGCGGGGCTCTTCTTGCTGGCCGCCTTCGCGCTCGCGATCGTCGCCACGTTCTTCCTCGTGCGCCCGCCGGTCACGTCGCCGCTCATCGCCCCCGGCTATCCCGTGCAGAGCTCCGTGCAGCGCGCGCTCGTGAAGGTCCCGGACGAGTCGTCTGTCGAGGTCAACGGAGCTCCCGTCCACGTCGAGTCCGGCGCCGTCGAGCTCGCGGGCGAGGCCGGCGACGCGTTCGATCTCGTGGTGCGCGTGGGCGAGGTCGAGCGATCCGTGCGCGTGATCCTCACAAAAGACGGCCGCGCAGAGCCAGATCGCGTGGATCCTCCGGCCCCCGCGCAGACGGCCTCGGCCACGAGCACGGCGGCGGTCCTCGTCCCCGTGCGCCCTCCAGCGACGTCGCGCGCCGCGCCTCCCGCGACGGGATCCGGCCCCGGGACCGGCGATCTGCGCCCCCGCTGAGCTGCGCGAGCGGTCCGTCCGCTGCCGTTGTTGCTCGCTCGCGCCCGCTCTGGTAACCCGCCCGCGTGCGCCTCTTTCCGCTTCGTCGCGTGGCCGTCCTCGCCGCCGCTCTGGCCGCCTCCGCGCTCGTCGCGCCGGTCGTTCACGCCCACGGCGGCACCGTCGAGGCGACGCCCCCGCCCACGCCCGCGGCTCCTCCCGGCGATGGAGCGACCGCCGAGCAGATCCTGAAGAAGCTCGAAGGGCTCGACGCGAAGGTCGCTGCGGTCGTCGCCGAGCCCGTCAAACAGGCTCGAAAGGCCCTCGAGCGCGCGCACGGAGCCCGCACCGCCGGGGACACGTCGCACGCCCGCCTCCTCGACGCGCTCGCCCTCGAGTGGGCGCAGACAGCGGAGACCCTCACCCGCGCTGTCAAGTCGGAGGAGGCCGCCGCCGGCTCGCAGAAACAGGCCCAGACGACCGCCACCCAGCTCGATCGAGGCCGCACGTTGCTCGCAGAGTCGCAGGCCCGGAAAGGCCGCGCCGAGGCCGAGCTCGCGCGCGCCGAGGCCGAGGCGAAGGAGGCGGCGGACGCCGCGAAGGCCGCCGAGGAGTCGCGACTCTCCGGGAAGAAAGGCAAGGACGCGAAGGGCAAGGACGCGAAGGGCAAGGACGACAAGAAGCCCGACAAGCCCAAGGGCGCGAAGGGATCGCCCAAGAAACCCGACGCGACGAAGGCTCCGACAAAGAAGGGCGGTGGCAAATGACCCCCCGCGCACAAACTGTATCCCATCGCTCGTCGTGGTTCGTGTCGGCCGCGCGCGCCGCCCTCCTCGCCGCCCCGCTGGCCCTCTTCGCAGCCTGCGCTCCCCCGCCGCGACCGCCCGTGCTCGGCGACGTCGACGCCGTCCGCACGGGCACCGCCGCCCTCGAAGCGAAAGAGCTCGCCCCCGCAGCCTACGCCCACGCCGAGAAGCTCCGCGGGGAGGCCTCCGCAGCCTACGACGCAGGGGACATCGCGGGCGCTCAGATCCTCGGCGAGCAGGCTCTCTCCGCCTATGCGCACGCCCACGCCGTGGCCCGCATCGCGCGCGCCGACGGCATCAGCGAGAAGGCCCAGGCCGAGCTCAAGGCCGCGCAGGCGGAGCTCGCCAAGATCGACGCCGAGAACGCCCGCGTCGGGGCCGAGGCGGACGCGCTCGACCTCAAGATCAAGGTGGTTCGCGACGCGCAGCCCGTGACCGCCTCGGGCATCGCCGACCCCGACCGCGAGGCCGCGCGCATGGCCTCGGCGCGCGCGCTCGCGCTGCAGGCTCGCATCCTCTGCTCGGCCGCGCGCCTCCTCGCGGGCGACACGCCGGCCGACGGCGAGGGCAAGAAGCTCGGCGATCAGATCACCGAAGCGACGGCCGCCGTCGACAAGCTCGACGCGGCCATCGGCCCCACGGCCAAGCTCGCGCCCATCGATCAAGCCTCTCGCACGCGCGCTGGTTGCCTCTCCGCGCTCACCCTCGTGCGCCGCCAAAAGACGCCCGTGAGCGTCGCCTCCGGCGCTGGTGACTCGCTCCTCACCGAGCTGTCCGCGGGCGGCACATGGTCGCCCTCGCGCGACGATCGCGGCGTCTTCGTCACCGTCCGCGGCGTCTTCTCGGGCGACGCCCTCTCCACGGCCGGCGAGACGAAGGTCGCCGAGGTCGCGAAGATCGCCGCCGCGCACCCGAGCTTCCCCGTCGCCGTCGTCGTCCACAGCGACAAGGCCCTCTCCGCGAAGGACGAGGCCTCGCAGAAGGCCCGCGCGGACGCGATCGTCGCCGCCCTCAAAAAGAAGGGGATCTCGAAGATCACAGGCATCGTCGCCGGGGCCGCGGCGCCGGTGGTGGATCCGCTCGGCAAGGACAAATCACGGAACGCGCGCGTCGAGCTGGTGTTCATCACCCCCGAGACGCTCTGACCCGGATCGGGCACACGCCCTCGCGCAACGTCGGGCACCGCCTGCCCAGTGGACGCCGCGCGGCAACGCAACGGAGAATGCGAACATGCGCCATGACACCTCGTTCGGTTGGGCCTTCCCGGTGATCGCCATCGTCGCCTCGGCGACCGTCGGCTGCGGGGACCCGGCCAAGGCTTCGGAGAAGGCAGCGACAGATCGCCTCCCGGGCGTCGTCGCCCTCGTCAAGGACGACGTCGGGCAAGTGCGCCGCGGCCTGCCGGAGGGCTCGGCCAAGCTGGGCAAGCTCCTCGGGCCCGAGGCCGCGGGCGACATCCCCGGGCTCCAGCGCGCGATCGCCTCGGCCCGCGCCGGCGTGAAGGATCTGGAGCTCGCGAAGAGCACCTTCTTCACCTTCGTCGACCCCACGGGCACCGCTGTCGCGAGCGAGGCCACGCCCGATCTCCTGGCCACCAAGAACATCTTCGCCACGCTCCCCAAGCTCAAGAAGGCCACCGAGGCGAACAGCGGCGTCGTCGAGGAGATCGGCGAGCTCAAGGACGTCTACATCAAGGCCGGCAACGACATGACCTGGGCCGCCGCGCACCCCGTGAAGGACGACAAGGGCGAGGTCAAGGGCGCCTTCGTGACTGGCTGGTCCTTCCGCAGCCTCGCGTATCACCTCGAAGAGATGGCGGGCCGCGAGGTGGTCGAGGACGCCAAGAAGTCCGGGAAAAAGAGCATCCCCGTGCTCTACGTGTATGTCCTCCGCGGCAAGAAGGCCTACGGCTCCGCCAAGGCGCCGGACATCACGACGCAGACCATCGAGGGCCTCGATCTGCTGGGCAAAGCGCAGAACGGCAACTACACGACCAACGTGGAGATCACGGGTCGCGTCTTCGGCGTCGCCGCCGCCAAGGTGCCTGAATACGCCGAAGACATCGGCGTGGCTGTCGTCGCCTCCGAGATCTGATGATCTGATCCCATGAAGCCTTCTTCGCTTGCCCTCCTCGTCCTCCCTTTCGCTCTCTCGGCGGCGGCGTGCAGCCGATCGACCCTCGTCGGAGAGAACGCGGCGCAGGGCGGGGACGGCGGGGGCGGCGCGGGAGGCGGCACCACGTCGAGCACGAGCTCGAGCAGCAGCACCAGCTCGAGCACCAGCATCACCACGATCCCAGCGGACTGCGGCAACGCGCTCATCGATCCCGGCGAAGAGTGCGACGACGGCAACAACTCCAACACCGACGCTTGCCTCGTCAACTGCACGCTCGCCGTCTGCGGCGACGGCATCGTCCACGTCGGCTTCGAGCAGTGCGACGACGGCAACGGCTCCGACAACGACGCGTGCGTCTCGTGCGCCGTCGCCTTCTGCGGGGACGGCTTCGTGTGGGCGGGCGTCGAGTCGTGCGACGACGGCAACTTCAACGACAACGACGGCTGCAAGAACGACTGCACGCTCAACATCGCGCCGGGCTGCGGCAACGGCATCGTCGACCCAGGCGAGCAGTGCGACGACGGCAACGCGAGCAACACCGACGCCTGCCTCAAGACGTGCGTCAAGGCCCAGTGCGGCGACGCGTTCGTGCAGGCCGGCGTGGAGCAGTGCGACGACGGCAACGCGAACAACAGCGACTCGTGCGTGGCAGGCTGCAAATCGGCCTCCTGCGGCGACGGCTTCGTGCACGCGGGCGTCGAGGCGTGCGACGACGGCAACGCGAACGACAACGACGGCTGCAAGAACGACTGCACCATCCCTGGCGCGGCGTGCGGCGACGGCAAGATCGATCCCGGCGAGCAGTGCGACGACGGCAACGCGAGCAACATGGACGCGTGCGTGATCGGCTGCAAATCAGCCTTCTGCGGCGACGGCTTCGTCCACGCGGGCTTCGAGCAGTGCGACGACGGCAACGCGAACAACAACGACGGCTGCAAGAACGACTGCACGCTCAACCTCGCTACCTGCGGCGACGGCATGATCGATCCGGGCGAGGAGTGCGACGACGGCAACGCGAGCAACACCGACGGCTGCGTGGCCGGCTGCAAGCTGGCCAAGTGCGGCGACGCCTTCGTGCAGTCGGGCGTGGAGCAGTGCGACGACGGCAACGCGAGCAACACCGACGCGTGCGTGATCGGCTGCAAATCCGCTGTGTGCGGAGACGGCTTCGTCCGCGCGGGCGTCGAGCAGTGCGACGACGGCAACCTCGCGAACGGCGACGGATGCTCCTCCACGTGCCAGCTCCCCGTCTGCGGCGACGGCGCCCTCGACCCTGGCGAGGCCTGCGATCTCGGCGCGATGAACGCCGATCGCCCCGCCTTCCTCGTGACGTGGTCGGGCGGCACGCTCGCGGCCAAGCCCATCGTCTCCCCGGCCGACGCGTCGCTCTTTTACAACTACTTCTCCGCGAGCGGCCACACGGGCTTCGAGGTGCTCAACGGAAGCATCCTCTTCCTCTACGCCAACTCCAACACCAAGGCCTTGAGCCTCTTCGTCGAGCACGGCATCGATTTCACCACCACGGGCCTCAATCAGCCGCCGGCGCACATCACGATGGACATCACCGGCCTGCCGGCGGCCTCGGTCGTCGCGCTCTCCGACGACACCCCCAGCGAGGCCTTCAAGTCCGCGGCGACCACCGTGCACGGCGACTGGAACTTCAACCAGAACTCCGACGGGGCCGTGATCTCCGGCCTGCCTTTCCCTGGCAACTGGACCATCACTGTCACGCCCACGTTGCCCGCGGGCATCACCTGGTTCTTCGAGGACGGCGGCTCGATGCCCACGCCCGTCACCCTCGCGATCCCGAGCGCGCAGATCCAGGCGTTTGACACGCCCTCCGCGTGCCGCAAGACCTGCACGGTCCCCGCTTGCGGCGACGGCATCCTCGACGGCGGCGAGGTCTGCGACGACGGCAACACCGTCTCCGGCGACGGCTGCGCGGCGGACTGCAAAGGCTTCTGACGCGGCTCTGGCGCGGCTCGGACGAGGCCGAGCGGCGACGCGCATCGGTGGGGGAGCGCGTCCGAAAAGAGGAATCCGCAGCGGCCTTCGTGGTAGAGTCCCGCGAAATGGCGGCCTCGATCGATCAGCTACTCCGCATCTGCCGCGAGGTGATCGCCCCTCTCGTGAAGGCGGACGGCGGCGAGCTTTACGTCGTCGCCGTTGAACCGGACAGCCTCTCCTTGCACCTGGCAGGGACGTGCTCCGGATGCCCTGGCAAGCCCTACACGACCTCGAACATCATCGAGCCGGCGATCCAGGCCGTGGCCCCGAGCGCGCGCGTCACCGTCACGAACGGAGCCGCCGTCCCCGAGGGAGCCTCTCGCATCGTCTGAGCGCTCGTTCCAAGCCCTCCAAGGTCCCTTCAAAACCGGCTGTAGAGCAGATCCGTCACCTTGCGAGACTTCGGCGGCTGCGCGGCCGTGGCCGAGGCCGGGGTCACGCCGCTCGGGGCCTGCACGCACGGAGCGGACGCCTTGATCTCATCGTCCATGATCTCCTGTCGTCGCGCGACCTCGTCGAGCTTCGCGGCGAGCGCGGCGAGCATCTGCCGCTCGTCCATCTGCGTGCTCGTGCCGCGGAGCTGCGCGTTCTCCGCGGCCGCTCGATCCAGCGCGATTCGGAGCGCCGACGCCTCCACGCTCCGTTGCCATGCCTCCATGCGCAGCCTCTGAAGGTCCGAGAGCGCCTCGCGGTGCTCCTGGGCCGACACGCACCCGGCGCTCGTCGCGGCCAGGACGGCGACGCAGAAAAGTCGCGTTGTCCAGCTTGTGTTCATTGGGACCATGGTGTCCAAGCACGCCCCGCGCCGCAAGCGCCCCGATCCTCCAAAAGGGCCTTTGGGGTGGGTCGCGGCCGGTCCACCCATTTCCCGCTCACAACCGCGCCGGAAATTGTTACGCTGCGCCGACCTTCTCCCCCGTTCACCTTCGTTCGTCCTTCTTTCTTCGACTCCACCACCAATTTGCTCGGGGCATCACGATGCGGATCCTCCTCACGGCTCTTTTGCTCACAGGGGCGGCCTGTCTCCCGGCCTGCGCGACGCAGGCGTCGGGCATCGGCGGCTCGGCGGGCAGCACGGATACAGGGGGCACAGGCGGCTCCGGGGGCGCCACCACGACGACCTCGGGCGGGGCCGGCGGCGCGATGGGGGGCGCGGGCGGACAGACCACCACGAGCAGCACGTCGAGCAGCACATCGAGCTCCACCACCACGAGCAGCACTGTCGACAACTGCGGCGACGGCGTCAAAGACCCGGACGAGCAGTGTGACGGGGGCGATTTCGGCGGCAAGACATGCCAGTCCATCGGCTTCGCCGGCGGCCTGCTCCAGTGCAACAACTTCTGCGCGATCGTCGCCTCGGGCTGCACCCCGCCCGAGAACTGCAACAACTCGCAGGACGACGACATGGACTTCGACGTCGATTGCTTCGACTCCGACTGCGCACAACAACCAGTATGCCTGGACTCCTGTGCTTCCCCTGTCGTGACGGTCGTCCCCTCGTTCAACTTCAGCGACACCACAGGTCGCCCCTCTGTCCAGTCCTCCTCGTGCTCCGCGGCCGCGGGCCCCGAGATGGTGTTCGAGATCACGGCGGTGGACAACGGCGACGTCTCCGTGTCTGTCCAGAGCTTCGGCGGGCCTGATTTCACTGTCTCCGTGCGCACCTCGTGCGGCGACATCGGGACCGAGATCCTCTGTCAGAACAAGATCGGCCCCGGCGACTTCAACGCGGAGCAGTTCAAGTTCACCACGGTCGCGGGCCAGAAGTACTACGTCATCGTCGACGGCACAGGGGCCAACGATTTTGGCTCCTTCGACATCGATTTCGAGATCCCGCAGCCGGAGGGCGACTTCCAGTGCGACAACCACTTCGACGACGACTTTGACGGCTACCTCGACTGCGACGACGCGACCAACTGCCAGTCTCTCAACGTCTGCGCCCCCGGCGATCAGCCCCCCGGCTCACAGTGCTTCTCCGCGAGCGAGTGCATGGCCGACGCCAACGACCCCATCTGCCTCGGCCCGAACGAGGGCTTCGCCGACGGCTACTGCTCCGAGTTCTGCGACCTCGCGAACCCCGCGTGCTCCGGAGACGGCATCTGCGCCGACCCCGTGTCCGTCGTCGGAAAGTCCATCTCCGTCCACGCCGTCTGCTTCGACGCCTGCGGCAGCCCCGCCGACTGCCGCCCTGGCTACGAGTGCGTCGATCGCGGCCTCGCCCAGAAGATCTGCGTCGTCGCCCCCGAGAGCGCCTGCGGCGACCTCCAGGACAACGACGGCGACAACCAGATCGACTGCCAGGACTTCGACTGCCAGTCTTCGGCGTCCTGCAACGGCGGCGTGAAGGGCGCGGGCCAGCCGTGCCTCTCCAGCGCCGAGTGCTTCTCCAACGCGAGCGACCCCGTCTGCATCACGGAGCTGAACTTCGGGTATCCTGGCGGATACTGCTCCCAGTATTGCGACCCCGTCGCCAACGACTGCGGCGCCGGCGCCCTCTGCATTCAAGGCTTCCTCCCGGTCAACGGCGCGACGTGCCTCGACACGTGCAACTCGCAGCAGGACTGCCGGCCTCAATATAGCTGCGTCGACTTCGGGTTTCCAAGCAAGGTCTGTATCTTCTGACGAGAGGTGAGCCCATGAGATCCACGATGAGACTCGTTTCCTTGAGCCTGCCGCTCGCCCTCGCGATCTTCGCGGCCCCCGCCTGCAAGCCCAACGCGAGCGGCGATGGAACCGGCGGAAACAACACAGGCACAGGCGGCTCCACCGCGACGACCACCCAGGGTGGCGGGAGCCAGGGGGGCAATGGACAGGGCGGCGGGATCGGCGGGGGCATCGGCCCCGGCGGCGGCAACACAGGCACAGGAGGGGTCATCAACTGCGTGCCTGGCGGCCCCGACGACGACGTCGACGGCGACGGCTTCACGCCGGCCCAGGGCGACTGCGAAGACTGCGATCCTGGCCGCAACCCCAACGCGATCGAGGTCGCCACCGACCCCGGCGGCACGGCCTACGACGAGGACTGCGACGGCCAGACAGACGAGGACGACTTCGTCCTCTGCGATCAGGACATCGACGTCGCCGATCTCGACCCCTACTCCGGCGCTCGCGCGATGGAGCTCTGCAAGACGTCCGGCGGCGACAACGACTGGGGCGTCGTCTCGGCCAAGTGGGTCCTCGCGGACGGCACCACCCCGAGCCAGGCAATTCAGCAAGTATTCCACCTCGGCCACGGCATCCTGAGCGGCTTCGGCCCCAACGTCACGATGCAGGCCGGCCAGCGCATGTTGGGCCTCTCCAGCGGCACCGCGCGCCAGCCCACGGACCCTGGCTACAAGGACGTCGGCGGCTTCGCCAAGAACTACCAGTGCGGGCAGCCACAGGGCTTCCCCAAAGAGTCCCCCGCGTGCCCCGGGGTCACCACGGGCGAGCCCAACGACTCCGCGGGTCTGGAGATCGACATCCGCCCGCCCTCCAACGCCAAGGGCTTCTCCTTCGACTTCAAGTTCCAGACCTACGAGTGGCCCAACTACGTTTGCAGCCAGTTCAACGACTTCTTCATCGCGCTGCTCACCCCGTTCCCTGCCGGGCAGACGGACGGCAACATCGCCTTTGACAAGATGGGCAACCCCGTCAGCGTCAACAACGCCTTCATCGAGGTGTGCGGCTGCGACGGCAACCCCCCGAACCCCTGCATCGCGGGCGGAAAGACCTTCGCGTGCCCGCTGGGGGACATCGAGCTCATCGGCACCGGCTTCGGCTTCGACTCGTGCGCATTCTGCCAGGATCACGGCGGGACAGGCTGGCTCCGCACCAACGCCCCCATCGAGAACCCGGGCCAGGTCATCAACCTTCGCTTCGCCGTCTACGACTCCGCCGATGGAGTCCTCGACACGACGACGTTGATCGACAATTTCCGCTGGATCGCGGCCGCAGGCGTCACCGTCGGGACCGACGTCGTCCCCAAGTGAGAGCACGCTGAGGGGGAATTTCTGGGGGCCTCTTTCACCACGGAGTCACGGAGATCACGGAGATCGCACAGAGATCTTTTTGTCCCAGACTCCAGCAGAGTCCGAGAACAAGAACCTCTGTGTCTCTCCGTGCTCTCTGTGTCTCCGTGGTGAAGAAAAGCTCCGGCTCCCCCCACGACCATCAAGGCTCGCCGAGCAGATCCAGCCGCGCCAGGCCCGCGCACGTCTCCGAGATCGCGCGCATCAACCGGAGCCGATTCTCCCGGATTTGCATGTCGTCCGCCATCACGAGGACGTCGACGAAATACTGGTGGAGCAGCGGGGCGAACGCCGCGATCTTCGCGAACGCGTCGCCATATTTGCCCTCCTTCGTGAGCGCCGCGAGCTCACCCCTCATCCCCACGAAGGCCGCGTAGAGCGCCGTCTCGCTCGCGTGCGCGCCGGAAGGAGGCGCCACAGGCTCGCCTGCGGGCGCGTTGCTCGCGATGTTCGTCGCGCGCTTGAACACCTCGCCCACCCGCGACCGCGTCGCAGCGTCGAGCTCCACGATCGCCATCGCTCGAGCCCGCGCGTCCAGCGGTCGATCCGCCGCCACAGCGAGGCACGCCTGCACTGCGTCGGTCGGCAGCTTGTCCGCGAGGATGCCCTTCATGCGCTCCGCGAAGAAGTCCCCGAGCTTCTGCACGAGGTCGTCGCGCGACAGATCGAGCTTCACGGCGAACCCGTCGTACGCCGCGCGGAAAGCGTCCGAGAGCCGGAGATCGAAGCCCCGATCGAGGACCGTCCGCAGCACCCCGATGCACGCGCGCCGCAGCGCGTACGGATCCGCAGCGCCCGTCGGCGAGAGCCCGATCGCGAAGCAGCCGGCCAGCGTGTCCAGCCGATCCGCCATCGCCACGAGCGCGCCCGCGTCCGTGGGAGCCACGCTGTCCGACGCGCCCTTCGGCTGATAGTGCGTGAGGATCACGTCCGCGACCTCGGGGCTCACGCCCTGCGCGATCGCGTACGCGCGCCCCATCTCGCCCTGCAGCTCGGGGAACTCGCCGACCATCAGCGACACGAGATCGCACTTCGCGAGGTGCGCGCCCGAGGCCGCGGCCATGAGCGTCGCCTCCGGGAGCTGGAGCAACAGGCCGAGCTCGCGCGCGAGCCGCTCCACGCGCTCCGCCTTCGCGAGCACCGTCCCGAGCCGCTTCTGGAACACGATGCCGTCGAGCTTCTTTCGCCGCTCCGCGAGGGGGATCTCGAGGTCCGTCGCGTAGAAGAACTTCGCGTCCGAGAGCCGCGCGCGCATCGTGCGATCGTTGCCCGCCTGAATGTTCGCGACGTGCTCCGCGGTGTTCACGACGGCGAGGTACCGCGGCAGCAATTTGCCGTCTTTCCCGCGGATCCCGAAGTAGCGCTGGTGCCCCTTCGCGACCTCCAGGATCACCCGCTCCGGCAGCTCCAGGTAAGCGTCCGCGAACGAGCCCGTCACGATGTGCGGCTCCTCGACGAGCGAGAGGTTCTCCCCCACCAGGAACTCGTCCTCGATGAGAACGCCGCCGGCCTTCGCCGCCGCGTCGAGCAGGCGCTCCTTCATCAGCTTCGCGCGCTCCTCCGGCTCCACGATCACGTGCGCCTCGCGGAGCGCCCCGACGTACGCCGAGGCCACCGGGATCGACACGTGCGCGCTGCGGCCGTCCTTCGCGCCGAGGAACCTGTGCCCGCGCGAGCCGCGACCGCTCGTGACGCCCGCGATCGTGACGGGGATCACCTGATCGCCGAGCAGCACCACGAGCCACTGAATGGGCCGCCCGAAGGCGAAATCGCCCGCGCCCCAGCGCATCGATTTGCGGAACGGGATGGCAGGGACGATGCCCGCGATGA
>Ga0268298_10002812_pt1 | contig 18501 bp, 17 predicted proteins | sample WWTPWeurt_MetaG_FD_194462 | JGI IMG/M metagenome (GOLD analysis project Ga0268298, IMG submission 194462) | Activated sludge microbial communities from WWTP in Nijmegen, Gelderland, Netherland - WWTP Weurt | ecosystem: Engineered > WWTP > Aerobic digester > Activated sludge | place...
GCCCATGCGCCGCGCCAGCAGGGCCTGGCCGATGCAGTTGTTGATCTTGTGCGCGCCGGTGTGGTTCAGGTCTTCGCGCTTGAGGTAGATCTGCGCACCGCCGAGCAAAGCCGACCAGCGCTTGGCGTGGTACACCGGGCTGGGACGGCCGACGTAGTGCTTGAGGTCGTATTCGAATTCGGCGCGGAATGCGGGATCGACCTGGGCCGCCGCATAGGCCTCGCACAGTTCGGCCAGGGCCGGCATCAGGGTTTCGGCGACGAAAATCCCGCCGTAGGGCCCGAAATGGCCGCCCGCATCGGGAAAGTTATAGGGCATGTCCTGCATCTGCATCGCGCACTCCGGCAATGAATTCATCGATCTTCCGTACATCCTTGATGCCGCGGGCCGCTTCGACGCCGCTGCTGACATCCACCGCCCAGGGTCGCACGGCACGCACCGCCTCGTTCACGTTCCCCGGATGCAGTCCGCCGGAGAGTATTACCGGCAGTGGCAGCGACCTTGGAATCATCGACCAGTCGAAGGTTTTGCCACCGCCGCCGTAACCTTCGACATGGGCATCCAGCAACAAGCCGCACACCCCGGGAGCGTCTGCAAACGCAGATGCGTATTCTAGCAAATCGAAGCCCTCCCTCATCCGTGCCGCCTTGATCCAGGGCTTGCCGAAACCCGCGCAATAGGCGGCATCTTCATCGCCGTGAAACTGCAACAGGTCGAGCGATGCCTGCGCCAGGACAGCGTGCACGGTCTCGGCCGGTTCATTGACGAAAAGGCCGACCCGGGTCACGAACGCGGGCATTCCCGCCAGCAACTCGGCCGCCCGTTGCGGCGTCACGTAACGGGGGCTGGGCGGATAGAAGACGAAGCCCAGCGCATCGGCACCGGCGGCGACTGCCGCGGCGAGGTCTTCCTCGCGCGTGATGCCGCAGATCTTGATTCGGGTGCGGGTCATGGGAACGGATTAAGGGAGTAACTGCGCCGTATCGCCGGCGCCGACTTTCAGTTGCCAGACCGGATCATAATCGACCCCGGCGAAATACAGCCCGCAGGCGTCGAACGTCGGCGCGGCGCGGGAACGATCCCGGCCCGCCAGGATTTCGCCGACCCATGCCGGCGGATGCGCCCCCTTGCCGACGTACACCAGCGTGCCGACCAGGTTGCGCACCATGTGATGCAGGAATGCGCTGGCCTCGAAGTCGAAGACCAACAGGTCGCCATGGCGCGCGAGTTCGGCGCGGCGCAAGGTCTTGACCGGCGACTTGGCCTGGCATTCGACGGCTCGAAAGGCCGAGAAGTCATGCTCGCCGAGCAGTTGGCCGGCCGCCTCGCGCATCAGGTTCGCATCCAACGGCCGATGAAACCAGCCGACACGACGCGCCATCAGACCAGGACGCTCGGCGCGATTCAGAAGCAGATAGCGATAACGCCTGCCGCGCGCGGAAAAGCGCGCATGGAACTCGGCCGACACGGGCTGCGCCCAGCGCACGGCCACGCTTGCCGGCAGATGCGCGTTGACGCCGCGCACCCAGGCCGTATCCGGGCGAACGGCTTCGGTATCGAAATGCACCACCTGCGCCAGCGCATGCACGCCGGCATCCGTGCGCCCGGCGCAGACCACCCGCACCGGCGCGTCGGCGACCGTGGCCAGCGCTGCTTCCAGGGCATCCTGCACTGCACCGCCGCCGGCCTGCGATTGCCAGCCGCAGAAGCCGGAGCCGTCGTATTCGAGGCCGAGCGCGATTCTCATGCCAGTAGCGCCGCGAGTACCAATGCAGCGCTGACGACGCCAAGGAGAAGGTCGGCCGTACCGGGAACGTGGCAAGGAAGAACGAGGCAGCTTGCCCCGCTTTCCCGTTCCCCGTCCTCGCCATTACGCGCAGCCTCGACCTCCTGCAGTGTCAGCGCCAGGCGCACCGCAATCCGGTCGCGGGAAAATCCCAGCAGTTCGATCGGCGCCAGCATGGCGCGCATGCCGGCCACGAGCTGCGGCGGATCCAGGCTTCTCAGAAGCAACGCCAGTGTGGCCAGGGCGACGAGCAGGCGCGCGATGGCGTCGGCGGCGAGGAGCAAGCCCTCCCGGGTCGCTCCGGGAACCACCGCCAACGGAGTCCCCGGGGTCAGCCAGCCAAACATCACCAGCATGGTCAGCAGCAGCCAGCGACTGCGTCGCAGGAGCAGAAACAGATCTGCCGGCGCGGCGATCAACGCGGCCAGCGTCAGGCCCGAGCAACCGAGGGACAAGGCGATCCCATCGCGGGAAGCGGCCGCCAATAGAATGGCAATGGCCAGAACAATCAGGCTTGATGGATGCAGGCGACTCACCGGAATGACAGACCCCGGCGCGCCGGCGCCGGGCGAATCCGGTCTGTCAGCCGAGGTTGTCAAGCTTGGCGCGGGCCGCTTTCTGCTGTGCCGGGCTGCCTTCAGCCAGCGCTTCCTGGTAGAGCTCGCGGGCCCCGGCCTTGTCACCCATTTCGGCATAAGCGGCAGCGAGTTCCAGTTTCGTGGCCACCTCCGGGTTATCCGCCGTGTCCTCTGCCGCAGGCTCGGCAGCGGCCGAAGGCGCCGGCGTATCCAGTTCCAGGCTGATGCCGCCGAGATCGAGCGGAGGCGGTTCCGGTTCCGCGGCAGGAATCGCGATGGCCATGTCGGGCAAGGGAGCAGGCGCAGCGGAATCAGCTTTTCCCAGATCGAAATCGAAATCAATGCCGCCCGAGTCGGCTGCCGCAACGGCTGGCGCCGTCGGCGCCTCGGCGGACGCGGAATCCTTTGCCGGCATGTCGAAATCGATATCAAGTACAACGTCGGCGCTGGCCGCTGCGGGCGGGGCCGCCGACTCCCCTGACGGTGCCGCCGCCGGCGAGCCCAGGTCGAGATCGAAATCCAGGCCCGCGACCTCCTCCGGGGCCGCCTGAGCGGCAACGCCGGCGCTGGCGTCTTCCGCGGCCGGTGCGCCGATGTCCAGATCGAAGTCCAGACCGGCGTCGGCTTGTGCGGCGGCGGAAGCAACCTCGGCGGCAGCCTCCGGCGGCTGGTCCTCGGCGACCGGACGCAGGACGGTGGTGGAGGTCATGTCAGCGGCTGCCGTATCATCCCCGGCAGTCGGTGAACCCGACGCGTAAAGCGGATTTTGCGGATCGATCGCCACGCCCATGGCGACCGCCTTGTCCCAATCATCGCCCTCGCCCCCGGTCAGGGCTTTCACATCCTGGGCAACCAGTTCGAACTGGCTTGCATTCTTCCGCGCGGCATGGATGCTGAGCAGCTTCATATGGATTGCCAGGCGTTGCGGATCGGTCTTCAGCGCCTCGAGCAGAATCTCCTCCGCCTGGGCGTCGCGGCCGAAGGCAAGGAAAGTGTCCGCTTCGACCACGGGGTCTACGGTTTCCTGATGGGCGGCCATGCCCACGCCCGTGGAACTGAACTGGCTGGCTTCCTGCTCACTCGGGGGTGGTGCAACACTCGTGGTGCTGAACACCGAACTCGCAGAAAGATCCGCCTCCGCAATCGTCGCTTTGGCTTCAGCCGCCGCCGCGCGCCTCTTGCGATAGGCCGAAATACCCAGCCAGCCGAACAGGAGGGCCAGCAGGGCTCCGCCACCAAACACCAGCGGCGCATTCTCCTCGATGAAATCAGGCTCGGGCGGCGGCGGTGGGGGAGGAATCACCTTCTTCTTCGGCGGTGGTGGCTTGTCGCCGTCCGCTGGTTTGGCCGGATCGGCCGGTTTGGCTGCATCGACCGGTTTAGGCGCATCGGCCGGCTTGGCTGCATCCACAGGCTTCGGAGCGTCGGCCGGCTTCGGCATCTCGGCGGGCTTGGTCGCTTCAGCCGGCTTGACCGGTTCCGCGGGCTTGGCGGCAGGTACTGGCGCCGAAACCTCTGGTTTCTTGGCTTCCGCAGGCGCGGGCTTCGCCGCCTGCGCCTGCTTCTGAAGATCGGCGCCGGCCTGAGTCTTCATTTCCGCAAGCTTTTTAAGATCACCCAGGTTCTTTTCCAGTTCGGCAATCCGGCTACCGGCTTCCTTGAGCGCCCTGTCGCGTGCGACCAGATCCTCTTCAAGTGCGGCGATCCGGCCCTGCAAGGGCTTGCCCTTCGCGTCCCGCGTCGCCTCCGTGCGCGACACTTCCAGTTTGTCCTTGCCGGTCGCCTGGGGCGCCTTGTCTTCCACCTTCGGCGCAATCTTGCCGCTGACGGCCTGCTTTGCACCCGGCTCCCCTGTCGGTTCGGCTGATGCAGCAGCGGCGGCAAGACGATTGCGATAGGCGTTGAAATCGGCTGCCTGGGCAACAACCTCCCGCCGCGCCTCATCAGGCGCTACCGCGCGAGCGGCTTCCGCATCCGGAATGGAGAGAATCTTGCCGGCCTTGAGGCGATTCATGTTGCCGTCGATAAAGGCCTCCTTGTTGCTGCGGAACAGGGAAACCAGCATCTGATCGAGGCTGACGCCTTCCGGCCGGGTCTGGGCCGCGATCCTGCCCAAGGTATCTCCTGAAACCACCTTGCGCGAATTTGACGCTGCGGGAGGGGCTGCCTCGGCAGGCTTGGTCCTTGGTTGCATGGCCGCAGGGGCTGAACTTTCCGGCACCGGACGGCTTTCTGCCGGCACTGCCATCTGCCTTTCCGCCGGCCGCTCGACTTTTGGCGGTGCCGACGGCGTCTTCACCTCGGGCGCCGCAACGGGTGCCGGAGGCATTTTTTGGGACAACCCCGGGGGATCGAGTAAAAAGGTGTACTCGCGAACCAGCCGTCCCGAAGCCCAACTCAATTCGACGAGCATGTCGATGAACGGATCGTTCAAGGGACGATCGCTGGTGACTTCGAGATAGCGGCGGCCGCCCCGCTCCTTGACGTCACGGGAAAAACGCAAGTTCGCCAAGGCAGGCGAATAGTCGATCCCGGCCTGGCGGAAGGCTTCGGCTGCCGCCACCCTGGCTACCAGGGAGGGCAACTCGTCGGAACTTGCGGTGACTTCCAGTTCCGCCTTGAGTGGCTGACCCATGACCGAAAGCACGGTCATTTTTCCGAGGCCGGCGGCATGCGATGCCACAGGCAGCATCGCAATGGCCGCAGCGATCAAGGTGGCTTTGAAACGATTTCGCTTGTCTGTATTGGGCACGGCAACTCCCGACGGGCTCTTTAACATGTTAACAAAACCAAATGTTCGCGAAGGCTTGGGCCGAACTGGCGCTACTGGACGGATGAACCAAAACCGGCCCGGGAATCCCCGCCTTCTGCCCCGCAGATCACGGAGCCAAATCCCCAGGTGCCTTCGGCATCCAGTACGTATTGGTAACTAAAATAACATCATGATGTTAGCGATGCAAGCTCAACCTTCTCATTACATTCAGGCCACATCCGTGGCGCAACATCAATGCAACAGGATGCGCAGCATCCTGCGCAAGGGCTCCGCTGCACCCCAAAGCAGTTGATCGCCAACGGTGAACGCCGATAGATAGGCGGGCCCCATGCTGAGCTTGCGCAGACGGCCGACGGGCACGGACATGGTCCCGGTCACGGCGACTGGCGTCAATTCCTTCAAGGTGATCTCGCGCTGGTTCGGCACCACCCTGACCCAATCGTTGTGCGCCGCCAGCATGCCGCTGATCTCGTCCAGCGGCACATCGCCGGTCAGCTTGATCGTCATTGCCTGGGAATGGCAACGCATGGCACCGATGCGCACGCACAGGCCATCCACCGGAATCGGCGCCGCACTGCGGCCGAGGATCTTGTTGGTTTCGGCCTGCCCCTTCCATTCCTCGCGGCTCTGGCCGTTGCCAAGGTCCTTGTCGATCCACGGAATGAGCGAACCCGCAAGGGGAACGCCAAAATTTGCCGTCGGGAAACTCTCCTCACGCAGGATGCCCGCCACCTCGCGGTCGATCTCGAGGATCGCCGAGGCCGGATCGTCAAGCAGGTTCTTCACCACGCGGTGCGTCTCGCCCATCTGCGTCAGCAATTCGCGCATGTTCTGCGCCCCCGCCCCCGAAGCCGCCTGGTAGGTCATCGAGGTCATCCATTCGATCAGGCCGGCCTTGAACAGCCCGCCCAGCGCCATCATCATCAGGCTGACCGTGCAGTTGCCGCCGATCCAGTTGCGGCCGCCCTTTGCCAGCGCATCCTTGATCACGTCCATATTCACGGGATCGAGGATGATCACGCAATCGTCCTTCATGCGCAGGCTCGAGGCTGCATCGATCCAATGCCCTTTCCAGCCGGCCTCGCGCAGCCTGGGGAAGACTTCGTTGGTGTAGTCCCCGCCCTGGCAGCTGATGATGATGTCGAGCGACTTCAACTCGTCGATGTTCCTCGCATCCTTGAGCGCGGGCGCCCCGGCGGCGAAATCCGGCGCCTTGCCGCCGACATTGGAAGTGGTGAAGAACACGGGTTCGATATGGGCGAAGTCATCCTCTTCGCGCATGCGCTGCATCAGCACGGATCCCACCATGCCCCGCCAACCGACCAGACCTACACGCTTCATGATTGCTTTCTCTTTTCCGTTTTACAGCGCCGCGAGCACCGCGTCGCCCATTTGCTTGGTTCCCACCCGCGTCGTACCGGGTTCGTAAATGTCGCCGGTACGCAGACCCCGCGCCAGGACTTTCTTCACGGCCGCCTCGATGCGCTGCGCGGCCGCTTCATTGGCGAAAGTGTAGCGCAGCATCATGGCCACGGAAAGGATAGTCGCCAGCGGGTTGGCCACGCCCTTGCCCGCGATGTCCGGCGCCGAGCCGTGCGAAGGCTCGTAAAGGCCCTTGTTGTTCGCGTCCAGCGAGGCCGAGGGCAGCATGCCGATCGATCCCGTCAGCATCGAGGCTTCGTCGGAAAGGATGTCACCGAACATGTTGCCGGTGACCATGACATCGAACTGCTTTGGGTTCTTCACCAGTTGCATTGCGGCGTTGTCCACCAGCATGTGGCTGAGTTCGACGTCCGGGTATTCCTTCCCCGTCTCCGTCGCCACGTCGCGCCAGAGTTGCGTGCATTCCAGCACGTTCATCTTGTCAACGGAGCAGACCTTCCTGTTGCGCTTGCGCGCCGCGTCGAAGGCCACGCGCAGGATGCGGCGGATCTCGCTCTCGGTGTAGTGCATGGTGTTGAAGCCGAAGCGCTGCTTCTGCCCGTCCACCTCGCGCAGCTCGATGCCGCGCGGCTGGCCGAAGTAGATGTCGCCGGTCAACTCGCGCACGATCAGGATGTCCAGCCCGGCCACGACCTCCGGCTTCAGGGTCGAGGCATTGGCCAGCTCCGGGTACAGAATCGCCGGGCGCAGGTTGGCAAATAGGCCGAGCTGCTTGCGGATGCCCAGCAGGCCCCGCTCCGGCCGCTGCTCGCGCGGGTTGTTGTCCCACTGCGGGCCGCCGACGGCGCCGAGCAGCACGGCATCGGCCGCCTGCGCGAGCTTCTGGGTGGCATCGGGATAAGGGCTGCCGGTGGCATCCACCGCGCAACCGCCCAGCAGCGCTTCTTCCATTTCAATCTTGAGGTCCAGCGCCTTGAGCACGCGCACGGCCTCGGCCATGATTTCGGGCCCGATGCCGTCGCCGGGCAGAACGCAGATCTTCATTGGGAATCCTCTAGGAAAACAGCCAGGGCTGTTCGACGCGGCGCCGTGCCTCGAACTCGCGGATCTTTTCCGCATGGCGCAGGGTCAGGCCGATGTCATCCCAGCCATTGAGCATGCACTCCTTGCGGAAGGCATCAACCTCGAAGCGGATCGCATGACCGTCGGGCCGCACGACCAGTTGCGCCGGCAGGTCGATGGTCAGGCGATAGCCCGGCGTATGCTCGGTGAGGCCGAACAATGCGTCGACGTCCGCCTTGGGCAGGATGATCGGCAGCAGGCCGTTCTTGAAGCAGTTGTTGTAAAAGATGTCGGCAAAGGATTCGCCGACGATGGCGCGGAAGCCGAAGTCGTACAGCGCCCACGGTGCGTGTTCGCGCGACGAACCGCAGCCGAAGTTGCTGCGCGCCAGCAATATCGAAGCACCCTGATAACGCTCCTGGTTGAGGACAAATGCGGGGTTCTTCACCCGTTTGGCGCAATCCTGGCCGGGTTCGCCATGATCCATGTAGCGCCATTCGTCGAAGGCGTTGGGGCCGAAACCCGAGCGCTTGATCGACTTGAGGAACTGCTTCGGGATGATGGCGTCGGTATCGACGTTGGCGCGATCAAGCGGGGCCACCAAGCCATCCAGCTTGACGAACTTCTCCATTACTTCGCAGCCTTCTCGATGGCCTCGCCACCCTTCTTGACGTCCTTGCCGATACCTTCCACGGTATTGCAGGCGGACAGCGCCAGCATCATGACGAAAGCAACAAACACTCGAAACATGGACTTCTCCTTAAGACAATTCACGAACATCGGCAAAGCGGCCGGCTATCGCCGCCGCGGCCGCCATCGCCGGACTGACGAGGTGGGTGCGGCCGCCGGCCCCCTGCCGCCCCTCGAAATTGCGGTTGGATGTCGAGGCGCAGCGCTCGCCGGGATTCAGGCGGTCGTCGTTCATTGCCAGGCACATGGAACAACCGGGTTGCCGCCACTCGAAGCCGGCGGCGATGAAAATCTTGTCCAGGCCCTCGGCCTCGGCCTGCGCCTTGATCAGGCCTGAGCCGGGCACCACCAACGCCAGCTTGACGTTCGGCGCGATCCGGCGACCCCTGGCCACGGCGGCGGCCGCTCGCAGGTCCTCGATGCGGGAATTGGTGCAGGAACCGATGAAGACCTTGTCGATCGGGATCTGGTCGATGCGCATGCGCGGCACCAGGCCCATGTACTGCAGCGCCCGGGCAACGCCTTCGCTCTTGACCGGATCGCTGAAATCCTCGGGCGCCGGCACGGCGCCGTCGATACCGGTGACCATCTCGGGCGACGTGCCCCAGGTCACCTGCGGCGCGATGGCCGCGGCATCGATGTCGATCACCGCGTCGAAGCGGGCGTCGGCATCCGACACCAGCGTACGCCAGCAGGCCACGGCCTTGTCCCAGTCCTCGCCCTTGGGCGCGAAGCTGCGACCCTTGAGGTAGGCGATGGTCGTCTCGTCCGCGGCGACGAAGCCGACACGGGCGCCGGCTTCGATCGCCATGTTGCACACCGTCATGCGCCCCTCCATCGACAGGCCGCGGATCGCGGAGCCGCCGAATTCGATCGCGTAACCGGTGCCGCCGGCGGTGCCGATGCGGCCGATCAGGGCCAGCACGAGGTCCTTCGCCGTAACGCCGGCGCCGACTTTTCCCTCGAAACGGACCAGCATGGTCTTCGACTTTTTCTGCAGCAGGCATTGCGTCGCCAACACGTGCTCGACTTCGGAGGTGCCGATGCCGTGGGCAAGGCAGGCGAAGGCGCCATGGGTCGAGGTGTGCGAATCGCCGCAAACCACGGTCATGCCGGGCAGCGTGGCACCGTTCTCCGGCCCGACCACATGCACGATGCCCTGGCGCTTGTCCCTGAACGGAAAATAGGCCAGCGCGCCGACCTCACGAATGTTGGCGTCCAGCGTTTCCACCTGCTGGCGCGAGATCGGATCGGTGATGCCCTGCTCCCAGTGCGACGTCGGCGTGTTGTGGTCCGCCGTGGCGACGATCGACGACACGCGCCAGGGCTTGCGCCCCGCCAGCTTGAGGCCTTCGAAGGCCTGCGGGCTGGTGACTTCGTGCACCAGGTGGCGGTCTATGTAGAGCAGGGCCGTGCCGTCGTCCTCGACATGGACGACATGGCTGTCCCAGAGTTTCTCGTAAAGCGTTTTCGACATGATTAGCGAAGCATCGACATGAACGGGCAATTATCTCACAGGCGCGCCGGTCGATTCCCCCGGAACGCCGCGCCAGACCAGAGTCAGGCCGGCCAGGGCAAGTGCGGACGCGGCGCTGAAAGTGATCGCGGCGCCGGCGCTTTCCCACAGGGCGCCGGCCAGCAAGGCGCCGCCAAGCCCCCCGGCGCCGTAGGCCACGCTGCCATACAGCGCCTGCGCACGCGCCTGCTGGCCTGCTGCGAACCAGCGATTGAGGGCCGCCATGGTGGCGGCGTGATGGGCGCCGAAGCTGGCCCCGTGCAGCAACTGTGCCAGAACCAGCAGGACGAGGAAATCGACAGCCCAGCCGATCATCATGAAACGCAGCACGGCCAGGGCAAAACAGGCAAGCAGGATGCGGCGCATGGAAACCCGCAGCGAAATCCGCGGCATCAGCAAGAACACAACGATCTCGGCCACCACGCCGAGCGTCCACAGCACGCCGACCAGCGCCTTGCCGTAGCCGTGGGCCACCAGATGGATCGAGTAAAAAACGTAGAGGGCGCCATGCGCGGCGGTCATCAACAAGCCGGCGGCCAGCAGGAAGACCACCTTGCGCTGGCGCAGCACGGCGACGATCGGACCGGCAACCAGGTCGGCATGCCCCTTGACTTCGCGCAGCGTCAGCGCACTGAGCAGGGTGCCCAGCAGCAGCGCCCAGCTCACCCACAGTTGCGAACTGATCGGAGCCGCATCGAGCAGCAGGCCGACGCCCATCACCGCGAGGATGAAGCCGACCGAACCCCACAGCCGGATGCGGCCGTAGCGTTCCGGATGCGCGGCCAGGTGGCCCAACGTAAGCGCCTCCACGAGGGGCAGCGAAGCACTCCAGAAAAAATGCAGCACGGCCAGGCCGACCAGCAGGCCGACAAAGTCATCGGTCAGGAACACCACGCAAAAGCTCGCCAGCGCGGCCGCCGTCGAGCCGATGACGAGGCGCACGCGCCGGCCGCCGCGGTCTGCCAGCCAGCTCCAGAGCAACGGCGACAAGAGTCGCATCAGCTGCCCGAGCGACATCAGCACCGCGATGCGGCCTGCGGAAAGCCCGATCGATTGCAGATAGAGCGCGAAATACGGCAGGAAGGCGCCGATGAACGCGAAGTACCAGAAATACCAGACGGCCAGGCGGCCGTGCGGCAGGATGGTCAAGCTGGGTGTTTCTGGCCGGCGCGGAAGGCCTGCAGCAGGTGGAAGATCTCGTCCTTGAGCTTGACCCGCGCCTTCTTCATGTCTTCCAGCGTGAAATCGGCGACCGGCATGTCGTGTTCCTCGAGGTCCTCGACTTTGCCGGTAAGGCGGTTGTAACGGGCGAACAGGCTGCCGATATAACCACCACCCGCCTTCAAGGCATCGATGGCGTCGCGCATATCGGGAAATTCGGTATAAACATCGTGGTGATCGACGTGCATGGTTTCCTACCCTGTATATCGTGTTATCGAAAATTTCATGCGGATTCTATCAGGCGACGCCCGGCGCCTTGCCGGCGATCACCGGCGTCGGACATGTGACATCGGCGCATTGGGCGCGATGATGCAAGGCGGCATCGATCAGCACCAGCGCCAGCATGGCTTCGGCGATCGGCGTGGCGCGGATGCCGACGCAGGGATCGTGGCGGCCGTGGGTTTCGATGATGGCCGGCTCGCCGGCAAGGTTGATCGTGCGCCGCGGCAAGCGGATGCTTGAGGTCGGCTTGACCGCCATCCTCACCACCACCTCCTGCCCGGTGGAAATGCCGCCCAGTATTCCGCCGGCGTTGTTGCCGAGGAAACCCTCCGGCGTCAGTTCGTCGCCGTGTTCGCTGCCCTTCTGCGTGACGGACGCGAAGCCGGCGCCGATCTCCACCCCCTTGACGGCATTGATGCCCATCATGGCGTAGGCGATGTCGGCATCGAGCCGGTCATACACCGGTTCGCCCCAGCCGACCGGCACACCGCGCGCGACCACGGTAACTTCGGCACCCACGGAATTTCCCGACTTGCGCAGGGCGTCCATGTAAGCCTCCAGCTGTGGCACGAGAGCGGCATTCGGCGCAAAGAAGGGATTGGTATCGATCGCGGCCTCGTCCTGCCAGGGAATCTCGATCTCGCCGAGCCGGCTCATCCAGCCGCGTACCGTGACGCCATAGCGCTGTTGCAGCCACTTGCGGGCGATCGCGCCGGCGGCGACGCGCACCGCGGTTTCGCGCGCCGAGGCGCGACCGCTGCCGCGATGATCGCGAATCCCGTACTTGTGCCAGTAGGTGTAGTCGGCATGGCCGGGACGGAACATCTCGGCGATGTTGCCGTAGTCCTTGCTGCGCTGATCCTCGTTGCGGATCAGGAGACCGATCGGCGTCCCCGTGGTGCGGCCCTCATAAACGCCGGAAAGAATCTCGACCGTATCGGACTCCCGACGCTGGGTGACGTGGCGCGATGTTCCCGGCTTGCGCCGGTCGAGCTGCAGCTGGATGTCGGCGGCGGATATTTCCAGACCGGGAGGGCAGCCGTCGACCACACAGCCGATCGCGGGACCGTGCGATTCGCCGAAGGAAGTGACGCAGAACAGGGAGCCGAAGGTATTGCCGGACATGGAGGCTGAATTACTCCGGGAAGACAGGGAAATGGAAGCAGGAGCTTACCATGCTGACCGCACGGCCGTTGCTGCGGGCTTCGCCGCTGCCCCCGGAAAAGAGGGTCTTACAGGTCGCCGCCGGATTGCCCGAGGGTGACCAGCGCATCGCGCACCACCGGCTTGAGCTGCGCTTCCTCGGCGGTGCCGAGCGACTTCAGGATCTCGGTGCGCATGCGCGGCTCCCAGGTGCGCCGCAGATGATTGGCGACATCGGCCACGGCCTGCGCCTGGTCCGGCATGGCCTCGAAGAAGGCGCCGATCTGGTTTGCCATCTTGATCAGGTGTGCGCGATTCATGCCTTGACCTCCTCAAGGGTGCCGTGCCCACTGTAGGTGACGCAGCTTTCCTGGCGCAGGAAGCCGATCAGGTTCAGATTCAGCTTGTCGGCGAGCCGTACCGCCGCGGCCGTCGGTGCGGACACCGCGGCGAGCGTGCCGATGCCCAGCGCCGCAGCCTTCTGCACCATCTCGAAACTGGCGCGGCTGGTGATGATCAGGGCATCGCTGCCGGTGTCGATGCGGGCGTCGATGCCGTCGCGGGCCAGCGCGCCCAGCGTCTTGTCCAGTGCGTTGTGGCGGCCGACGTCCTCGCGCACGTGGCTGATCACACCGTCGCGGCCGACGCGGCAGGCGGCGTGGGTGGCGCCGGTGGCCTGCTGCACCAGTTGCTGCGCCGGCAGGCTGCGCATGCCGGCATGGAGCGCGGCCAGCGGAAATGGTTTTGTTGCCGGCAACGGCGCCAGCTCGCGCCGCACCTGGTCGAGGCTCTCGACCCCGCACAGGCCGCAGCCGGTGCGCCCGGTGAGGCTGCGCCGATGCGCCTTGAGCCGCGCGAAGGCGTCGCCCGCGATCTCGATCTGCAAGCTTATGCCGGCCGCCGACTCACGGATGCCGATGTCGAAGATGTCCCGGCGGCGCGCGACGATGCCCTCGCTCAGGCTGAAGCCGACGGCGAAATCTTCCAGGTCGTCCGGCGTCGCCAGCATCACCGCGTGGCTGATGCCATTGTACTCGAAGGCGACCGGCATCTCCTCGGCCAGGTCATCGGACCGGCCCGCGCCATCGCGCCAGACAGTGCGTCGCTGGATGGCCTTCATGCGCCGCCGAGCCGCGCGACCTGCACCGCGGTGACCTTGTACTCGGGGCAGTTGGTGGCCCAGTCCGAGTTGTCGGTGGTGATCACGTTGGCGCCGGATTCGGGAAAGTGGAAGGTGGTATACACCACGCCCGGCTGCACTCGCTCGGTCAGCGTCGCCGGCAACACGGTCTTGCCGGCGCGCGATTCGACACCGACGCGGTCGCCCTCGCGGATGCCGCGCTCCCCGGCGTCATGCGGATGGATCTCCAGCAGGTCGGCGCCGTAAAAGTCGGTGTTGGCGGTACGGCGGGTCTGCGCGCCGACGTTGTATTGCGAAAGTACGCGGCCGGTGGTCAAGAGCAGCGGGAAGCGGCGCGTGACCTTCTCGTCGGTCGGCACGTACTGGGTGATCAGGAAGCGGCCCTTGCCACGCACGAAGCCGTCGACGTGCATGGTCGGCGTGCCGTCCGGCGCCTCGTCGTTGCAGGGCCATTGCAGGCTGCCGGCGCGCTCGAGCTTGTCGTAGCTGATGCCGGCGAAAGTCGGCGTCAGGCGTGCGATCTCGTCCATGATCTCGGACGGGCTTTCGTAGTGCATCTCGTAGCCGAGTGCCTTGGCAAGCGCACACGTCACTTCCCAGTCGGCCATCCCGGCCAGCGGCGGCATGACGCGGCGCACGCGCGAAATACGGCGCTCGGCGTTGGTGAAGGTGCCGTCCTTTTCGAGGAAGGAGGCGCCGGGCAGGAAGACGTGCGCATACTTGGCCGTTTCGTTGAGGAACAGGTCCTGCACCACCACGCACTCCATCGCGGCCAGCGCCGCCGTGACATGCTGCGTGTTCGGATCGGACTGCGCCGGGTCCTCGCCCTGGCAGTAGAGGCCGAGGAAAGAACCGTCCTGCGCGGCCTCGAACATGTTGGGGATGCGCAGGCCCGGCTCGGACTGAATTTCGACGCCCCAGTCGCGCTCGAACATCTCGCGGGTGACGGTGTCGGACACGTGGCGATAGCCGGGCAGCTCATGCGGGAAGCTGCCCATGTCGCAGGAACCCTGCACGTTGTTCTGGCCGCGCAGCGGATTGACGCCGACGCCCTCGCGGCCGACGTTGCCGGTGGCCATGGCCAGGTTGGCGATGGCGATCACCGCGGTCGAACCCTGCGAATGCTCGGTCACGCCAAGGCCATAGTAGATCGCCGCATTGCCTCCTGTTGCATACAACCGCGCTGCGGCGCGCACCGTCGCCGCCGGCACGCCGCTGGCGGCTTCCAGCGCCTCGGGCGAATTCGCCGGGCGGGCGACGAACTCGCGCCAATCGTTGAAGGCTTTGGCTTCGCAGCGTTCCGCGACGAAGGCTTCGTCGACCAGGCCCTCGGTCACGATAACGTGCGCCATGGCCGACAGCACCGCGACATTGGTGCCGGGCCTGAGTTTCAGGTGATGCTCGGCCCGGATGTGCGGCGAGCTGACCAGGTCGATCTCGCGCGGATCGATCACGACCAGCTTCGCGCCCTCACGCACGCGGCGCTTGAGGCGCGAGGCGAACACCGGATGGGCATCGCTCGGGTTGGCGCCGAGCACGACGATGACATCGGCCTGCGCCACCGACTTGAAGGTTTGCGTGCCGGCCGATTCGCCCAGCGTCTGCTTGAGCCCGTAGCCGGTCGGCGAATGGCAGACGCGGGCGCAGGTGTCGACGTTGTTGTTGCCGAAGGCGGTGCGCACCAGTTTCTGCACCAGGTAGTCCTCTTCGTTGGTGCAGCGGCTGGAGACGATGGCGCCGATGGCGTTGCGGCCGTGCTGTTGCTGGATGCGGCGGAACTCGCGCGCGGTATGGGCCAGCGCCTCGTCCCACGTTACCTCGCGCCAGGGATCGCTGATCTTCGTCCTAATCATGGGTTTGGTGATGCGGTCGGGATGCGTCGCGTAGCCCCAGGCAAAGCGGCCCTTGACGCAGGCATGGCCTTCGTTGGCGCGGCCGTCCTTCCAGGGAACCATGCGCACCACTTCGGCGCCCTTCATCTCGGCACGCAGGCCGCAGCCGACGCCGCAATAAGCGCAGGTGGTGGTCACGCTGCGCTCGGCCTGGCCCTTCTCGACGACCGTCTTTTCCATTAGCGTCGCGGTCGGGCAGGCCTGGACGCAGGCGCCGCAGGAAACGCAATCCGATTCCAGAAAACTCTCGCCCTGCCCCGCCATGACGCGCGAGCCGAAGCCGCGCCCGGCGATGGTCAGCGCAAACGTGCCCTGCTGTTCCTCGCAGGCGCGTACGCAGAGGTTGCAGACGATGCACTTGCCAGGGTCGTAGCTGAAATAGGGATTCGACTCGTCCCTGACGACGTCGGTGAAATGATTCTCGCCTGCGCCATAACGCACCTCGCGCAGGCCGACCACGCCGGCCATGGTCTGCAGTTCGCAGTTGCCGTTGGCGGAACAGGTCAGGCAGTCCAGCGGATGGTCGGAGATGTAAAGCTCCATGACGTTGCGCCGCAGTTTGGCCAGTTGCGGCGACTGGGTGCGCACCTTCATGCCGGCTTCTGCCGGCGTGGTGCAGGAGGACGGGTAGCCCTTGCGGCCCTCGATCTCCACCAGGCAGAGGCGACAGGAACCGAAGGGCTTGAGGATGTCGGTGGCGCAGAGCTTGGGGATCATCACGCCGGCCTCGGCGGCCGCGCGCAGCAATGACGTACCCGCCGTGACGCTGATCGCGATGCCGTCGATCTCCAACGTCACCGTGTCGCCAGCGCCGACTTCTGGTGTGCCGAGGTCGAGTTCCCCTGGTGCGTTCATTCGCATTTACCTCCAAAGTCCTCCGCGAAGTGCCGCAGGGCCGACAGCACCGGAATCGGCGTCATGCTGCCCATGGCGCACAGCGAGCCCTGCGTCATGGTCTCGCACAATTCTTCGAGCAAAGCGATTTGCCTGCCGTCACCGGCGCGAATGCGGTCGATGACTTCGACGCCGCGCGTCGAGCCGATGCGGCAGGGCGTGCATTTGCCGCAGGATTCGATGGCGCAGAATTTCATCGCGTAGCGTGCCTGCCCGGCCAAATCCACCGTGTCGTCGAAGGCGACGATGCCGCCGTGGCCGAGCCCGGCGCCGATGGCGGCGAAGGCTTCGTAGTCGAGCAGTGTGTCGAATTGCGCTTCCGGCAGATAGGCGCCCAGCGGCCCGCCGACCTGCACCGCGCGCAGCGGCCGGCCCGAGCGCGAGCCGCCGCCGAAATCGTAGAGCAGTTCGCGCAAGCTGAGGCCGAAGGGCACTTCGACCAGGCCGCCGTGTTTGATGTTGCCGGCCAGCTGGAAGGGCAGCGTGCCGCGCGACCGTCCGCAGCCAAGGTCGCGGTAGGCCGCCGCCCCCTGCGCCAGGATGTCGGGCACGCTGGCGAAGGTAACCAGGTTGTTGATCAGCGTCGGCTGGCCGAACAGGCCGGCGACCGCCGGCAGCGGCGGCTTGGCGCGGACGATGCCGCGCTTGCCTTCGATGCTTTCCAGCAGCGCGGTTTCCTCGCCGCAGACATAGGAACCGGCGCCCACGCGCACTTCGATCGTGAAATTGCCGAGAAAGTCCCCGGCTCCGGCCAGCGCCGCTTCGAGCGCCGCGACCGCGTGCGGATACTCGGAGCGGACGTAGATGTAGCCTTGCGATGCGCCAACCGCGAGGCCGGCGATCGCCATGCCTTCGAGCAGGCAGTAGGGATCCCCCTCCATCAGCATGCGGTCGGAGAAGGTGCCCGAATCGCCCTCGTCGGCATTGCAGACGACGTATTTCTGCGGTGCCGCGGTGGCGCGCACGGTCTGCCACTTGATGCCGGCCGGAAAGGCGGCGCCACCGCGGCCGCGCAGGCCCGACTCGGTCACGGCGCGGACGATTTCGGCCGGCGCCATGGCCCGTGCGCGGCGCAGGCCCTCGCCGCCGCCGCGCGCGACGTAGTCGGCCAGCGAACGCGGATCGACGACGCCGACGCGCCGGCAAACCAGGCGCTGCTGGCGCGCCAGCCAGGGAATCTCTTCGGTCGGGCCGAGACACAGCGCATGGACGCCGCCGGTCAGGAAACCCGCGGCGAACAGCCCGGGCACCTCTGCCGGCGCGACCGGACCATAGGCGATGCGACCCCGCGGCGTGGCGACTTCGACCAGCGGCTCGAGCCAGACCATGCCGCGCGAACCGTTGCGCACCAGCTTGATGGCAATCCCGCGTCGTGCCGCTTCTTCGCTGATGGCCGTGGCAACGGCATCGGCGCCGAGGGCCAGCGCGGCGGCATCACCCGGGACGAAGATCGTCGTCCTCACGATGCCGACTCCAGCGCAGCGATCAGTGCGTCCAATTTCTCGAGCGTGACCCGCGCATGCAGCGTGGTCTCATCGACCTGCACGGACGGTCCGCAGGCGCACAAACCGAGGCAGTACACGGGTTCCAGCGTGATCCCGCTGCCAGCCAGGCGCTCCCGCGCATGCTCGGCCAGCGCTTCGCCGCCGACGGCCTGGCAGGCCTCGGCGCAACAGACGCGAACCACGTGGCGACCCGGCGGCGTCTGGCGAAAATGGGCGTAGTAGCTGATCACGCCATGGACTTCGGCACGCGACAGATTCAGCGCCTGCGCGATCGGCGGCACCGCCTCTGGCGGGATGCAGCCCAGCGCGTCCTGCATTGCGTGCAGCATGGGCAGCAGCGCGCCGGGTCGGACGCGATGCTGCTCGATGATATGAGCGACGATGGCAGAGCTTTCCATGCGACTTTGTACGCCGCCTGCGGCAAAAGCGAAAGCGGGAAAAAGCGAAGGCCTATGCGGGTTTTTCGAAGGCCTCGGCCAATGCCTTTGCCTCGGCGACCAGGGAGGCCACCATCGGCGGCTGCGGCTCGCGCGCCAGGGTGACGAGACCCGTGGCCCAATCGACGGCCGGCTCGACCAGTTCGATGGCGACCACCCCGGGCGGCGTGCCGACCTGCTCCAGCACGCTGCGCGGCACGATCGAGGACCAGTGGCCGGAACCGACATGGGCGAGGATGCTGACGATGGAATTGGTTT
>Ga0268298_10002814_pt1 | contig 18497 bp, 14 predicted proteins | sample WWTPWeurt_MetaG_FD_194462 | JGI IMG/M metagenome (GOLD analysis project Ga0268298, IMG submission 194462) | Activated sludge microbial communities from WWTP in Nijmegen, Gelderland, Netherland - WWTP Weurt | ecosystem: Engineered > WWTP > Aerobic digester > Activated sludge | place...
GGCCGAGCGTGCCTGGGTCCGCGCCCAGGCCCAGGCCGCGCCCGCCGACGTCGCCGCCGCGCGGCGCGTGCTCGACGCGCTGGCGTGAGCCGATCGCTCAGGCCGCGGCCGCCGCGAGGTGCGCGCGCAGCAGCGCCTGACCCTCGGGCCACGCGCCATGCCCCGAGGCGGCGTTGAGGTGGCCCGCGCCGGCGACCACCGTCAGCGCCGCGCCCCAGTCGGCGGCGAGCGTCGCCGCGGCGGCCGCGCCGATGTACGGATCGTCGTCGGACACCACGACCCGCGTCGGGAACGGCAGCCGGGCCCGCGGCATCGGCGCGAACCCGCGCAGCGCCGCCGACGCGCGCGGATCCTCGCAGTCGCACGGCGCCACCAGCATCGCCGCCGCGATCGGCCGGCGATGGCGCGCGGCCCACGCCGCCACCGCGACGCAGCCGAGCGAGTGCGCGATCACGATCGGCGGCTGGCCGCTGGTGGCGATGGCCCGCACCACCGCGCGATCGATCGCCTCGATCCACGGCCCCGGCGCCGGCTCGAACCAGCCCGGCAGCTCGATCTTGCGCGCGCCGCGCAGCTCGCGCTCCCAGCGGGTCTGCCAGTGATCGGGGCCCGATCCGCCCCAGCCGGGGATGAGCAAGCGGGTGCGCATGCACTCCGTTATAACGGACACGCATCCGCTGTCAAGCCAGGCCGCGCGCGTCGGGCTACGGTGCCGCCGATGGCCGCCTCGTTGCCGTGCGTCGTCTGCGGCGCCGCCCTGCCGCCCGCCCAGCAGGCCGAGGTGCCGAGCAACGTGCGGGCGTTCGCTGCCGAGCGGTTCGCGCTGTGGCGGTGCGCCGGCTGTCGCTCGATCCACGCGCGCGACGAGGTCGATCTCGACCGTTATTACGGTGCGTACCCGTTCGCGCGCGCCACGCCGTCGCGGATCACCCGCTTCTTCCACGGCCGGCTGTGGCGGCGGCTGCGCGCCGCTGGGGTCGCGCGCGGCGCGCGGGTGCTCGACTACGGCTGTGGCCGCGGCCTCTTGGTCGACGAGCTGCGCCGGCGCGGCCTCGACGCGCACGGCTACGACGCCTACGATCCGGCGTACGCCGATCGCGCCGCGCTGGCCACGGGCTACGACGCCGCCATCGCGCAGGACGTGATCGAGCACGTCGCCGCGCCGCTGGCGCTGCTGGACGAGCTGGGACAACTGGTGCGCCCGGGCGGGCTGGTGGCGATCGGCACGCCGGACGCGGCGGCGATCGATCTGGCGCGACCCGGCCGCTGGCACCACACGCTGCACCAGCCCTACCACCGCCACCTGCTGGCGCACCCGGCGCTGGTCGCGGCCGCGACCGCCCGCGGCTGGTCCGTGGTGGCCCACCACCGGCGGCCGTACACCAACACCTGGGTGCCGACACTCAACCAGCCGTACCTGCTGCGCTATCTGCGGGCGGTCGACGACACCCTCGACGTGGCGTTCGAGCCGCCGCGGTTCCGGTGGGCCATGCTGAGCCCGGCGGCGATGGTCGACGCGGTGTTCGGGGCGCTGCGCTGCCCGCCCGGGGATGGCCTGACGGTGTTCCGCACCCCGCCCCCGCCCCTGCCCGCGACGAAAACCTAGCCTCACTGGCAGCTTGCACGCCCCCGGGGCTTGGGCTAAACGACACCTCCTATGTCGACCCTGGTCACGATCCTGCACGTCGTCGTGTGCTTGTTCCTCATGCTCACGGTGCTGCTGCAGCAGGGCAAGGGCGGCGGCATGGGCGGGGCGTTCGGCGGGTCCAACGCCGGCTCGGTGTTCGGCGGCGCGGGCGCGTCGACGTTCCTGCGTCGGCTCACCGCCGCCGCGGCCACCGTGTTCATGCTGACCTCGATGATCCTCGCGTTCGTCGCCAGCCGCGACGCCGGCGACTCGCTCGAGCGGTACTCCAACAGCGAGGCGGCCAAGCGCAAGCGCGCCAAGGAGGCCGAGCGCAAGGCCTTCGAGACCGGCGACGCCGGCGCCACCGCGACCACGCCCGACGGCGACGCCGGCGTGACCCCGACGATCGATCTGGGCACCGGCACCGGCAGCGCCACCGGCGCGACCAGCGGCAGCGCGACCGGCGCGGGCGCGACCGGCGCCGAGGTCCCCGCCGAGGTCCCCGCCGCGGGCTCGGGCAGCGCGCCCGCCGCCGGCACCGCTACGCCGGCCCCGGCTCCGACGCCGCCGGCCGCGCCGCCGACCGCTGGCTCGGGCCGCCCCGCGGGCGCGACCCCGGTCGAGACCACGATCGCCCCGGGCAAGACCCCGGGCGCGCCGGCCGATCCCGCCGCTGGCACCGCGGCCAAGCCCGCCGCGCCGACCGCGCCCGCCGCCCCCACCACCCCGTGACCGCGATGCGGGTCGGCTTCACGAAGCTGCACGGCCTCGGCAACGACTTCCTCGTCGTCGACACCCGCGCGCTCGCGGCCGACGTCGCCGCGACGCTGCAAGATCCCGCCACGGTGCGCTGGCTGTGCGATCGCCAGTTCGGCGTCGGCGGCGACGGCGTGCTGGCGCTGTCGGCGCCGCGCACCACCGGCGCGGTGGCGACGATGCGCGTGCTCAACGCGGACGGCAGCGAGGCCGAGATGTGCGGCAACGGCATCCGCTGCGTCGCCAAGTTCCTGCGCGATCGCGACCCCGCGCTCGGCGATCGGCTGGTGATCGACACCGGCGCCGGGCCGCTCGCGTGCGGCGTCGCGCTCGCCGCCGACGGCACCGTCGCGGCGGTCACCGTCGCGATGGGCCGGCCGCGCCTGACCCGCGGCGAGGTCCCGGCCACCGGGCCCGCCGACGAGCGCTGGATCGACGGCGCGATCGCCATCCCCGGCGATCCGGCCGGCGAGCGCCGCCTGACCGCGGTGTCGATGGGCAACCCGCACGCGGTGGTGTTCGTCGACGACGCCGCCACCGTCCACGCGCTGGCGCGGCAGGTGGGCCCGGCGCTCGAGACCCACGCGGCGTTCCCGAAGAAGACCAACGCCGAGTTCGCCGCGATGACCGGCCCGGCGACGATCGCGCTCGGCGTGTGGGAGCGCGGCTGCGGCATCACGCTGGCGTGCGGCACCGGCGCGTGCGCGACCGCGGTCGCCGCGTGCCTCACCGGGCGCGCCACCGCCGGCCAGCCGATCACCGTCCACCTGCCCGGCGGCCCGCTGGTGATCACCGTCGCCGCCGACTACGGCGACGTGGCGATGCAGGGCCCGGCCGCGCTGGCGTTCGTCGGCGAGGTCGACCTGACCGACCGCGCCCGCGCCGCCCGCCCCGCCTGACGCGGTCTTGACAGGCGCGCGCGGTTCCGCGCCAACTGCCTGGAGAGCCCGATGCCCCCGCCACCGACGCCGGTGCCCGCGTGACCCGCCGCGACCGCCTGCGCGCCGTCGCGCAGTGGCTCGGCCTCGGCGCGCTGGTCGGCGCGCTGTGCGGCGCCGCCGCGGCGCTGTTCCTGTGGCTGCTCGACGAGGCCACCGCCTATCGCACCGACCACGCGGCGATCGTCTTCGCGCTGCCGGTCGCCGGCCTGGCCATCGGCTGGATCTACGAGCGCCTCGGCGCGCCGATCGCGGCCGGCAACAACTTGGTGATCGACACCATCCACGACGACGGCCCCGAGCTGCCGCTGCGGATGGCGCCGATGGTGCTGATCGGCACCGTGCTCACCCACCTGTTCGGCGGCAGCGCCGGACGCGAGGGCACCGCGGTGCAGATGGGCGCGAGCCTGACCGACTGGGTCTCGCACCGCCTGCGGCTGACGCCGGCGCTGCGGCGCCAGCTGCTCGCGGCCGGCGTGGCCGGCGGCTTCGGCGCGGTGTTCGGCACGCCGATCGCCGGCGCGGTGTTCGGCCTCGAGTTCGTCGTGCTCGGCCGCCTCGAGTACGCCGCGCTGGCGCCGGCGCTCACCGCCGCGCTGGTCGGCGACCTCACGACCCGCGGCCTGGGCATCACGCACACGATCTACCCGGCGGCGCCGGCGGTGCCGCTGACGCCGCTGCTCGTGGGCAAGTGGCTGGTGTTCGCGATCGCCGTGGCCGCGGTGACGACGCTGTTCATCGAGCTGACCCACGCGATCAAGCGCCACGGCGCGCGGCTGGTGCCGCGGCTGCCGCTGCGGATGGCGCTCGGCGGCCTCGTCGTCGTCGCGCTGTGGCAGCTGCTCGGCACCGCCGACTACCTCGGCCTCGGCGTGCCGATGATCGTGCGCGCGTTCGACGACCCCGACCTGCCGGTCTACGCCTTCGCGCTCAAGCTGGCGTTCACCGCGGTCACGCTCGGCGCCGGCTTCCTCGGCGGCGAGGTGACGCCGCTGTTCTTCATCGGCGCCGCGCTCGGCAGCGCGCTGGCCGGGCTGCTCGACATCCCGATCGCGCTCGGCGCCGGCGTCGGCCTCGCCGCGGTGTTCGCCGCGGCGGCCAACACGCCGCTGGCCTTGTCGATCATGGCGGTCGAGCTCACCGGCGGCGCGGCGCTGCCCCACGTCGTGATCGTCTGCGTCGTCGCCTACCTGCTCACCGGCCACCGCAGCATCTACCCGGCGCAGCGCCTGGCGTTCGGCAAGGGCGGCGCCCCGCTGGCCACGCCGATCGCGCTGCGCGACCTGCGCGCGGATCGTGACGCGCGCCGGCCGCCGCCGCCGGGATGATCGAGCCGGCGCGCGCCGGGTGTATCGTGGCGCCGATGCGCAGCTCGCTCGCCCCGCTCGCGCTCGTGCTCGCGGCCGCGTGTACCGATCCGACCGTCGACGTGCGGCTGGTGTTCCCCGCCGGCACCCTGAAGAGTGCGGTCGCGACCTACGATCTGACGGTGGTGGTCCTCACCGACGCCGACTGCGAGGACGCGCGGTACCTCGAGCTCTCCGCCGAGGACATCGGGCGAGGCACCCGCGACGCCGTCAGGCACCAGCCGGTCGGCGTACCCGCGCAGCTCGTCAGCGTGCCCCGCGTCGACCCGAAGCTGTTCCTCTTGACCGGCTACGATAGCACCGGGCGGGTCATCGCCGGCGGGTGCACCGAGGTGACGGAGCCGATCGAGGCAGACCGACCGGTCGACATCCAGATCGACCCGGCGCTGATCACCCGGGTGATCGACTCCGAGGCGGTGAGCCCGAGCCTGGACCTCGCGACCACCGACCGGTTCGAGCTGCTGGCGCGCGAGCGGCGGCGCGACGGCGACGCCGTGCCCCAGGCCGCGCTGCGGTTCGCGCTGCGCACCGGCGTCGGCGAGCTGCGGCTCACCGCCGGCGCGTCGGGTCAGTTCGCGGTCGCGCCGGTCGCCGACGCCGACGGCGTGTTCGAGGTCACTGGCCTGACGCAGCTCCCGCTCGACGAGCTGCCCGGCGCCCACCGACCCGCCGGCCCGGCCGAGCTGGTGATCCGCGGGGCGTGGTCCGACGAGGTCAACCGGATCCCGATCAGCATCAAGGTCGCCCCGACGCTGGGGTGGCTCGACGCGTCGCGGGCGGCCAACCAGATCGCGCCCGCGTGGACGACCTTCCCGTGCCTCGGCGTCGTCGAACCGTGCATCGCCGCTGCGGCGCTGTACCAGGGTGCGGCGGAGCCGCCCCGCGTCGTCGCGTTCCGCGTCCAGTGGCCCACCCCGTCGACCCCGGCGATCGAGCGCGTCGGCGGGCCCGACCTGCCTGGCGCCCGCACGCTGGTCGCGTTCGGTGACGGCGACGGCCTCCGGCTGGTCACCCGAACCAGCCGCGGGTGGACGTCGCTGGCGTTGCGGGAGGGCACCTGGATCGTCACCACCACCGACGAGGTCACCACCGCAGCCGATCAGCTGCTCGCAGTGCCGCCGTGCGGCGCCGCGGCGAACCGCGGCCTCCTCGCCATCACCGGCGCCATCGCGCAGGGCTACACCGACACCACGCCGGCGGTCGCGGACAGCGGTACCCCGGTCGACCGGCTGGCGACCACGCTGCAGGGGCTGCTCACGGCCGGCGAGCAACTCGAGCTGCTCGGCGCGGCCTGCGTGCAGGCGCGCGGCGCCGCGCCGCAGCCGGCCATCGCGATCCGCCGGGTGCGCGCCAGCGGCGAGCTCGTGACGCTGCTCGTCTCCGAGCCCGAGATGGCGCCGCGGGTCATCGACACCGACGTGGTCGGCGCCGTCACCGCGGCGCTCCTCGGCGGCGTGCCGACCGTGATCGCGGCGTCGCCCGAGGGCAACACGCTGCGCGTGCAATCGTCCCGGCTGATGCTCGCCACCGGCACACCGCGGATGGTCCCCGACGGCATCATCTCGCACCCGGTGCCGGCCGCGCCGACGGCGCTGGCGACGCTCGACGCCAACGGCGACGGCCTCGACGACACCGTCGCGCTGGTGCCGGTCGGCGCCGACCTCGGCGTCGCGATGACGCTCGGCGGTGCGCGCGTCGACGACGCGCTGAGCGCCACCGCCCGGCTCGGCACGCCCACGCGGGGCCAGCGCCTGGCGGTGCTAGACGATCCCGACCGCCAGGGCCTCGTGGTCCTCGGCGCCGACCACCTCGCGCTCTACGACTACGCGCCCCCCACCACCCGCCCATGACCAGCCCGCCGGCCCCCGCCGCCCCGCCGCGCGCGCCGCTGCCGCGCGAGGTCGTCGTGCTCGGCTGGGTGTCGTTCTTCAACGACGTCTCGAGCGAGATGATCTACCCGCTCCTGCCGCTGTTCATGGTGGCCGTGCTGGGCGCGTCGGCGACGTCGCTGGGCTGGGTCGAGGGCGTGGCCCAGGGCGTCGTCGCGCTGCTGTCGGCGTGGGTCGGCTGGCGGAGCGATCGCTTCCGCCGCCGCGTGCCGTACGTGCGCTGGGGCTACGGCCTGCCGGTCCTCGGCAAGGGCCTCTTGGTCGCGGCGGTGGCGTGGCCGATGGTGCTGCTCGGCCGCACCGTCGATCGCGTGGGCAAGGGCATCCGCTCGAGCCCGCGCGACGCGCTGATCGCCGACACCACGCCGGCCGCCGATCGCGGCCGCGCGTTCGGCCTGCACCGCACGATGGACAGCGCCGGCGCGGTGGTCGGCGTGCTGGGCGCGGCGGCGCTGTTGTGGTGGCTGTCGGGATCGCCGGTCGAGGGCGCGACCGCGGCGCAGGTCGATCACACCGCGGCCGCGTTCCGCACCATCTTCGCGATCGCCGCCGGGCTCGGCCTGGCCGCGCTGGCGTGCACGCTCTTGCTGCGCGAGCCCCCCCACGACGCCGCGCTCGCCGCGCCGCCGCCGACGACGCTGCGCGACGGGCTGCGCGGCCTGTCGCGCGGCTACTGGATCGTGATGGCGTTCCTGCTCTTGTTCTCGCTGGCCAACAGCAGCGACACGTTCTTGCTCCTGCGCGCCAGCCAGGTCGGCCTCGCGCCATGGGAGGTCGTGCTGATCTACGCGCTGTACAGCCTGGTCTACACCGTCGCGGCGTACCCGATCGGCCTCCTGAGCGATCGCATCGGGCGCTGGCCGCTGCTCGGCCTGGGCTGGGCGATCTACGCCGTGGTCTACCTGGCGCTCGCGGTCACCGGCGCCACCGCGATCTGGCCGCTGCTCGCGGTCTACGGCGTGTACATCGCGCTCACCGACGGCGTCGGCAAGGCGCTGCTCGCCGATCACGTGCCGCGCGCGCGCCGCGGCCTCGCGCTCGGCCTGTTCTACATGCTGTCGGGCGGCACGATGGTCGCCGCCAGCGTCGTCGCCGGCCTGCTGTGGGATCGAGTCGGCCCCGCCGCGCCGTTCTGGTTCGGCGGCGCCACCGCCGCCGCCACCGTCGCGCTCCTGCTGATCGCGCGGCCGTGGCGCGTCACGTCGACGATCGCCGCGTAGCCCGCCCCCTCCCTTAGAAACGCTCGTCGACGCGGGCCAGGCAGGCCTTGATGCGGTCGGCCAGCTCGGTGAACTGGTCGAGCATCGACACGTCGCCGAGCTTGCGCGCGGTGTTCATGCAGCGGACCAGGTACGTGAACAGGCTGCCCTCCTCGTGCTCGAGGCCCTCCTTGATCACGAAGTCGAGGAAGCCGACCTGCTCGTCGTCCATCCGCGACCAGATCCGCTTCTGCTTCTTGCCGCCGTGGATCTCGGGGTGCGGCACCAGCGCCTGGAACCGCCCCAGCGCCTCCTCCATGCGGCTCGGCACGTACGGGTGGTCGCGATCCCACTCGGCCTCGGCGTCCTCCCACGCCGCCTGCGGGTTGGCGTCGCGCAGCTCGCGCAGCCGGGTCCGGCACCACTCGCGCTTGGCGTCGTCGCCCTTGCGGTCGAGGATGCGCTGCACGGCGTCGTGGTCGATCAGCAGCTCGACCAGCGCGCGGTAGTCCTCGTAGTCGAGCTGCTCGTTGCGCAGCAGGTGGAACACGAACAGCCCGTCCATGCCCTGCAGCTGCTTGATCATGTTGCCGGTGACCTGGGTGCCGTGCTCGTCGAGCACGCCCACCGCGCGCATGTTGTCGACCAGCATCGCCAGCGTCTTGTGCAGCTCGCGCTTGCTGCGATCGTCGGTCAGCAGGTGATCGATCACCGTCACCACGTTGAGCCGCATCGACGGCGGCAGCGACGCCTCGATCTCGTCGATCGGCGGCGGCGGCGGCGCGTCGGCCGGCACCGGCTGCCCGGGCAGGCGGTGGGTAGTCAGATCGGGCAGCCCGATCGCCAGCACCTGCTCGGCGGTGATCTTGGTCTTGCTGCGCAGCTCGGCCGGCTCGCCCTTGACCAGCTCGGCGTGGATCTCCGGCGTCCAGATCAGCTCCCCGGTGCGCTGCGCGTCGTTCTTGGCGCGGCCGTAGATCGTCTTCTTGATCTTGACCTCGTCGATCGCGCCGCGCTTGCCGGCGGCCTTCAGCTCCTTGCGCAGGTCGACGGTGACCGCCTCGGGCGCCAGCGCGATCGCCAGGCCGCGATCGTCGAACTGCGGCCGGCCGGCGCGCCCGGCCATCTGGTGGAACTCGGCCGGCGTCACCAGCCGCGCCTCCTTCTTGATGAACTTACGCAGCGCCGGGAACACCACGGTCTTGGCCGGCAGGTTGATGCCGGCGGCGATGGTCTCGGTCGACACCACGAAGCGCAGCTTGCGCTCGAGGGTCAGCTCCTCGACCAGCTGCTTGTAGCGCGGCAGGATGCCGGCGTGGTGAACGCCGATGCCGTGGGTCAAGAGCGGCCGCAGCTCCTTGGCCACGCCGGCCGGCAACAGCGCCGCGTCGCAGCGCTTGTCGATCTCGTCCTTCTCGGCGTCGGTGGTGAACCGCCGGCAGCTCTTGAGCAGCCGCGCCACCTCGAAGCACAGCTCGCGGCCGAAGCAGAAGATGATCGCCGGCACGTCGCCGTCGTGGGCGAGCTGCTTGACCACGTCGATCAAGAGCTCCTCCTTGAACTGGTGCTCGAGCGGGACCCGCCGCTCGCGCGAGTCGATCGACAGCATCTTCACCTTGCGGGTGGTCTCGACCCAGTGGCAGAAGCGCTCGGGGTGGCCGACCGTCGCCGACAGCACCACCAGCTGGCTGCGCGGATCGAGGCCGATGATCGACTGCTCCCAGACGTAGCCGCGCTCGAGGTCGTTCAGGTAGTGGCCCTCGTCCATGATCACCAGGTCGGCCGGGCACACGTTCTTCTCGCCGACCACCCGGTTCCACAGGATCTCGGCGACCTCGACCTGCACCGGCGCCTCGCGGTTGACCTTGTAGTCGCCGGTGGCGAAGCCGACGTTGGCCTCGCCGAAGTCAGCCGACAGCTCGCGGAACTTCTCCTCGGTCAGCGCCCGGAGCGGCGTCGTGTAGACCACCCGCTGGCCGCGGGCCAGCGCCGCGAAGATGCCGGCCTTGGCCATCATCGTCTTGCCGGTGCCGGTCGGCACCGTCACCAGCACGCTCTGGCCGCCGATGATCGCGGTGAACGCGCGCTCCTGCACCGGGTACGGCTCGCGCCCCTGGGACCAGAAGAACTTCTCGACGAACGCCAGCTCGAGATCAGCAGCAGACGGCGCGACCATCGGCGGACCCTGGCACGCGGCGCGGGCGCCCACAAGCCGCCGGGCCGGGAGTCCCGGGCGCTGCCGCCACCCAAGTCGAGGTCCGGGCGCGGCGCGGCCGACGCGCCGGCGCAAGTGCTATCCTGCATCCATGTCGTTCACGCCGCAGATGCTTGCGACGCTGGAGGCGCAACGCGACGCCTTCGCCAGCGACGCGCACCTCCGCGAACGCGCCGCCGCGTGGGGCGATGCGACGCCCGCCGAGTGCGTGGCGGCGGTCGACGCGCTGTGCGCCGACGCAGCGTTCTTCTTGGCGCGACTGGACGACGCCGCGCTCGAGCGGGCGCTGACCCCGGCGCCGCTACCTCCGGAGACGCTCGACCTGCTGGCCCGGCTATGGCGCAGCCGGGTTCGCTGAACGCGCTCGCGGTGGCCCGGCGCGTCGCCGCCGCGCTGGTCGAGGACGGCCTGGCCTACGCGATCGGCGGCGCGCTGGCGCTCGGGGCCTGGGGGGCGCCGCGGGCAACCCAGGACGTTGATCTGACCGTCTTCGTCGCAGGCGACGCCGCCGACCGCGTCTTCGACGCGCTCGAGCGCGGCGGGCTGATGCTCGATCGGGTGGCGTGCCGTCGGGACGTCGATCGCATCGGCATGTTCAAGGCGCGTGCGGGGCGACTGTTCGTCGATGTGTTCCTCGCTGGCCATCCACAGTACGCCGCCATGGAGGCGCGCCGCGTCGAGATCGACGACGGCGCCGGCGGCACCCTCGCCTTCATCTCGGCCGAGGACCTCTGTCTCCACAAGCTCCTGTTTGGCCGCCCCAAGGACGTCGTCGATCTCGAACGGCTCCTGGCGTTGCGGCCGACGCTCGATCTCGCGTACGTCCGCGGCTGGCTGGTGCAGATGGTGCCCGCCGGCGATCCGCGGCTCGACGTCCTCGACGACTTGACGCGGCGCTTCGCCGCGCCGTGACGCCGCGCCGCGGCCGCGCTCACGCCTCGTCCTTGAGCAGGAAGTCGTTGTTGATGACCTTGAACGACAGGCGGCCGCCGAGCGTCGGCGACAGCGTCTCGGTCAGCGGCCGGACGACGATGCCCTCCTTGCGGCTGCGCGTGCCCGCGTAGAGGCCGCGCGCCCGCTCGAGCCAGTGCGCGAGCGAGTGCGGGTAGCTGGCGGCGTGGTCGCCGGTGACCACCTCCTCGATCGGCACCGTGGTCAGGCCGTGCGTCGCGGCGAACGCCACCAGCTCGCCGTGATCGAGCCGGCGGCCGGCGCGCACGTCGTGGACGCTGAACACCAGCAGCGCCAGCTCGGTCAGGCCCAGCCGGTTGTGCTGGATGCCGGGCCCGCACAGCTCGCCCTGGATCGCGAAGCCCGGCGGCAGCGCCTCGGCCAGCCGGTGGCGCTCGGCCATCCGCCACACCGGGTTGGGCCCGGGCACCAGCGCCCAGTTGCGCGAGCACGCGGTGAACCCGCCGTCGGGCGCGCGGTAGTAGGTCGCCGACGCGCCGTCGCACTTGGTCGTCACGTAGAACGGCTGGCCGCGCAGCTCGTCGAGGACGCCCAGCGCCGACTGCAGCCGGATCTCGTCGGTCTTGGGCACCGCGCCGGGGAACGGCCCGGCGACCTCGCGGCTGTCGGGCAGCTCCGGCTCGTACTTGCCGACGCCGAGCAGCGCGCGCAGGTCGACGTCCGCCGCCGGCGCCGCGCCGGCTGGCAGGATCGTCACCGGCAGCGCGAGGCCCTGCGACAGCACCCCGCGCAGCCGCGCGGTCTTCACCCGGAAGCCGCGCGGGCGCATGAACTCGGCCCACGGCGCGCCGTCGGGCAAGACGCTGTCGATCTCGAAGAACACGCACGAGTCGCCGACGGCGAACTCGGCCTTCTTGACGACGACGTCCCAGCCCATGACCCGGGCCTTGACGATCTGATCGGCGCCGACGATGGGTTCGAGCGATTCGATCCGCTGGATCGAGACGAGCTTGCGTTCCATGACACGGTCCCTGGCGAGTCGTGACAGCCGCCGCGCCGGACCGACTCGCGTTGGTCCCTTCCCGACGATCCCCCGGCGCGCGTCGACGCACGCACCCGCGCGCGTCGAGATCTGCACCTTGCAGAAGCCGCCCGGCGCTGTCAACGACAAACACCGCGCGCGCCGCGACCGGCCGCGGCCGGGTTCTCGCTACGATGGGGCATGCGTCAACCTCCGTCGAACTCCTCGCGCCGGCGCCGTGGCCTCGCGCACCTGATCCTGCCGATCGTCATCGGCGGCTGCTCGTTCCAGGCCTCGTGCGGCGGCAAGACCATCGACAGCAAGAAGGGCGAGAAGATCATCGCCGAGCGGATCAAGGCCGACACCGGCATCGACGTCAAGGCGACCTGCCCGACCGGCGTCAAGATCAAGAAGGGCGGCACCTTCGACTGCACGTTCGAGCTGGGCGGCGTGAAGGGCAAGGTGCTGGTCACCCAGAACGACGACGCCGGCAACGTCTCGTTCGAGGTCACCGAGGGCTTCGTGCTTGGCGCCAAGGTCGAGGCCGCGATCGCCGCCAACCTCAAGGAGAACGGCATCGCGGCGTCCGCGGTGAGCTGCGGCGCGGCGGTGCGGCCGTCGGTGCCCGGCACCTTCACCTGCACCGCGCAGGCGGAGCAGCCGTTGACGCTCGAGGTGACGATCAAGAACCAGCTCGGCACGATCGACTGGAAGCTGCTCCAGCCGCCCGCGCCGCCGCCGACGCCGACCGAGGGCGCGGCGCCCGCCGACGGACCAGCGCCCGAAGGCGCGCCCGCCGATCCGGCGCCCGAGCCCGAGCCGCCGGCCGAGCCGGCCGGCGAGTAGCTCACCCCGGCGGCGGGCCGGGCGGCGCGTCGAGCCCGACGAACGCGGCGATCTTCTGCTCGGCGGCGTCCTCGACGTGGTCGGCGCCCGCGGTGTACGTGCGCGCGCGGTCGAGGTTGGTGACCACCAGGTCGGCGCCGATCAGCGTCAGCATCAGCACGTTGGACTCGAACTTCAGCACCGTCAGCACGACGTCGCTGATGCGCAAGCGGAGCTGCGTCACCAGGCCGTACAGCGCGGCGACGATCAGCACCGCCGACAGCAGCATCGTCAGCATGTAGATCTTGCGCGCGTACTTGATCGCCCGCACCGCCTCGTCCTCGGACATCGGCCGCGCCAGCCGGAACCCGGCGCGCGCCAGCACCGCCTGCCCGACCACCACCAGCAGGATGCCGGTGATGAACCGGCCGTCGCCGGTGAACTGGTACGGGATGATCAAGATGACGTAGGCCAGGAGCGCGTACATCGGCGCGGCCATCGCGATCAGCCAGCCCGGCGCCGAGCTGCCGGGGAACAACAGCTTCACCACCATCGACGCGCGCACCAGCCCCGGCATCAGCGAGATCGCCTTGGGCGCGAGCTGCAGCATCGCGATCATCGCGAACACGAACGGCATCAGGATCTGATCCTTCATCCGTCGCAGCTCGCCGGCGCCGCCGAGCAAGCCCATCGCTTTGAGCGACTCGACCTTGGCCGCGAGCCCGGCCTTGGTGTGGGGCAGATCGTCGAGGATCGTGCGCAGCGGGTAGACGAAGACGATGAACGGCGTGATCAAGAACAGCAACCAGCCCCAGAACAGCCAGCGCCGCTGCCGGCGCCAGTGCGCCCAGTTCTTGAGCTGCGTCCACGCGATCAGCAGGAACAGCGCCTCGGCCACCGCCGGCGCGACCTTCACGAAGCGGATCGGATCGGGCAGGTTGCCCGACAGGCCGTTGTACAGGCCGATGATCGTCAGCGGGATCAGCGCGCAGCCGACCAGGAACAGCACCGAGCGCCGCCACGCCAGGAACGCCTGGAGGTTGGGCTCGACGATCGGCGGGCTGGCGTGGGCCAGCTCGTAGCGCTCGGCCGGCAGCACCTCGGCCGGATCGATGCGCAGGCGGAACGCGCGCTTGGCCGAGATCTTGAGGAACTTGAGGAAGCTCTTGGCCGGCACCTCCTCGAGGAGCGCGACGATCGCGTTGCGCCCCGAGCGCGACGGCGGCGCCGGCGCGGCCGGGGTGCCAGGCTCGGGGCCCGGAGCCGAAGGATCCATGTGCGCATACTAACGTCGGCGGCGTCGCCGGTGTTCCGCGCGGCGGCGTTCGTGGCTAGGATCGGCCGATGCAGGCACGCTGCGCGGCGCTGGGGCTCGGGCTGCTCGGCGCCTGCGCCGATCCCGCGCCGGCGATCCGCGACCTGCGCCTGACCGCGCCCAGCGGCGCCGTCGAGCTGGTGCCGGTGCCCGCCGAGGGGCTGGCGGTCGCGTGGACCGCGGACGTCGACGGCGACGTCGCGCTGACCCTGGGCATGGTGCCGGATCGCGTCGGCGATCCCACCATCGCGATGGCGACGGTGCCCGCCACCGTCGGCCTGCTCACCTGGGCGCTGCCGACGCCAGCGCCGCGGGCCGGCACCTACCGCGTCCACGCCACCGCGTACGGCGACGGCCGGCCGCTGGTCGACGCCAGCGCCAGCGCGATCGTCGTCATGCAGGGCGTCGAGTTCGACGCCGCGGCGCTGACGTTCACCGGCGCCGATCTCGACCGCGACGTCGATGTCACCGCCACGGTCGGCCGGCCGATCGACCTCGAGCTGGCGGCGACCCCGACCGGCGCCACGGCGCCGCGCTACCTGCTGGTGACCGCGTCGATCGCCAGCGACCTGGCGCCGATCGGCCGCAGCTTCCGCTGGACCGGCGTCGCGCAGGACGGCGCGGCGCTGCCCGCCGGCGCCTACGACGTGACGCTGCGGGTCGCGCCTCAGGCTCGCCCCGGCACCCGCTACGACGTCGGCGGCCTGGTCGTGACCTGGACGCCGTAGCGAGCACGCGCGCTCAGAGGGTTGATCGGAATAGCGAACCCACGAGGAGGATCTCGCGTTTCGGGTGGGGGCCCCACGGGGGCGTGACCCCGTGGGGGAGGGTCTTTGCGAAAGACCCTCGTTATCCCAACGCGCTCACATCGTGCGCTTCGCGTTCTCGGCCCACCAGCGCACGCCGTCCCAGCGGACGTGCCAGCGGCGATCGAGGATCTTCTGCACCGTCGCGCGGGCGGCGTCCTTGTGGCCGAGCGCCAGCTCGGTGGCGGCCTGGCGCTGCAGCCAGGTCGGGTTGGTGGCGTCGATGGCGAACGCGCGGCGCCACAGCCCGAGCGCCTGCTCGAGCTTGCCGGCGCGCTCGAGCACCTCGGCCGCGCCCTCGAACGACGCGCCCTCGCGCGGCGCCCGATCGATCGGCGACGACAGGTAGCGCCAGGCCTCGTCGTCCTGACCGGCCGCGAGCAACAGCTCGGCGAGCAGCCGCTCGCGGGTGGCGTTGTCGGGATCCATCGCGCGCCAGTCGCGACCGGCGGCGAGGGCTGCGGCGAGCGCGGCGTCGCGGGGCGCGCCGGTGGTCGCGCGCGCCACCTGGCCGTGGAACCCGATCAGCTGGGTGTAGTCGCTGCGCAGCTGGGTCAGCGCCACCGGCTGATCGGCCTCGCCGACCATCGCGCGGTCGAGCAGCGCGGCGGCCTGGTCGAGGTCGCCGAGGCCGGCGGCGCGCTGCGACGCGAGCCGCAACAGCGCCGGCCGGTCGGGGTGGCGGGCGAGCGCGCCGTCGAGCAGCGCCTGGGCCTTGGCGGCGCGGCCGCTGTTGGCGGCCAGCACGTACAGGCCGACCACCGCCGCGTCGTCGTCGCCAGCCAGCGCCAGCGCGCGGTCGAGGCCGGCGTCGAGATCGTCGCCGGGCGCCAGCGCCGCGGCGCGCACGAACGCCAGCACGTGATCGAGCCGGTCGCTGGTGAGCGCGCGCTGCCGCCACGCCGCCATCGCCTGGGTCCAGCCCAGCGCGCCGCGGGCGCTGCTGGTGATCGCCGCGTAGGCCGCGTAGGCGATCGTCGGTGGCGCGGCGGCGAGATCGACGTCGGTCATGAGCGCGATCCACCGCTCGGCGGCGCTGGCGCCGCGCCCGCCGTAGCCGGCCAGCGTGGCGGCCTCGGCCCGGAGCTGGTTGCGGTACGGGCCCACCGCGACCGCGTCGAGCAACCCGATCACCGTCGGGTCCTCCCAGACGAAGGCGCGCGCCACCTGCAGCCCGGCGATCGCCGGCAGCGGCGCGACGTCGCGGCGGGCGGCGAGCGCGCGACACGCGGCGACGGCGGCCTTGCGGTCGCCGCGCGCGACCGCCGCGAGCACCGCGCGGTGGCCGGCGAGCGCGCCGATCAGCCCGGGCTCGGCGTCGAGCCGCGCCACCCGCGCGCGGTCGCGATCGCCCCACGTGACCAGCAGGTGATCGGCGAGCGCGCTGGCCTGGGCCCCGGTCAGCGTGGCCAGCGTCGGCCGATCGAGCCAGCGCGCGCCGCCGCTGATCAACGCCAGCTCGCCAGGCGCCAGCGCGCCGGCGGTCGCCAGCGCGCGCGCCACGTCGCCGACCTGCGGCAGATCACCGATCGCCAGCGCCGACGCGGCGCGCTGGTGCTGGAGGTGACGCCACGCCGCCGAGCCGGCGGCCGCGGCCTCGGCGCGCTGCCGCGCCAGCGGCAGGTTGTCGAGCGGCAGCTCGAGCGCGACCGCGGCCCGCGCGGGCGGCGCGATCTGGACGCCGGCGTCGGCGGTGAAGCGCCAGGTCGTGGTGACGCCGCCGCGGGTGACCGCCCAGCCGTCGCCGGCGCGGGTCGCGCGCTGCACGACGACGACGTCGGCGCCGCGCAGCTCGGCGAGCTCGGCGACCGTGCCGTCGGCGGCGAGCGTCAGCCGGCGGGTCACGCCGCCCGCGAGCGGGGTCAGCGTGAGCTGGCGATCGGCGCTGGCCGCGACGCGGTAGAAGCGCGCGAGGTGCTCGGGCCGCGGCGCCACCAGCGGCAGCGCGGTGGCCAGGAGCGCCGGCTCGCGATCGCCGATCGCGCGGTCGGCGCCGACGTCGAGGCCGGGGTAGCGCACCGCGAGCGTGGCGCCGTCGTAGGTGGTGTCCTCGACGACGCCGAGGTCGACGGTGCGGTGGATCGCGAAGCGGCCGGCGGCGTCGACCGCGATCTCGGCGCCGTCGCTCGCGGTCCAGCGCCCGGCGCCGCGCGCCGCGCGGGCCGCGGCCAGCGCCCGGGTCGCGTCGGCGGTGATCGCCCCGCCGCCGCCGCTGCCGCCGTCAGCGACCAGCGCGGCGATCGCGTCGTCGACGGCGGTGCGCGCGAGGCCGGGGAGCCACCGGGTCACGTCGTCGAGGCGCCAGTCGCCGTTGAACTGCAGCGCGAACGCGGTCAGCCCGTCGTCGACGGCGAACCCGCCCCACGCCTGCTGGCGCTCGGCGAACATCGGCTGGTCGACCGACGCGCGCCGGCCGCGCGCCATCGACGCGTCGCTGACGCGGCGGCTCTCCTCGCGCGCCGGCATCGGCGTCGCCGTGGCCACCGCCGGCGCGGCCTGCGCGGCCTGCGCCAGCGCGCCGGTGGTCGCGTGGGCGTTGGCGTCGCCGGCGAGATCGAAGGCGGCGGCGGCGCTCGCGGCGGGCTCGGTGGCGGCGCGATCGAGGTCAGCGGGCAGCCCGGGATCGGGCCGCGCGGTGCTGTCCTTCTCGCCGACGCCGTCGGCGAGCTCGCCCTCGTCGGCGCTGTCGCTCTTCTTGCCGACCTTGGTCTCGGCGCTGGCGCGGGTGGCGACGCTGCCGCCGCCGCCGCGGCCGTTGCCGACGCCGCCGAAGCCGTAGCCCGCGCCGGTGCCGCTGCCGTGGCCGATCGCGCCGAGCGTGCCGATCGTGCCCCAGCCGGTGCCGCCGCCGAGCTGCTGCAGCGCATCGACGCCGGTCGGCTCGCGCCACACCAGCGGCTGCCGCCACAGCGGCGCCGCGGCGATCACCGTCGGCGTCGCGGTGACCGGCACGGTCGCCGGCAGCGCGTACGGCGCCCAGGTCTCGCCCGAGCCCTTGCGCACGCCGTACTGCGCGTACATCGCGTCGTTCTCGAGCACGATCAGCGAGGTGTGCTGCGACAACAGGAAGTGGGTGGTGCCGAGCGCGACCATCTCGGCCTTGCGCGCGTGGTACGCGGCGATCGCGCGCTCCTCGTCGGTCGGGCACGGCGCGGTGGTGCACGGCGCCAGCGCGCGGTCGCCGGCGGTCATCAGCGCCTCGAGCCGGCGCTGCGCCCACAGCCGCGGCAGGTAGCCGCCGTCGCCGGGCGCGCGGGCGGCGCGGGTCACGTCGACGGTCTGGGTCCACGGCTGGCCGGCGAGCTGGCCGCGCAGCGTCACCGCGCGGAGGTCGTCCCGGGCCGGCAGCTTGACCACCAGCTCGATGTCCTCGCCGGCCGCCACCTGGCGGCGCAGCAGCAGCGCGTCGACGTCGGCGCCGGGGCCGTCGAGCTGCGCGGTCAGCCCGGTGATCCGCGCGGTGTACAGCGCCGCGACCAGATCGAGCGCGCGCCAGCCCAGGTCGTCGCCGAGATCGATCGCCGCGGCGACGCCGCCGGTGGCGTCGGCCAGCGCCGACAGCGTCGTCAGGTCGGCGCCGTCGCCGACGCCGAGCCCGATGAACGTCGCCTTGCCGGCGAGGCCGTC
>Ga0268298_10002815_pt1 | contig 18489 bp, 11 predicted proteins | sample WWTPWeurt_MetaG_FD_194462 | JGI IMG/M metagenome (GOLD analysis project Ga0268298, IMG submission 194462) | Activated sludge microbial communities from WWTP in Nijmegen, Gelderland, Netherland - WWTP Weurt | ecosystem: Engineered > WWTP > Aerobic digester > Activated sludge | place...
GCTAACAAAATTCCGTCGCGCAGCGGTGCATGTCAAAGCTGGAAAAATATTCAAGTTGACCGGACAGGATGAAGGGCGGCAGGAAGCGATTAATTCAGGGACGCAGCAGATCATGCAGGCACTGGCCGATCTCCTTCCTGAAAAATACCGCGGGGCATATTCCACCAACCCAAAGGTCTTATAAGCACACGCCCTATTTATTTTGGGGCTATAATCCAAAACGATGAATTTCTTTTTTACGCTCATTGCAGGCATCGCCTTCCCTGCTCCGCCGACTCTTGCAGGCTGGGTGGTTTGGGTGCTTATGCTCGGAGCTTTGGTGTATGCGTTGACGACCTGGCGTGTATACCAGCCTGAATGGACAGGACGCGAGTGGGGAATTTTTACAGCTTTATTCATTTTGATCCCGATCACCAGCCTGTTCATTGGATTAAGAGTGACATCCGCTTCAACCCGACCATTGCCCGGGCTGCCCGCTGAAGCAACAGGCTCCGCGCTGATGTTTTTTTCCGCCATCCCCTGGATCCTGGGAGGCGGTTTGCTTGGCCCGATCGGCGGCGCAGTGCTTGGCGCCTTTGCCGGTCTTTTGCGCGGCGTATGGGATACCTATACCTTCTTTTCGATTCTCGAATTTGCGCTAATGGGCGCGTGGTTTGCCGCTAACAATCGTCAGCAATACCGCACAGCTGTATACAGGTGGCTTCGACAGCCGCTTATAGGCGTTTTGCTGCTGATTCCCCTCCATCTTTTTTTTCATATAATCAGTTCATTATTTACCCAATGGGGTGTGGATATATCCGCGCCTGTCACCGCAAGGCTTGACCTTGCAATAAGCAATTCCAGTGATGTTACATTAGCATTCAGCGCTGAGATGCTTGTGGCGGGGGTGGCGGCTCAAATACTATCTTCGGTGGTCCCATATCTATGGGGAAGCAAATTACCTTTGCAGCCTTCGCCCGGTGAAAAGAGCCTGCGATCAAGATTTATTTTTTCTGCGGGCACATTTATCTTATTGCTGCTTGTGACCTTGTTGATCGGAGATTGGGTGGTCGCAGGCCGTGCAGCGCGTGAGATGCTTGCAGACCGTCTTGCCAGCGCAGGGAATTTTGCCGCACAGAGTGTGCCTTTCTTCCTTGAAACCGGCCAGAATCTGGCCGTGCAGTTAGCTTCTGAACCACCCTTACTGGATACCAGCGGCGATGAGCTGCGGGCATTTCTCGGATCGCGGATCAAAACCTTTCCATATTTTGATCAACTCCTTGTTTTGAACGCGAGCGATAAAACATTAGTGGCGGACTATCCAAACACAATAGATGGAACAAGCCCAAGACTGTATCCTGATGAAGCCTCTGGTATGTCTCTGGCTTCCAATGGCGTGCTGACTCAAATCTATTCGATCCCGCCGAATTCAGCGGAAGCTACTTCGCGTGTTTCTTTTATGGCAGCCATTTCGGATTCTTCCGGGCAAGTGCAGCGCGTATTGATCGGCCGTACCACATTGGAGACCAATCCACTGACATTATCACTCATAGAAAGCATTGATCATATGCGTGATCTTGGCGGCACGGGACTTTTGCTGGATGAAAATAATCGTATTATTTATTCATCAGAAATTTCACAACCACTGACGATTTTCAAGAACGAGCGCCATAGTGAGGCGATTTTTTACGATGACACAGCAGCGGACGGTACCCGCCAATTGGTTTATTATCAGCCGGTCATCGGACATCCCTGGGCGATTGTATTATCGGTTCCCGCGCAGCAGGCGCAGCAGATCGCGTTGGATATTGCCATGCCGCTTTCGCTCATGATCATCCTTCTGGCGTTGGCAGCCATGATCTCTTTGCGAGTGGGTCTGGGTGCGGTAACCGGTTCGCTGCAAGGGCTTGCAATCGAAGCCAACCGGATCGCCGAGGGAGATCTTGATCATCCGCTTCAAGTGGAAGGTGAAGATGAGGTCGGCCAACTTCGCCGCGCGTTCGAGCAAATGCGTTCCAGTTTACAGGAGCGGCTGAAAGAGATTAATAGTCTCCTGCGTGTCAGCCAGGATGTGGCATCCAGTCTTGAGATGCGGGATTCTGTAAAGCCGGTTCTGGAAGCGATCCTTAACACAGGAGCAAATTCAGTGAGTGTCATCCTGTCGCCCAGCATCCTGCCAGACACATTTATCGAATTGCCTTCACGTTTTACCCTGGGTGTAAACCAGGATATGTACGCTCATCTTGATGATCAAATACTGGCTATTGCTCAAAACACGGGAAAGATCGTGTTAGCGGAGGTGAGTCAGTCTCAAGAGTTATACCTTGACCCAGATCTGCCGCAACCGCTGGCCATGCTGGCTGTGGCACTGCGTCATGAAAATCGCTACTATGGTGTGGTGTGGGCTGGTTTTGATCAACCGCGTGTGTTCCCTGATTCAGATGTGCGTTTTGTGACCACGCTGGCTGGGCAGGCTGCGTTGGCAATTGCGAATGCGCATTTGTTCATGAATGTGGAAGCGTCACGACGGCAGCTGGAGGCGGTCCTCAATTCAACGACAGACCCTGTGCTGGTGACCGATCATCGCAACCGCTTGCTGCTCACCAATCATGCCGCAGCAGTTGCCCTAGGGCAGAATGCGGAGAGAACGAGCGGACAGGAAACTGAAAAAGTTGTAAAACTCAAGCCTTTGCTTGCATTGTTACAGGGCGCCACGACCGAGGAACAATCCACAGAAATCATGCTGGCGGATAAACGCACCTATCTTGCCACAGCTTCTTCTGTGATCGTGGAAGGCAGGCAGATCGGGCGCGTCTGTATCATGCGTGACGTAACCCACTTCAAGGAACTTGATAAAATGAAGTCGGAATTCGTGGCAACGGTCAGCCATGACCTGCGGTCGCCGCTCACATTGATCAGCGGATACGCCAGCATGCTTGGACTGGTCGGCGAGTTGAACGAGCCCCAGCAGGGATATGTCCAGAAGATCACGGAAGGGGTGGACAATATGTCCCGTCTTGTGAAAAACCTGCTGGATCTCGGGCGTATTGAGATCGGGATTGGGCTGCAAGTGGAAAGCGTGATCGTGCTGGATATCATTGAACAGGTGACCAGCTCCCTGCAATTACAGGCCTCACAAAAGAATATTCTCTTGAGCATGGAACTTGCCAGAGATATGCCCCATGCCCTGGAAGCGGACCAGGCGCTTTTGCATCAGGCTGTCTATAATCTTGTAGAGAATGCCATCAAATACACTCCAAACGACGGAACCGTGATCGTGCGTGCATCATCCGAACCTGGTTATTTGATTTTTGCGGTTGAGGATTCCGGCATCGGTATCGCAGCGGATGACTTGCCGCATTTGTTCGAAAAATTCTATCGCGGCAAACAACGCGAAGCGCGCGCCCAACATGGCTCCGGGCTGGGTCTTGCGATCGTTCATTCTGTCGCAGCCAATCATGGCGGACGTGTTTGGGTGGATAGTGTGGTCGGCAAAGGCAGCACTTTCTATTTACAAATCCCCCTGATACAACCCAAATACTCAAAGCCCGCATAAAACTGGATTCGTACTATAATCCAGCCTTGTCCTTGAAACGGACAAGGCACATCTATTTTATCCATAAGTTGGTAATTTATGATCGATCACGAACACAATTCACAAACATCCATTATTGAACGCACTGCAGATTATGTTCCACCAAAAAACTGGCGGTCCTGGTTTATTGGCCGTCCCTTATCTACAGCAGATGCATCCCACCAAACCATTGGAAAAACCGTGGGCCTCGCGGTCTTTGCATCCGATGCGCTTTCCTCCACCGCTTATGCCACCCAGGAGATCCTCGTCATCCTTGCAGCGGCAGGCACGATGGCATTTGGGATTGTGGTCCCAATTTCCATTGCAATTGTGATATTGCTTGCGATTGTCACGATCTCTTACGAGCAGACCATTCATGCCTATCCAGACGGCGGCGGAGCGTACATCGTGGCGCGGGATAATCTCGGAGAGTTTCCCGCCCTGATCGCCGGCGCATCCCTGCTTACTGATTACATCCTGACTGTTTCAGTCTCGATCGCGTCCGGGGTTGCGCAAATCGTGTCCGCTTTCCCCGAACTATATAATTACCGGGTCGTACTCTCGGTTGGATTTATCATGTTCGTCATGTTAATGAATCTGCGCGGCGTGAAAGAGTCTGGTACAGCATTTGCCATTCCAACCTATTTCTTTGTAGTATTGATGTTCATTGCAGTAGGAACCGGCCTTTTCCGTTTATTTATTGCCGGCACCCTTGGCACGGTCATTGACCCGCCTGAACTTCTCGCGCATGGCATCTCTACAGTGACACCATTCCTGATCCTGCATGCATTCGCCAGCGGTACCACCGCGTTGACAGGTGTGGAGGCGATATCAAATGGAATCACTGCCTTCAAGGAACCGCGCAGCAAAAACGCAGGCATCACCCTGATTTGGATGTCTTTGATCCTGGGATCACTCTTTCTGGGGATTTCATACCTCACCAAAATGATCGGTGCGGTTCCGTCGGAAAGTGAAACAGTGATCTCGCAATTGGCGCGCACGATCTTTGGCGGGCGCGGCACCTTGTATCTTATGTTGATCGGCGCAACCACTGTCATCCTGATCATGGCGGCCAATACAGCCTTCGCAGATTTCCCGCGTCTGGGCGCGCTGGTTGCAAAAGATGGCTTCCTTCCCCGCCAGCTTACCTATCGTGGAAGCCGTCTGGTCTACTCGCGCGGCATCGTGGCTTTGGCTTTGATCGCATCCATCATCTTGATCATTTTCCAGGCAAGTGTGACACGCCTTATTCCTTTGTATGCCATCGGTGTGTTTTTATCCTTTACACTTTCACAAGGCGGCATGGCATTGCGCTGGTATAAGATCGGCAAACTCAAACCTGACGAAGAGAAAGTGGAACGCGGTTCGACTCTGCGCTTTGTGAAAGACTGGCCTGTAAAAATGCTCGTCAATGGATTTGGCGCGCTCTGTACTGCGGTCGTAATGTTGGTTTTCGCGATCACGAAATTCAAGGATGGCGCGTGGGTCGTCTTGATCCTCATTCCAAGCCTGGTCACAGGATTCTGGTTCATTCACCGTCATTATAATAATCTTGCAAAGAAACTATCGCTCGACAATTTTGGAGTGATTCCTCCGCATGCAATGCGCCATCGTGTGATCCTGCCGGTCAGCGGCGTGCATCAGGGAACATTGGCAGCACTTCGCTACGCGCGCATGTTATCCGACGATGTGACCGCAGTACATGTCGTAATCGAACCATCTGACGCTGAAAAGGTCCGCGCAAAGTGGGAGACCTGGGGCGAAGGTGTGCGCATGGTCTTGCTGGATTCTCCCTATCGGCTCTTTATTGAACCTATTTTGGGATATATCTCCGAGATCGCAGCAAAGAGACAGCCCGGCGAAACGATCACGATCGTGGTGCCAGAATTTGTTTCTGACAACCGCATGACCGGCGCGCTGCATACCAACACGGCCAATATTTTGCGCGAACAACTAAAAAATCAACACGGTATCGTGATCACGAACGTGCCTTATCATGTACATGAAGAAGGCGTGGAATAAGGAGCAAAAAATGAAATTTGTTGTTATAGGTTGCGGAAGGGTTGGAGCAGAGCTCGCCTACCGCCTGTACAAAAATGGATATCAAGTGGTGGTTGTAGACAGCAACAAAGACGCCTTCAACCGCATCCACTCTGATTTTCATGGCCGCACGGTCGAAGGGGAGGCCCTCTCCGCTGACACATTGAAACGGACCGATATGGACCACGCTGACGGCGTGGCTGTTGTTACCAACTCAGACACCATGAACGCGGTCATCGGGCATACCATTCGCATGCATTATCCTCAGGTAAAACAGGTCCTAGTTCGTAACTATGATCCTGCCATGCGTGAAATGCTTGAAGCATTTGGCTTGCAGATCGTCAGTTCCACAGCCTGGGGCGCGGAACGTTTGCAGGAATTGTTGATCAACGCCTCCTTCCGCGCGGTCTTTTCTGCTGGAAATGGTGAAGTGGAATTATATGAAATGTACATTCCCGACAACTGGCAGGATCGTTCCGTTTCAACCCTGCTGGATGGCTGTAAAAACACGATCATTATCGCCGCGCTGACTCGTGCGGGCCGCGCAGAATTGGCTTCCCCCGAGTCAATCCTGAAAAGCGGCGATATTCTCACCGTCAGCGCGACATTGGAAGGTGTAACTGCCCTGCAGGCACGTTTGCAGAAAGGTACGGAGGCTTAATATGTTTGTTTTTATCGCTGGCGGCGGCAGGACCGGTGCGCAACTGGCCGCGCAATTACTAGATCAAAACCATCAAGTGCGCCTGATCGAGCATCGCCGTGAGTTGCTTGCGCTCTTGCATCACGAAATCCCCACGGAAGTTATTTATGAAGGCATTGCGACCGACCCGAATGTTTTAAAGCAGGCGGGACTGGACAAGGCGAATGTGCTTGTGGCATGCACCAAAGACGACGCCACCAACCTGGTGTTATGTTATCTGGCACGCACCATGTTCAAGACCAGGCGTACGATCGCCCGCATCAATAATCCGCGCAATGCCTGGTTGTTTGACAAAAACTTCCATGTTGACGAGACCATCAACCAGGCTGATGTAATGGCGCATTTGATCCAGGAGGAAATGTCGCTCGGCGATATGATGACCCTGCTAAAACTGCGCCGCGGACGTTATGCCGTGGTTGAGGAGAAGGTCCCGCCTGGCGCGAAGGCCATCGGCATGGAACTCAAGAAACTGGGCTTGCCAGATCAATGTGTGATCGCGGCCATTATCCGTCACGGGCAGATCACCCTGCCGCGCGGCACTTCCGTGCTCGAAGAAGGCGACGAAGTGCTGGCAGTGACAGATAATGAAGGCGCGATCCAATTGGCAAAATTGTTGGAACCCCCTTCAAGAGAAAATTTGTAACAAAAGTAAATCCCCTGGTGATGTTTTACATCACCAGGGGATTTTTCATACATGGATGCGATTCCTAACCTTAAGACCTGTCAATCTTTACTTGCCCACCATATCCTTGACTTGCTCAATATAAGAAAGGCTTTGATGCCTGAAATAGGTGTTATACAACTCGGCATAATGGCCGCCTTGAGTCAATAATCCGTCATGACTGCCCTGCTCGATGATGGCGCCCTTTTGCATGACAACAATGCGGTCCGCGGCTTTGACCGTGGAGAGGCGGTGCGCGATCAGGATGCTGGTGGTGTTCTTGAGAATTAGATTCAACGCTTGCTGGATCTGCCACTCGGTGAACGGGTCAATGCTGGCGGTGGCTTCATCCAGAATAAAGATGGCGGGATTCTGAACCAGTACACGCATCAACGCCACGAGCTGACGCTGCCCCATCGAGAGTCTGTTCCCGCGCTCGCCGACTTCGGTATGCAATCCGTCGGGCAGAGTTTCAAGCCATTCACCGTCACCGATCTTTTTGGCGAGTTTGAGCATTTCCTCTTCGGGCACACCCGGTACCGCGTAACGAATATTATCAATGACCGTCCCTGAGAACAGGAATGGCACTTGTGAGACGATTCCCAGCTGGCGGCGGTATTGACCGAGCTCAAAGGTGCGGATATCGCGGCCATCTACGAGCAGCTTCCCTTTTTGGAATTCATAAAAGCGCGCGATCAATTTTGCAATGGAGGATTTGCCGGCGCCGGTGTGTCCCACCAGTGCAAGAGTCTCTCCGGGTTGTATGACCAGATTGAAGTTCGTCAGGATCGGTTCCTTATCCGAATAACTGAAGTCAAAATCCTCAAACTTGATCTCGCCCTTCAGGCGCGGCACATCCTGTTTTTCAGTTTGCAGGACGTTCGGGTCGGCATCGATCAAGGCGAACACCCGTTCCGCGGCGGACAGACCGGATTGGATCTGCGCCCAAAACGCGGTGAGGTTTAGCACAGGGAAGAAGAATTGGTCGAGGCTCATGATAAAGAGATACCACGCGCCGATGCTGACCAGACCCTGCTGCGCGCTCATGCCGCCCGCGTAGATCAGCACGCCGACGAAAATTCCCGAAAGCGCGTTGAGCGTTGGGAAGACAAGCGCCAGCACAAATCCGCGCCGAATGTTGACGTGATACGACTGCTGGTTCGATTCATCGAACGATTTGAAAATACTTTCTTCCTGACGAAAATTTTTCGCGATGGAAATCCCACTGATGGTTTCCTTGATGGCGGCGTTCACATCTGCCATGGCTTTCATACCGCGCTTGGTGACGATACGCGCCAATGCGCGGAAGCCGGCCGCCACGCCAAAAATGAACGGCATGAACGCCAGTAAGAGCAGGGACAAGCGCCACTCGGTACGGAACAGGACCACGCCAAGGATCAGCGCCTGCATCATTTGAGAAACAACGTCAGTGATGATGACCACCAGCTGGCCGAAATCATTCGTATCGGAAGTGATGCGCGAGACGATGCGTCCCGAGGAAAATTGATCATAGAATGAGAGGTCATGCTCGGCGGCGGCACGGAAGGCGCGCGTGCGCAGGTCAAGCACAACATCTCCGACCGCACGCACGATCAGACTCCGCCGAATCCAGTTCAATCCCCACAAACCTACTCCAACTCCCATGAGGGTGACGCCCACCAGAGCGATCGCTTGCGGAGTTGGCTCCTCGCGCAGCAGGTCCACCATGCGGCTGACCACCACCGGCAGCGCCGCGCCGATAAAGGCGAGGATGATGATAATGACCGATGAATACACAAGCCGTGTTACCTGTGTGCGGAAAAAGTCAGCGATGCGCCGCGTGAGTTCACGATCGGTATACTGACGGTCGTATTTTTCTTCGTTTAGTCCGGCAAAGAAGCCCATTTTGATTTCCGATTTCCGATTTTTGATTTTGGATTTACGATTTTCTAAAAAGTTGTTTTACCGCTAAGCACGCGAAGGTCGCAAAGAAACCCTTTCAATCTTTTCTTAGCGCTCTTTGCGGTTGAAAGGGTTATTCCCTAAAAATTCTTGAGTACGCTTCAGATGTCTTCATCAATTCATCATGCGTGCCGATAGCCGCGATACGTCCCTTGCGCATGACGATGATCAGGTCAGCCCAGCGGATCTGCGACAAGCGGTGCGTGATGATGAAGGTGGTGCGTCCACGCGCGGCGTTGGAGATGGCGCGCTGAATTTTGTCCTCGGTGGCAGAGTCGATCGCGGAGGTGGAATCATCCAGCACGAGAATGCGCGGGTCGGTCAGGAATGCGCGGGCCAGGGCGATGCGCTGGCGTTGTCCGCCGGAGAGAGTCACGCCGCGTTCGCCGACGACCGTATCATATTGCTGGTCAAAGCCCTGAATGAAGTCATGCGCCTGCGATGCTACAGATGCCGCGATGACCTCTTCCCTGGTCGCATCCGGTTTGCCGAAGGCGATGTTGTTGCTCAGGGAGCGCGAGAATAAAAAGATATCCTGTTCGATAATGGAGATCTGCGAACGCAGCGCGGCCAGATTCCATTCGCGCGCATCCACGCCGTCGATCAAGACCTGCCCGGCGGTGACATCATAGGTGCGGTTGATCAATTTTGCCAGCGAGGTTTTCCCCGCGCCGGTCTGTCCGACAATGGCAACGGTCTGTCCCTGTTTGATCTTGAATGAAATATCCTGAACAACAGGCTCGCCGCTTGGGTAGGCAAATGAGACGCCGCGAAACTCAACTTCGCCGCGCATGTTCGAGGTCAGGCCGGATGCGTTCTGGTCGAGATAAGTCTCACTGTTGATAAGTTCCAAAATTCGGCGTGAGCTGGAAAAACCTGAAGAGATCAAAGAGTAAGCCCATGTAGATGTGAAAGTCGGGAATTCCAACAAACGCAGCAGACCAAAGTACCCCACCACAGCACCTAGATCGATCGTCCCCGCGCGGAAAAGCAGCAGCGCATGCACAAGTCCGCCCGCGTAGGCCATGCCAAGGATCAACATGGCAATATATCTTCCTTCGAGGTCGCCCTGCCGCACGAAGGCATCCCGCACGCGGCGGGCATTGGAAACGAAGCGGTCGACCTCCGAGCCTTCCTGTGCGGCGCCTTTCATCACTTCAACGCCATCCAGCGATTCGGATAAATGTGTGTTCATGTCGCCAAAGGTCGCGCGCACTTCATCGGTGATGGGTGAGAGAGTTTTTAGATAACCGACCAGCGCAATAAAATAAATGATGGTGAATATGACGGGCGTGATCAGCAGGGACGGGTGATAGCGCGGCGCGGCGATGAGCAGCATCACGATGAACATGAACGAACCGACGACCAGGTTCACGCCGGGGTTGAACATGAAGTTCACTTCGCGCACATCGTTCGTCGCGCGGGCCATCGTATCTCCAACGGGCTGCAAATTGTGAAAGGTCATGCTTTTGCCAAGTAATGAAAGATACAACTCATCGCGGATGTCGCGTTCCATGTACTGCGCCATCAGTTCTGCGCCGAAGTTGCGCCCAAGCTGCAGCACGCCGCGAATGATCTGTGATATGCCAATCGTGATGGCCAGCGGCAACAATACCGAAGTGTCTGGCGGCAGTTTGATCATCGCATTGAACGCATCACCGGTCAATACCGGCACATACGCCGCCAGAGCTGCGTTTCCGATCGCTCCGACGACGAGCATCACCATGATCCAGAGATATGGACGCGAATGCGAAAGGATCCATTTGACGGCGCTGGTGTGGTTATATGTGTATTTGCGATGTAGAGTAAATTCTGCGGGAAGTGTGATCGAGGACATTTTTTAATTGTACCAGTTTGATCCATTGCTTATTTCGAAAAACAGCTGTGCGCATCCCATTGTATATTTCCAATCCATGCCGTCTTGAATATCCCACCATGTGGAGAGGACCGCGTGTGCAGCTGCCCAGTTAAGAATGGTTTCGCGCTCCCAGCCCAATCTCTCCGCGAGGATGCTGACCCGCCTCTCTGTCTGCGCCTTGAAATCGACTTTGTCCGAAGTGCTGTTCCACGGGTTGATCATGAGCGGACCGATCTCATAGCCTGCAGGCCCGATGACTCCCTTGGGGTCGATCACCAGCCAGCCGCGTTCAGAGGATAGGATGTTGAAATGATGGAAATCCCCGTGAAGCAATTTTACTTTTTTATCCGCAAATAATTCAGGCAAAACTAACTCAACATATTCCAACAGCTTTTTTGGAAATGGTCCCGTCCCACCGTCAAAATGCGGGCGTATCTGTTTCAGCGCATCGAACCAATCTGATAATTTTATGAATTGATCGCTTAAGCTGCCGTACCCGACCGCGAAGGGGTCTCTCCAAATCTTTTGCATCACATCCACTGCGATGTGGGTACGTTCATCGTCGTTCTTCAATTCAGAAAGCATCGTGCCTGGCTTAAGCCTTTCCAATAATAAAATGCCATGTTTTTCATCTGCTTCAAGCAAACGGCAGGCGCCATCCCCGCTAAATAATTTCAAAGCTGCTATTTCGCTGGTCAACTCTGGATTTGGAACTCCAATCTTGAGGATGACATCTTCCTGTTTGATTGTTGACGCGAAGCGTGTCGAAACCCGTTTCGCGAATGCCACAAAATTATAGGATAGATTCGAAACAGGTTGTACATCCTTTAATCCCCAGCGTTGCGATGCATCCTCGATCAATACAGGAAGGACGGCAAGAAATTTCCTGCCGTCCTCTTTGAATACATTTTGTATAGTGGTGATGAATGGATCAGGGATCTGCATGTTCTCAAGCTTTGACCCAGCCCAAACCTATGCGCCCGCGTTCGGCTTCGATTTTTTGGATTTCAACGTCAATGATGTCACCGACTTTCAAAACCGTACCAAACGGGATCTGGCTCTTGTGCAGTAAGCCATCTTGTTTGACTCCGATATCTACAAATGCACCGAAGTCCACTACATTGCGGACGGTGCCTTTAAGCTGCATGCCTGTGACAAGGTCTTCGGCTTTGAGCACATCCGAGCGCAGAATGGGTGCGGGGGTATCGGATCGTGGATCACGACCTGGGCGGACGAGTTGTTCGAGGATGTCTTTCAATGTAGGTACGCCACATTCGAGTTCAGCGGAAAATGTTTCAAGGGAGGTCTTTGCGGTGAGCAATTCCAGGGCGGCGATTCTCTCCGGGATGGACGAATTAACTGTCAGCGCGGCGCGAGCGAGAATGGATTCTGCTATCGCGTAGGATTCTGGATGGATCGCTGATTCATCCAACGGGTTCGCCCCATTTCGTATCCGCATGAAGCCGGCTGCCTGTTCATATGCCTTTGGCCCAAGCCCAGCAACCTTCTTCAACGCGGTCCGTGACTTGAACGGTCCATTGCTGTCGCGATGCGTGACGATGTTGGTGGCGAGTTTGGGGCCGATACCCGCGACATGCGTTAGCAGCGCGGAACTGGCTGTATTGACATCCACGCCAACACTGTTGACCACACTTTCGACAACGCCATCGAGGGCGTGTGTGAGCGCGGTTTGATCGACATCATGCTGATACATGCCCACACCAATGGACTTGGGGTCAATCTTGACGAGTTCAGCGAGCGGGTCTTGTGCGCGGCGGGCAATGGAAACCGCGCCGCGGATGGTGACATCGAGATTGGGGAATTCAGCGCGGGCGAGAGATGACGCAGAATAAACCGATGCACCGGCTTCATTGACAATCAGATATTGGGTTCGTAGGAGCGCAGCATGCTGCGCCCTTACGATTTCTGCGACCAATTTCTCCGTTTCGCGTGAAGCCGTGCCGTTACCAATGGTGATGAGCGTGACGTGATGGCGGTTAATCATATCCTGCAAGGTGTTGATCGAACCCTTCCAATCGTTCTTCGGCTCGTGCGGATAGATCACTCCTGTGTCGAGTAACTTGCCAGTGGCATCCACAACGGCAACCTTGCAGCCTGTGCGAAAGCCAGGGTCGAGGCCGAGGACCACTTGATTGGCAAGCGGAGCCTGACCGAGCAGGGCACGCAGGTTGGTGGCGAAGACTTGAATGGCGTGGTTATCTGCAACCTCGCCTTTTTCACGGCGGACGTCGCGCTCGATGGCGGGGAGTAATAATCTCTCCGCAGAATCTCGAATCGCGAGATCGAGTTGTTCTGCGAAGGGACTGATGATGTCTTCTTCAAATTCAGCTTGAATGGCGTTCAGCCAATCGCGTTCAGGCACATCGACATGCACACGCAACACGCCTTCCTTTTCTCCGCGCGTGATGGCGAGGATCTGGTGCGGCAGAAGTCGGTTGACGTTGCCTTCAAATTCATAATAGGATTCGTAGACAGCTTTTTCATCGACAGAGTCTTTAATTCTTTCCACGCGGACTTTGCCAAACTTGAGCGCCTTCTCACGTGTCGCTGCGCGGACGTTGGCATTCTCGCTGATCATTTCAGCGACGATGTCACGTGCGCCTTGCAGGGCTTCTTCGATGTTGAGGACTTGCTCATTTATGAATTTCTTTGCAATTTCCTCAGGGGAATCTGATGCTTGTTTCAAAATAAGATCAGCCAGCGGCTCCAGCCCCTTTTCACGGGCGACCATGGCCCGAGTGCGGCGTTTCTTTTTATACGGGGCGTATAGGTCCTCAAGCGCGGTCATGCTGACAGCAGCATTGATGCTGTCACGTAATTCATCGGAAAGTTTGCCCTGCTCTTCAATAGAAGCAAGGATGGAGACTCGGCGTTCGTCGAGTCCACGCAAGCGAAGGAGTTCATCGGCGATGATGCGGATCTGTTCGTCGTCGAGCGAGCCTGTCATTTCCTTGCGGTAACGGGCGATAAACGGGACGGTGTTGCCCTCGTCTAGTAAGTTGATAACAGCCGTGACCTGCGAAGGCTTGACATTGAGTTGGGATGCGATCTGTTCTGCGTGAGTCATAGGGATGGATTTTATCATGGGGAAATTGGTTGAAAGCCAAAGGTCAAACGTCGAAGGCCGTAAAATAGAATTACGCACAGAGACCACTCTCAATGCGCCGCCAATCACTTATGGATATTTTTCTTTTATAGTGGGGCTTTCCAATAACCAGCCCGTCAAAAGTGTGTAACCTGCCACCACGCATAAGATAATTGCAGAGACAGTCCAGGAGCGGCCTTCGAAAACACGCTGCTGAACAATATCGCTTAGCGTGAAAAACCAGATCACCGCGCCAAGGATTGTCAATGCCTGGATGGTTCTCAGACTCCAGCGTTTCTTAATGACCAGCAGGAATGGCGCAGCTAAACATATCAGCAAGGGGATGGGGGTGGAAGACCGCAGAAAATGAGCCGCTAGCAATATCGCGGATAATGCCAACAAGGTGATTCGTAGTTTCATCTTTTGTTCCTTATTAAACAGTGCAGGGGCGGAGCAATGCTCCGCCCCTGCACTCACAAGATAATTCATGATGGAAAAATCTTCTCAAAAACCTCGGGACAATACTGCTGAACCATCTCAGAGGAGATGCCGTTCTCTTTGCAGATCTCGGCATAAAAATCCACAGAAGGCCGCCTGATTCTTTTTTGTGTGTCAATGTCCAATCCCCACAAACCGAAGCGCTGGGTCCAGCCGCGCTCCCATTCGAAATTATCAACCAATGACCAGTGGAAATACCCCTTCACAGGCCAGTTGAAATTACATGCGCGCCAGACTTGATGCAAATGCTGGGCAATATAGCGCGGACGCATGTGATCATCGGAATCTTCCACGCCGTTCTCAGTAATGATGATCGGCAGATGAGGATAGGTATGGTCGATCCATTTGATGGAGCTGTAAATACCTTCGGGAATATTGGCGAGGAAATTCGTATCGCTCATATCCGCATCTTTGGGGTAGCCGCTGTTCGAGAATAACTCACCCGGCTTAAACAGGTCAAACCAGACCGTATCCACAGAGTAATAATTTAACCCTAGATAATCCTGCGTGCCTTTGGCTTCAGGGATATTTTGATTGCCGATGGGTGATCTCATTACACCTGTTGAAACAGCGGAGGGAAAACCCAAATTGAGTCCATTGTAGCGGATATTGCGCATGAGTCTATCCAGCGGAGACCACTTCAAGCGCGGAAGCATTGGACGGTAATGCAGCGCATACCCCACGCGCGCTTCAGGCTGCAGCTCGTGGATGGCACGATAGGCAGCAGCGTGCCCGCGGATCATATTTCCAAGTACGCGCATGGATAATCTCAAATTCTTTTTTCCAGGCGGGAATGCGCCCTGCACATAACCGCTCAATGCGTACACGTTCGGTTCGTTGATCGTGCACCAGAGCGTGACGTACTCCTTGAACGCATCCACCACCTTGCGCACGTAGCGTTCAAACAACGGGACGATTGCTTCTGTTTCCCATCCGCCTTTTTCTGTCACCCAGAGCGGATCAGTGAAATGATGCAGGCTGACCAGCGCGGTCATGTTGCGTTCCTTCAATCCGCGCAGCATGGCGCGATATTTTTCAATGGCTTCTTCATCCCATGTGTCAGGCGTGGGCTGGATGCGGCTCCACTCGATCGAGAAGCGATGTGCATTCTGCCCAGTTTCCGCTGCGCGGTCAAAGTCCTCCCGCCAGCGGCCACCCCACCAATCGGCGGCCAGACCAGACTTGTGCACGGTGTGACCCGCTTCTTCCCACGCATGCCAATTGTTGTTCGTGTTGCTGCCTTCCACTTGATGCGAGGCAGTTGCCGTTCCCCATAAAAATCCTTTTGGAAAATGATATGTTGCTTGAGGCATGGATTGTTTTCCTGATTGATTATTTTATACCGCGAAGAGCGCCAAGGTCGCTAAGAATAAAGATTTTAATTTTGCGCTCTTTGCGTGCCTTGCGGTTAATTTATTTCGGGCGTGATAAATACGCAAGATATAAAGCAACAGACCCCGCGACGGCGGCGTTGAGGGATTCGATCCTGCCTTTCATGGGCAGTTTCAAAACGATGTCGCATTTCTTTCGGACGAGGTCATGCAGCCCTTCACCCTCCGAGCCGACGACGAGCGCCAGCGCACCTTTCAGATGACGCGAGCCCGCTTCGATCTCCGCCCCGGCCTGATCCAGTCCGACAACCCAGATGTCGTTATCTTTGAGCGCATCTATCGTCTGGGACAGATTCGCCTGCGCGGTGAGCATGTGCTCGCTCGCGCCCGAGGAAGCGTTGACCACGGCGGGCGTGACATCCACCGTTCGCGCGGAGGGGATGACCACGCCATGCACGCCAAGCGCCTCGGCTGTGCGGATGAGCGTGCCGAAGTTCTGCGGGTCTTGCAGCGAATCAAGCATCAGGATGAACGGCAGTTCGCCTTTGGCGCGCGCATTCGCGAGGATCTCGATCACATCCGAGTACGGGTATGCGCTGACCTCGGCCACGATGCCCTGATTATTCTGATGCACCTTATCCAGCTTGGGACGCGGAACACGGCTGACCTTTATTTTCTGTTGAAGCGCCAGCTTGATGATCTCGGCGATCTTGCCTTTTTCCTGAACCCCTTCGGCGATCTCGATCGAAAATATCTGCCTGCGCCTTGCGCTCAGGGTTTCATAGACTGCATTACGGGAATAGATGAGTTCTTTCATATAGTGTTGATTTTACTTTAGAAAAATGGGATGCGGGCTAGAGATGGAAAAACATGAGTATATGGCTGGTGGGAGTCTACCTTCAAAAAGGAGGGAAAACCACAGCAAAAATGGGGCATCTGGCTAAAAATACTGGGCATAATAACAGGATGTGGGGATGAGTGGCAGGAAGTGGGGAAACACCTTTTCAGATATCCCAGTAGTTTTATAATGGTTCATGATGGTTCCTAAGGTCAAGAACATTCTAAAACATCAAATGCTCTTCAACCACGTAATTTGAAATCGATCTTACTCACTCAACAAATTGGGAGTATCCATCCACGAAGATTAATGCTATACAGATAATAAGTCTGCATACCTTAATAAGAAAAATGTATCTAATACGCCACGGTCAGGCCGAACAAGATACCTGCCCGTCTTTTCAGCCTTTGGTATACTGCCGTTCGGAACCCCCTGAACCTTTTTGTCCACGCAAAACCTTTCAGGGAGATTCCATTTTCTATTATGGTTTTTCAATCAATATATTTAAGTGAAAGAAAAAGAGATCTGAATGAAAAAAATATTCATTGGCTTTATCGTTCTGTTATTTCTCGCGCAGGCTTGCGCTTCTTCAGCGCCCACACTTGAGCCACTTTCCACCGCGCTGCCTGTTGCAACGGCGTCTCCTGCCAGCGCCACCGAAGTTCAAGTGGAAGATACAGCCTCCCGTTTGAAAAGACTGGGCGGGTATCCATGCCCCGAGAGCGATTTCACCTGCGTCAAAGTCAGTGTCCCATTCGACCACTTTGACCCCAATGATTCGCGCACACTCGATGTTGTTTTTGCCGTCCTGCCTGCCACAGGTCAACGCAAAGGCATGTTCGTCACATCCGTCGGCGGTCCCGGTGGTTCCGGCTTGTTGAGTGCGGATAATTACACCTCATATTTCGACCCCTCCATCCCGGAAAATTTTGACATTGTTTTCTTCGACCAGCGCGGCATCAACGAATCCAACGGGTTGTATTGCGCGCAAGCCGCGGTGGATTTCTATCGCGCCGGTGGCGATGCCGCCACGAGCGAAGGCGAACAACAACTGCTTGATGTCTCACAAACCTTTGTGAACGACTGCATCACCGAGATCGACGACGCCAGCCTGTTGCCCTATCTGGACACGACGCAGGCGGTGGAAGACCTTGAAGACTTCCGCGTATTGATGGAGGATGAAAAATTCTGGCTGTACGGGGAAAGTTACGGGACGCAATTTGCACAGACCTACGCAGCGGCTCACGCCAGCCATGTGGCTGGTCTTGTTCTCGACGGGGTTGTAGACCTTACGCTGACAGATATAGAATTCCTCAAAGGTCAGGCTGCCGCATTCAACGAGGTACTGCTCGCCACCCTAGAAGGATGCAACACCGATGAAGCCTGCACCGCCGACATGGGCCGCGATGCAGTCAGTGTTTACGATGAACTTGCCGCTCTGTTAAAGCAGGCACCCATTTCCTTTGAATTTGCCCGCTCCACCGGCGAGGTCGACCAGCGCGAGTTCACCTTCTCAGATCTCGAATCTACTTCCGGCTTTCTATATTCCGAAACCGGGCGCATGATCTTCCTGCGTGCCCTGGCAGCCTACGCGCGCGACAACACGATCATTCCGCTCGCGCGCGTGGCGTACAACGCGCTTTATCTCAACCCGGATACCTTCGAAGTGTTTATTGACCTGTCCTATTCCGACGCAATCTACTACGGGGTCACCTGCCGCGATTACGCCGAGCCAGGCAACACTCCGCAGGAACAGGCCGCGAACTTTATCAAAGAGGGTGATGAGATCGACACCAGCCTGCCGCGCCTCGCATCTGTCTTTTACGGCGACCTGCCCTGCGCTTATTGGCCTTATCCACAGGACGACTCACACCCCGCACCGTTTGCCGAGCCGTTCAGAGGCGAAGGCTTCCCGACCCTGGTGTTGAATGCCACCACGGACCCGGCCACGCCGTATTCAGGC
>Ga0268298_10002816_pt1 | contig 18483 bp, 16 predicted proteins | sample WWTPWeurt_MetaG_FD_194462 | JGI IMG/M metagenome (GOLD analysis project Ga0268298, IMG submission 194462) | Activated sludge microbial communities from WWTP in Nijmegen, Gelderland, Netherland - WWTP Weurt | ecosystem: Engineered > WWTP > Aerobic digester > Activated sludge | place...
ATTTTTCGAGGTACCGGCGTTTGGCAAGAGTCCAGTTACCAGGAATGGAATGGTGACCGATATTTGTCAGAAAGAGCAGGTTGCCATGCCAATAATGCAGCCGTTCTCCAAAACTTACGCCCGCGCGGTGCAGGGCATTGATAAGCGAAGCCTCCATCAGGCGCGCTTCGTAGATCGCGCCGCGTGGGGTGTAATATGGGCGTGTGGCCCATTCGATCATCCAGTGGAAGACTTCCAACTGGCTAAACTGTTTCTGCCAGGAGGGAAGACATTCAGCCCGGAGATAGTCCACAAAGGAATGCTGGCTGGGCCCCGCGCCGACGGTCAACAGCGGGCGCAGATCTTTATCGAGCAGGTTCCATTCCTGTTCAAAGCCATCAAGCCCACCTTCAGGCTTCTCTTTCATGGCTTGTTCGACGGCAAGGAGATATTTATCGGCAAATTTTTGTTGAGGCATGGTGATTCCTAAGGCGAAGAGATTTGAAGATGAAATAGAAAGAGGAAAGACAAAAGAAACTGAGCGCTTTCATCCTTCCTCTGTATGGATTTACTTCTTCATTCCTTCCAACCCTTCCAGCAGACGTTTGAAGGCGCCTTCGGTGCGTTCGGCCGGTGTGGCGTACGAGAAGCGTACCCAGTCGCCGCCGAAGGGGGAGAAGAACGCACCAGGGACAATGGCGACACCGTGATTCTCGGCAAGGTACTGGCCCAGCTGTTCGGTATCTGCCCAGCCTTTAGCCTTGATAAAGTCACCGACGTTCATGAAGGCGTAATAGCCTTTGCCAATAATGTGTTGAAGTCCGCTTTCGGCGAGGAGTTTTTTGAGCACAATGCGGCTGGCGTTGGTAGGTTCAATGATGGTTTTGGCGGCTTCGGTAAACCCCATTTCATATGCAGCCATCGCCACAGCCAGCGAATAAAACGAAGGCATCACGCTATGCGATGCACGCGCCACAATAAACTTGATGACTGATTCATCTGCGATCAAGTGGCAGTTGCGGACGTTCGAACCCCCAAGCGATTTGGTAATTCCATCAAGGAACATCAAACGCTTGCGTTCTTCGGCGGAGAAGTTCTTGAGGAAGGAATTTAGATCCATTGGCGCTTCATCCGTGACGTAGTGATACATCCAATCGAAAAGCACAAAGGCTACACCTGCTTCCAGTGCGGCTTTGGCCAAAGAGACCTGCTTCTCGACGGCGATGGTCAAACCGGTGGGATTATCAGGATTGGTGATGACAACGCCCGCAATCTTGCGTCCTTTGGATTCAGCGAACTTCACGCTTTCGCGAATCGCTTCTTCGGAATAGGCCCAGCCCTGGGCCGGGTCGCCGGGGGCCCAAAGTACATTCGCCCCAACGCCGTAAGGACCCCAGTTATACGAGATCCACGGAACACGCGAGACCATGATCAAATCACCCTGACGGCCGTATCCAAGGGAGAGCATCGCACCATACGCCTTGACGAGGGCATCACGTCCACCCGCAGTTCCGAGCACATTGGCCGGCCCCCAGCCGGAGGAGGCGTCCAATTTCCAGTATTGCTCGATAACAGACTTGCGATAAGCGTCAGTGCCGAAGGGCATATCGTAGGCAGTACCATGTTCGAGTTGGAGTTGAAGCGCGCGTTCCAAAATAAATTTGGGTGTCCCCGGTAATGACGCACCCCCATCGCCTTGTGAGGCATCGAAGATCTTTGCGCCGGGATTCTTTTCCTGATAGACTTTCAAGGATTTGTTGATGAGGAACATGCGGGAAGGCGGAATATCCATCATCTGCTTGAGATGATCGCTGACCGGGATGAGATTCTTTTCATCGACAGCAAGGACGGGGGTGGTGTTCGAAATTGACATGGCGATTTCTCCTGTACCCATTCCCGTCAGGGCCCTCATCATCAAATAAATCTGAAGAGAGAGACCAAAGGCGGGAAGGGATAAAAATAATGCCCCGAGGATTTCGGGGCATTTGGTGTATCTAGTTGGCTTGAACTTTTTGCTGTTCACCTGACAACCACCAATGCCCCGATGCCAAACGAGTGGCACGAGTAGTATTGGTGTTATTGCCGCGCTTATTCAGGTTGAACATTGCGCGCAAGGATACCACCTGCATTTCGTTGCGTCAAGCGGATTTTAAACCTGCGCCCCGTACCCTCCAAGGACGCGAAGTTCAGAACCGTCCGGAGCGCCTGCAATGATCGGCAGGGCCTCCGAGATCAGGGCACGCACCCGACCATCCTGCAAGGATGCATCGTGAGATTCTTTGTCCGCCCACATCTCAAAGACCCATACTACCGACTCGTCACGCGCATCTTCCATGACGATGTATGTCTTGCAACCAGACATGCCGCCAACGATGTTCGAGGCGCGCAGCAAAATGGAAGCCAAATCGCTGCGCCTGCCGGGCTGGGCAGTGAGTCTTCCGGTCATAGCATATGAGTATTCGGCCATGCGAGTCAGGGCCGAATACTGGTGTAGAGTCCGATCGCGTTGCCGGTGGGATCCTGAAAAATCCCAAACCAGCCCATGCCAGGGATCTCCGTCTTTTCGTAAAGCACCTTCCCACCAAGTTCTGTGGCCTTTTCAAGGTCCTCTTCGATATCGTCGCTGGCAACATACACCAATACCTGTCCTGCCGGATTGACCGCAGATACTTCCGGGAAACCGCCGCCCGATCCGTCGCCCGCTTCCCACATGGTGTAATTCATCTCCGGCATGGAGTCCATTTTCCAGCCGAAAAGTTCCTGGTAGAACTCGCCCGCAGCGGCAACATTGGCAGCGGGAATTTCAACGTGTACGATATTACGTTTGGACATGGTATTCTCCTTTTTTCTCTGAGCGGATAAAGTTGATATATTTTAGAACATATTTTCTAATGTTTCAACCCTACCAGAGGACTATTTTCCGAAACAGTGTTTTCAAAAAATAGATTCAATAGGTTTTCTGAAGAAATTAAAATTACAGGCCTCAAGATGAGGCCTGTAATAGGAAGATCTTATTTCACGGACACGGATCATTCGGACCTATACATGAACATGTGGCGGAGCAAAAGACTGGGGTTCTACCCGTACAACTTTTAGGATCCAAAGTACATCCTCCCCCGGTGTCGCCATCCTCTGGTTCGCCGGGATCCTTACCCCCGGTTGAAGGCGGGGTGCAACTGTTGAACAATACATCCACAATGACGCTATCCACCACAGCTTTGGGGGTATCCACACAGGCGCTGTTCAAAGGATATGTTCCTGACGGGCAAAGGGTATAGTCCATCCCAGTTCCGGGCGTGGATATACAACATTGGGCCGCGGGATCGTAGGTTGAACCGGGAAGGCAGGCTGCGCCACCAGTGCTGCTGCCATCCCACACACAGGCATCTCCGGATTTGTCATAGTGTGGTGCGCAGACGCCACATCCCGTCGGAATGTCGTACGTACATGAACCTGCGGTTGTGGCCTGACCAGTCGGGTCGCCAGGGTAGCACAGGTACTTGTTGACACTGCCATCCCCATTGGGATCCTGCAAACAACCGTCCATGTTGTACGTATAATCGGCGGGCGGTGTGTCGGTCACGTTAAAAGTTACGATCGTATAGGGCAGGTAATCAGCGGTACAGTTGGGTGCTTGATTAACATCCACATCATTACAGTTGACTGTGGGCACACAGTCCGGTTGTGAACCATCCAGACTAGCGCCGACATACGTTGGTTGCTCGCACCATGGGGCGAAGTAGGTGGGATCCGCTACGACACAGCGAAAGCCCAGGTCGGATAGACTCTGCTCCGGGTCCAGAGAGAAGCGATGCGCTGAAATAGACGGGTCAGCGCTGTCCTGATAACTGCTTCCGCGCACAGAACGTTTCTCCCCGAAATCGGGTCCAAGCGGGTCAGGAATTGGGTTTTCGATGTTGTAGGTTGGGCTGTACCAATCTGCTGCCCACTCACGAGCATTGCCAGCCATGTCGAATGCACCGTAAAAACTGACACCTTTTTTGTATTCGTTCACCCAATTTGTTTTCCCCGTACAGAACTTATAGTTCAACAAATTGCATCCCGGCGCTTCATCACCCCAGGGGAATATGTTACCTTCCGGGCCACGCGCAGTCTTTTCCCATTCAGCATCTGTAGGCAGTCGCCCATGCACAAAAGAACAATAATCAGCGGCTTGAGCATAGGTGACCCCAGTAACCGGATATTTAAGCAGACGCGGGTCGCTATAGGTGGGGTTGTTTTGTGGATCTGGAGGCGTACACTTTCCTTGTTGCACACACAATGCATATTGAGTATTGGTCACCTTTGTGCTGTAGACCCAAAAATCACCCACGCTGACTTCGCGCTCGGGGTTATCGGCAAAGTTATACCCCATTGTAAATATCCCACCAGGAACCGCCATGAGGATCGTCCCATCCACATAAGTGTATCGAGATCCAATTTCCATGGGCGGCCCGGCCAGATCAATGGTCACCAATGGAAGTGTAGATGTCTCTGTGGGTACGATCTCAAGTGTAGCAGATGGTTGTACATCTACTTCCGTGGCAGGTGGCTGATCTGGCACATCTACCGGTTCCGGCGTGGGGGTTTGCCCAAGATTACATCCGGAAAGGATCAGAAACACCGTCAGGGTCATCCCAACAAAGGAACGAAATCTTTTCATCGATTCTCCTTGCGGTCGTTTTCGGAATTTTTAAAATTATAAAGACTTTGCACCTATCCATCATCCCCCATCGGTCACTTGTAATCTGTCTGTAATTTAGGGAACAGGCCGATCCACACGGAACCGGCCTGTTCAAAATATTTTAGATTACCTACGGGTTCGTTCTGGGCTTACAAGCCGATTCCTTCTCAGACCATTGACAATTAAGATTGGCAACACAGTGAGCCTCACTATCGATGGGGGCACAGACATTATCTTCAAGGTTCACACATTTCACTGTATTTACACGCACGGTGATACAACCAGCGCCATCCAAGGTCTCTCCCACTACAGGAACACAGGCCTTCGTATTCACATCAAAAGTATAGCCGGGGGCACAAGTGGGAGTTGTCACCCCCGCAGCAGGCTGGCAACACTGGAAGGCATCATTATAGCCGTACCCGGCAGTGCAACCAGCATAGGTTTGACCGGCAAGTGACGCATCATCAATTCCGAACGGAGCATTCATCTCCCCATTCGGCGGGGCACACACCCCGGCCTGGTCATCAAAATATAGACCGATCGGGCACGACCCATCCGCACTAGGACCAACTGCGCAGACTTGAACTCCACCGCGATCCAAAGTTACATATCCAAGTGGGCACCCGCCTGCGCCAGGCTGGGCCAAAATCGGTGTATATGTACACGCTCCTGTAGCAGGATCAAGGGTATAACCGGAATCACAGACAGGAGTCAACCCGGTGACATTCATCTGGTTCGTACAGGCTGTATTGCAGACGGTTACTTCATTAGTGGATTCAATACCGCGCGGTCCTCTGCAGACCAAAGTCCGCAAACCGTTCTCGATCTTTTCCTCACACTGAATACGTGATCCGCGCTCTTCCCATGTGGCTCCAAACGAGATCTGAACCACTCCGTACCCATCTCCCTGGGCGCAGTACTGGTTTACCTGAATCCCTTCTGGAAGTTCACACGAATTCACAGATGCGGTTTGCTGCGCAGGGACCTGTGCCGTTAACTGGCAATACGGAGCGAATGGCTGCGGGTTCGCAACCACACAACGGAAGCCAATATCACGACCAAAATCGGCTGGCTCATTGTAATGGCGGATCGCTGATGCGACCTGCTCTTCAGCCGTTTCAAAGGAACTTCCACGCACTCCACGATATTGTCCATTCTGTGGGCCCGTTGGGTTGGAAGAAGGCGACTGACCATAATAGTTGGCATCGTACCAATCGCCAATCCATTCAAAAACATTGCCAGCCATGTCCAACAATCCAAACGGACTCGCACCCGCCGCATACGTCGTAACATTCGTGGTTGCGCCAAAGCAATTTGCATTATTTACAAGATCACAGGTCGGTTCATTGTTCCCCCAGGGATAGACATTCCCGTTCAGGCCGCGAGCGCCTTTTTCCCATTGCGCTTCTGTCGGAAGGGAGCCCTGTATCCAAGTACAGTAAGCCTGCGCCTGATTCCATGTCACGCCAATCACAGGATGGCTGGCATATTCAGGGTTGGAAAAAACCGGCCCGCCCAGGACTTGCGTCGGCGCAGAACATCCACCTGCCTGAACGCACTGTTCATACATACGGTTTGTCACCTTGGTCTGCTGAATCCAATATCCGTCCAAAGCCACAGTATGCGTCGGAGCATCAAAACCGTTATCACCCATTGAGAAATCGCCTGCGGGAATGTACACCAAACGGCTGCCATCAATCCATTTCATCGCTTCAGCACTTTGTGGTCCACCTAAAGCCACCGGAGCCAGCGGCTGAACCGGCACGGAGGTCGGCGCATCAGTGGCCGGTAAATCTGTCGCTGTTACCACCACTGTCACCACCTGGGGTGTAGGAGCCCCACAGGAAGCCAGAATGAAGAGCAGGAACATCGTGGCCGCAAGGATCAAATTTCGAACGTTTTTCATTCAATCTCCTTCTCTCACGGGCTACGTGAGACTGCAATTATTATAATGCAGAGAAAAATAGCAGGCTGGGAGGGTGGTCCCGGCCTGCTCGCTGCTCTCCATCTTCTATTTGTGCTACTCTTTCACGCAAAACGTTTGTCTGACCATTTTCTCCATCTCAGGATCGATTCCAGGCAGGCCTGAGAAATTCTGACAGGCTTGTTCCTGCAGGGTCGTGCTTTTCTTAACCAAGCGTGCCATTTCGAGCACCTCTTGAGGCTCCTGTTGTAAAATGGCCGCCTCCAGGAACGGCATCCATTCCACAGGATCGGAGGCGGAAAACCCCTGTTTTTCTGCTTGTTTCTTGAGATTCAAAACAGTTCGATAATCGCCTTTCTGCAAGGCAAGTGAGGCGGTTTCATAGTAATAACACCAAGTGCGCCCAGGTTCAGGTCCAAATACGATGCGAGGAGGGATCATTTGCGAATCGCTCACAACGATATTTCGCAAATCCGACTTTGTCTTAATTTCACGGATCTCGTATTCTTCCGCTTCAGATACAAACGGAAGGTTCCCATCTATGACCTGCACACATGATTTCGAAGTAGGCTGGGAAAGTACCAAGATGTTGTCATATCCCATATAAGTAAGGATGGAGCGGCGGTTGATCGCCTCCGGTTCGGCGCCCGACAAAATAGATCTGACACCGTCTGGAGTCAGGACCATACCCCACAGTGCTGGGAGCAAATTCTCATTATCCATACTTTGCGGACGATAAATAAGATTCGCAGGACCCCAAATAAAATAATCCTCTTCAAGAGCAATTTGAGAGTAGTTCACGACCAGGGTCGTTTTTTTCTCCAATTGCGGGATGCGCCAACTCACCTGCCACCAAAAATCATTCATCGCCTGTGATGACCGGGACCATTGCAACCCATTAATATAGTGCGTTAAGACAGAGCTACCCACAAGAAAGAATATTGCCGCATTTCTCAAGCCTCGCGAATTGAACTGAGACAGCCCACCCACAAGAAAGATCGCCGCTCCTGAGGAACTCGGAAGGAAATAACGGGAATAGTTTCCAAAATCAGCCTCGCGATTCGATAAGATGACCGGGATCAACCCAGTTACTACACATATCAACCCGATCCACAATGCTTCCAAGTGCCACTTGGGATCCAGGTTTTCATCTTTTCCGGAAAATCTTATTAATACAGCAATCAGGGCTGCCGCCATAAGAACAAACAGCCCAGCAATAAACAACTCCCGCAATCGAAGAGGAGTATCCCAAAGATTTGCAATTGGAACACCCCAGACAAAGAACATCGCTTCAACGCTGTTCTTTAGCAGTGCAACAACCCAATTCATACCAATCAAAAGCGGGGATGTAAAAAACTGGCCAACTTGTGCGCCAAAGTCGGTTGCCTTGCGGGCAGATTCAAAAATAAAAAATCTCCAAATGACGAACATCATTGGGCCGGGCACAAACAGCAACCACTTATACAAAGTCAACCTCAAGCGCTCGGCAAATTTCAAATCAGAAGCACGAAAAACCAACAGTCCCATTGCAAGGATACGAAAAACCTCCAACCCTAAATAGTATTCAACAAAAGCGGGGTACAGGGCCGCGGTCAGAACTGTCAGCGGCCATAAAAATATTCTTGTTCGGTTCGAAGCCGAAACCGACTTTATGCTCAGCGCGATCGACATCTGCCCCAAAAAAAGACCTACGTATTTTTCCTGGTAGTCTATGGCGTTCGGCATGGATAAAAAGCCCGGGTAGACTAAAAAAAGCACTGCAGCGATCGTGGTAAACAAGGATTGCTTTGGCCATAGCATCTTCAGGGTCCAGTGAAAAGATAATGCGCCCAATACCCTGACCATATAAGCCATTAAGTTGTAACCCAGAGGATCCATTCGAAACCATGAAAACAAAATCGCCATAAGTACAGCACGCACCGGGCGATCGATCGCGAAAATACCTGAAAAGGTCTTAACCCCCAAGGCGTTGGCCGAATACATCAAATACCAATCGTCACGAAAATAACCAAAGTCAGAAATATGTGGCAAATAGGCCAGAGCACTTACTAGAAATAAAAGAAAAATAGAATAATTTCTCTTTAACCACTCAAAAAGACCGATCATTACCAACTCCACGAGAATTTAGTCACTTATTATACCCACCTCTTGTATAGTATTGATTTTAAAAGTTTGGATATTCTCATCTACTGGAATATTCTTAATTCAAAAAGATGGTACGAACCCATGCAAATCTTTAAATTAAGGAAATATCCATCATGCTTATCATTAAAAAAATTTCTCTCGTGACCTGTAATCATTCACGAGAGAAATGGCACTTCATGTTATTTCATGTACAAATCCCGCCTAAATCCAGAACTCTTTATGCGGGGACATAGTAGTACCCACTGCCAGGATTTGCCCAATCCCCGCTGTCTACACCATTCGGAAGATAAATATAGTAGAAACTACTACCCCAATATGGGTTATAAAAGTAAATTTGATCGCCAGCCTGAGCGGGAGATCTCTGGCAATTTCTACCGATTTCCTGCCAGGCGGTTTCGGGTTCCTCTTGTGCGGGATAATCATAAACAGAATAACAATACTTTGGATTCGAGTTTCGAGGTTCAGGAACGGATGTCCAAAACTTTACCCCACCCAACCCAACCACCACATTATGGCCGCTTGCTTTAAAAGAAGCATGACAAACAATGGTTGTTTCATCTTGCATACCGCAATGCAGCTCATAATCGCCTCCGCCCATTACTTGGACATAACCGTCTTTAAGTCCATTTTGCGAAAACGTTTCTGAAACCTTGAATATAAAGGTAACCCCACTTGTATCGTTTCGCACCTCAATCAAACTCGGAGGCGAATCTGCAAATGCGGTCTCTGTTGTAAAAACCAAAAGAGTAAACAGTATCCATATGGCAAAAATAGTTTTTTTCATGAAAAGCCTCCTTACAATCCAGCCAGCACATCTGAACAAATTTTAGTATAAAACATCTCGGAAATACGTTCAATGAAATAACTTTGCAATTATGCTAATTCTATTTCTATTAATTCGGGCACTATTTCGATAACGCCTTTCCGATCTCCTCCACCGCGGCGGGGTTGATCAGCGACGACACATCTCCCAATTCCAGGCCCAAATATGCGGCGCGGATCATGCGGCGCATCACCTTGGCATTGCGCGTCTTGGGCAGGTCAGAGACAAAATGGATATTCTTTGGCGCAAGCGGTTTGCCCATCTCAGCCACCACCATCTCGTAAAGTGTATGGCGAAGGGCTTCGCTTCTTTCAACCCCGGGCCGGGCAACTGCGAACAGAACCAGTTCACTCCCCTTGACCTCGTGCGGAACGCCGATCGCTGCCGCTTCCACAATAGACTCATGCCGCACAAGAATCGACTCCACCTCTGCGGGACCCAGGCGCTTCCCTGCGATCTTGATCGTGTCATCTGAACGCCCCAGGATGTACCACAAGCCGTCCACATCAACCGCTGCGAAATCACCATGAACCCAGGTGTTTTCCCAACGCGACCAATAAGTATCCAAGTATCGTTGGCGATCCTTCCAAAAGCCGCGTGTCATCCCGATCCATGGGGCTTTGATGACCAACTCACCGACCGAGTTTTGAATCGATCTCTCGTTCTCATCAAGCACATCTGCCGCCATACCGGGGCATGGCGCAGAGAATGCACACGGCTTGAGCGGCAGGATCGGATTCCCCATCACGATCCCGCCCGAAATCTCGGTCCCACCGGAATAGTTGATGATGGGCACCCGCGAGCCGCCAACCTTTTCGAACAGCCACATCCACGGGTCGGGGTTCCACGGCTCGCCAGTCGAAGCGAAGCACTTGATCGAAGAAAGATCATGCTTTCGAAAATGGTTATCCCCTTGGGGAATCAATGACCGGATCAAGGTCGGCGAAACACCCATCTGATTGATCTTTTGCTTCTCGACCAATTCCCACAGACGGTTCGGCGCTGGAAAATCCGGTGCACCATCATAGAGAAACATGGTCGCTCCAAGCAGCAGGCTTCCAAACACCAGCCACGGCCCCATCATCCAACCCATATCCGTCATCCAATAAATGACATCCCCGCGATGGACATCCGTACCAAAGGCCATATCCTGTGCCGCCTTGACCGGGAATCCGCAATGAGTATGAAGCGCTCCCTTCGGCTTGCCGGTCGTGCCGGAGGTGTAAATGATCATAAGCGGATCTTCGGCATCTGTGATCTCAGTATGAGCAGTCGCTTTTTGCAACGGCACCAGTTCATGCCACCAATGATCTCTTCCAGGCTGCATGTTGATCTCCTGGCCGGTTCGCTTTAAGACGATCATATGCTTCAAGGTGGGAATTTGCATCGCTGCTTCATCGGCAATGGATTTCATTTCAACTGCTTTGCCGCGGCGAAAAGCACCATCCGCTGCGAAGAGGGCCTTTGCCTCCGCATCCATCAGACGAGAGACGATCGCGCCCGCGCCATAGCCGGAAAACAACGGCAGGATGATTCCACCGATCTTGGCAATAGCCAGCAAAGCAGCAACGATCTCCGGGGTCATCGGCATGAACAGGCCAATGGCATCGCCTTTTCCCAGTCCCAATGAACGGAGCGCGTTCGCAGCCTTGTTGACTTCTCCATATAGAACTTCATAGGACAAAGTTTGGGTCACCCCTTCCTCCCCTTCGAACAGGATGGCAGTCTTCCCTTTTTCCATTTCATTCTCCGCCCATTTATCCACGCAGTTGTGGACGATATTCATTTTGCCACCCACACACCATTTAGGGAATTGAATCCCTTCGGATAGGTCCATTACTTTTGAATAGGGCTCATAGAATTGGATTCCGAGTGTCTTTAACACGGCGTCGGTAAACCAGGCTACATCGCCAGTGGATCTTTGCATAAGCGTGTCAAAATCCTTAATGCCGTAAGCACGCATGAAGGTGGTCAGGTTGGCATCCTCAATATGCCGAGGGCTTGGCCTCCAAACGATCTCTCCACCGAAAGTGAATTGTTCAGTCATGGGAATCTCCTCTTGTTGGCTATTTTGATTCTACCCCTTGTTGCTATGCATTGGAATCGTTAGTACGAATGTAACATTTCCTCCAAAACGTTGGCGAGCGTATAATCCCAGTATCGCCGAAAAAGAGGATGCCATGTCAGATTTCACAATGAAGTTACTCAAATGTCCAGCCTGTGGAGGGCCCATGGATCCTCTCACCGGGGAGAGTTCCATGAAATGCCCATATTGCGGAACTTCGGTGGTCATTCCCGAGAACCTAAAAAAGGCCAAAACAGAAGAACCCGCCCCCCAAGGCAACCTTTTCAGTGGGTTGGACATGGGCCAAATGCTCGGCTATGGAGCGCAATGGTCTCAAGTAGTACAGCTCGCCCGGCAGGGAAAGAAAGAGGAAGCCATAAAAAAGTACATGAGCTTTTCCTCGATCAGCGAATCAGATGCAAGACGCACCGTGGAAGGTCTGGCCAGTTCTCAAGTCTACGAAGTTAGTTCAGGCGCAAGCTATGTCAACGCCCAGATTGCCCCGATTATGTCCAGCTACGCAGATACCGCCAAAACGGTCACCAAATGGTCCATTGGGTTAAGTTGTGGGATCACTGCTTTTGTGATGCTGATCATCATTGTTGTGGTGGGCTTCAGTCTTTGGGCCGCCTACAAAGCCTTTTAGATGTTTCAAATAAAAAAACGCGGACAATTCCCGTCCGCGTTTTTTTATTAAGTATAATTTCCCTGGGAGGCTTACCCATGACTAAAATTTTTTCATGCCCAGCTTGCGGCGGTCCCAATGAACCGGATGCGGGAGAGATCCGCATGATATGCTCCTATTGTGGCGTCAATCTCACCATTCCAGAGGAAGCGCGCATCCGGGCCAAGCCGAAAGTTGAATCCAAACCACCGAAGGCGATGTCCACTTCCAGATTGGAAAAAGAAGCGCCAGACCTGCTTCGCAAGGCTCAGCCCATCGCCATCAAAGCCTGGAATACATACGCCTACTGGACCTGGATCCGCTGGTTACTTCCCACCTGTCTTACTATTTTCATGGTTGGGTTCTTTATTTGTTTGGCATTCGGCGCACTGCCTTTTATGCTCAATCTATTTCGCTAATTTGACCCGTACGAATAATCGATCCTTTGCCGTTCGGGCAATATCGTCGGCATTTGGCTGGCTGTTTTCCATGCGGATTCCCATGCGACTGGCTGCCTGTGGGATGTGGCGCAAATATTCGACCATGCGTGCTGCGACGGCTTTTAATTCGAGTTCAGGCTCGGCATAGGCCATTACCGGCTGGCGGCGAAGCAGCAGTTCCACATTGGCGCCGCCTTGCAAGTTCTTCCACCATGTTCGTTCGCGGCTGGTGATGACCCACAAAAATCCCCCCTCGCGATAATACCCCACCGGGGTGATGTATTTCTTTCCGCTCTTTCGCCCGGTTATTGTGATGAGCATCATGCCGCTGCTTAACATTCCGTGGAAGGGCGAGCGCAGCACCCAGGCCATAAAATCGTTTCCGTTCATTCTTGATCTCCTTTTACCTATCTTACAAACCCTATTATATAATTAGTGCATCACTTCTGAGGAGAATTTCATGTCCACCGTCCATGCATCCACCCATCCGCTCGTTTTGCATAAACTCTCACGCCTGCGCGACAAAAACACCGAACCAAAAAAATTCCGCGAATTGGTACGCGAGATCGCCATGCTCATCGCTTATGAAGCCACCGCTGACCTTGCGACCACGTCACGCGAATTCGACACCCCGCTCGCCAGAATGACCGGCCAGGAATTGAAGGAAAAGATCGGCCTTGTTCCAGTGTTGCGCGCGGGTTTGGGTATGGTGGAAGGTTTTTGGGAATTAATGCCCGGTGCCGAAGTTTGGCACATCGGCCTGTATCGCGATGAGCATACCCTGCGCCCGGTGGAATATTACAACAAACTTCCGCTTGAGCCGCGCGTTTCGGTATGCCTGATCCTCGACCCGATGCTCGCCACCGGCGGCTCTGCCACCGCCACTGCAGAAGTGCTCAAGCGCTGGGGCGTGACCAAGATCAAATACGTTGGGCTGATCGCCTCACCGGAGGGGATTAGGGCGATGCAGACAGCACATCCCGACATCGACATTTACGTGGCTGCCATTGACGACCATCTCAATGAGCGCGCGTACATTGTCCCCGGTTTGGGAGATGCGGGCGATCGGCAGTTCGGGACTGGATAAAGATGCCAACCTGGCTTGAGATCGAAAGCAATCACATTGCATACATTGAGGCGGGGTCGGCAGAAAATCCACCCTTATTGCTCCTGCATGGCATCATGTCTCACAAAGGCGTATGGGCGCGGACAATGGATGTTTTGAAGGACAGATTTCATTGCATCGCAATAGATCAATTGGGATTTGGAGAAAGCGACAAGCCGAAAGACAAAGACTATTCCATCGCCAAACAAGCCGAACGTGCCCTGCAGGTGGCAGACCACTTCGGCTTTAAGCGTTTCACTCTCATGGGTCATTCCATGGGCGGGCAGGTCGCTGCATATCTCGCCGCCAAGACCGCCCCCCAACGCGTTCAAAAATTGATCAGCATCGCCGGTGTGGTGACGGGGGAACTCTCAGCCTGGGCGCAAAATTTCACGCGCCAAACAGTGGCCATAGGTGCCAAGATCCCGGATCTTTACACAGCCTCCCTGTCTCTCTCAAAAAGATCACGGGCGTTCTCATATTTTGTTTTTCGCCCATGGTTCCATGATATTCACGGGGTGCCCTATGATCTGTGGGCACTCGACCGGCAAATGGCATTCAATCGGGAAATCGCCTTTACGACCCCCAAAGCCTGGGATTCACTCAATGCCACCGACCTTACGCCTGTTTTGAAAGACATCCCTGCGCCCACATTGATCCTTTTTGGGAATCAGGATGGCACGGTACCAGTGAAGCAGGCACATCTGTTTAAGAAGGAACTTCCGACTGCCGATCTTGTATTGCTCGATCAATGCGGGCATTTTCCGATGTATGAAAAATTCGACGAGTACATTCAATTCCTACAGGCGTTCCTGAAATATTGAAAGGCGGCAGAGGTGACTTACGACCAAAAACTTTCCGAGCGCATTCACGCGGAATTGCAAGGCCTGCCCTTTGTAGAAAAGAAAATGTTCGGCGGTGTGGGGTATATGCTTCAGGGTAATATGGCTTGCGGCATTCTTGGGGATGACCTGATCGTACGAGTCAGTCTTGAAGACTATGAGGATCTGCTCAAACGCAAGCATGTCAAACTATTCACCATGAAAAGCGGTCCCAAGCCGATGAAAGGCTGGCTGATGGTGGAGCCGAAAGGATGCAAGAGCAGCGCTCAACTCAGCGTCTGGGTAAAGGCCGGGATCGAGTTCGCATTGACCCTGCCGCCAAAATGAAAACACCTCCAACACCCAGGGACATGGGAGGCCATAAAGTACTACAGTCTTCTACGTAATGAAACAAGAGACCAAGGCGACTATGCATTGATCGCCCATCCATTTATTTTACGGAGGACTGAATGACAGAGGCCAGGATCACTGTATACGGCGCTTATTGGTGCCCGGACTGTCGCCGTTCGAAAAAATTTTTAGGCGAGCAATTTATTCCATTTAATTGGGTGGATATCGAGCAGGACAAAGAAGCCGAATCTCTGGTCTTAAAAAAGAATAACGGCAAGCGTATCATCCCCACCATTGTATTCGAAGACGGCTCGTTTCTTGTAGAACCTTCCAATGCGGAACTGGCAAAAAAACTCGGGCTCAAGACCGAGGCAAAAAAGACCTATTACGACCTGATCATCATCGGCGGCGGCCCGGCCGGTTTGACCTCCGCCATTTATGCCGCCCGCGAAGGTGCAGAGGTGTTGTTGATCGAGCGCTCGGGGTTGGGAGGCCAGGCAGCCATCACGGTCGGGTTGGATAACTTTCCCGGCTTCCCGGAGGGGATCAGCGGGCAGGAATTTTCGGAGCGGGTCACACAACAGGCGCGTCGATTCGGCGTGGAGATCTTACAGGCCGTGGATGTGGAACGCTTGCAATCTGAGGACGGCTATCACGAAGTCTACACTTCGGATGGAAAGCACTATCATTCGCGCGCGGTGTTGATCGCAACCGGCGCATCGTACCGCAGGTTGGATGTTCCAGGCGAGGAAGATTACATCGGCGCGGGGATTCATTTTTGCGCCACTTGCGACGGTCCGTTCTATAAAGGCGCGAAAGAGATCGTGGTCATCGGCGGCGGGAACTCTGCGGTGGAAGAGGGCCTGCACCTGACGAACTTCGCCGAAAAAGTGACGTTGCTGGTGCGCGGCGACAAACTCACCGCCAGCCAGATCGCCGTGGAAAAAGTCAATCAGTCATCAAAAGTTGAAGTGAGATACAACACCATGGTCGATGGATTCGATGGAGTGGACTCAAAACTAAAGTCGATCAAGACGCGCAACCCGGTCACGGGCGAGAGCGGAGAAGTTCATCCCGCGGCAGCGTTCGTGTTCATCGGCCAATCGCCAAACACAGCCTTCGCTAATGGGTATATCGAAATGGACCCGTACGGCTTCATTCTTACCGGGCACGACCTCACTCACAGCGACAACCGCAGGACGCAAGCCTTGCCGTTCGAAACCAATATCCCAGGAATCTTTGCCGCAGGGGATGTACGCCACGACAGCGTGAAGCAGGTGGCTTCAGCTGTGGGCGAAGGGGCGGCCGCTTCGATCTCGATCCGTGAGTTTCTGCGAAACCATTAGAAGGATCGCCGCTGAAATTTTCAAGCCCGCCCACAAGCGGGCTTTTGTTTTCTTATAAAGAATAAAGCGGTGTACAATTTGGCGCGTCTAAGCAATTTCATTTCCACATCGAGGAGCGCGCATGTCGAGCGGCAAATATATTCTTGCCATTGACCTGGGGACATCCGGGCCAAAGGTCGCATTGTTTTCGCTGGAGGGCGGGTTGATCGGCAGTGAGTTTCAGGAAAACCATGTCCATCTTCTTCCTAAAGGCGGCGCGGAACAATCCCCCGCAGAATGGTGGGATACGATCAACATGGCTGTCAAACGACTGCTTGGGAAGAGCCTCATTCCCAGCGAGGATATTATCGCCGTCGCCACAACAGGGCAATGGTCAGGCACAGTGGCGGTGGACCGGGAAGGAAGCGCCCTTGGCAACGCCGTCATTTGGATGGATTCGCGCGGCGAGCCTTATGTCAAAAAGATCACCGGCGGCCCGGTCAAGGTCGAAGGGTACGGGGCGGACAAACTCTTCAAGTGGGTGCGACTCACCGGAGGTTTACCGGGAAGCTCCGGCAAGGATCCGATCGCTCACATCCTGTACCTCAAGCATACCCATCCCGAAATCTATCAAAACACGTATAAATTCCTGGAACCCATCGATTACATCGGCTTGTTGCTGACCGGCAAGTTTGCGGCCTCCTCAAATTCGATCATCCTGCACTGGGTCACGGACAATCGGAACATTTTGAACGTCGCCTATAACGAGGGGTTGATCCGCCTTTCGGGGATCGAACGCGAAAAACTACCGGACCTGTTCCCGCCCAACACGGTGCTCGGAAACCTGCTACCGAAGGTGGCAAAGGAGTGGGGGTTGCGCGAGGATGTGCAGGTCATCATGGGTTCACCGGATGTTCATTCCGCGGCGGTGGGGTCTGGAGCGGCGGCGGATTTTGAAGCGCATCTTTACATCGGGACCTCAGGTTGGATGACCTGCCATGTGCCTTTCAAGAAAACGGACCTGTTCCACAACATGGCGTCGCTGCCCTCTTCCATTCCGGGCAGGTACCTGCTCACGAACGAACAGGAGTGCGCGGGCGTAAACCTGCAATACCTGCGCGACAATATCTTTTTCAGCCAGGATGAACTCAAAACGACTAAACCAGAAAACGCCTATCAGATATTTGACCAAATCGCGCAGCGCACCTCCGCTGGCAGCGAAGGCCTGATCTACATGCCCTGGCTGTACGGCGAGCGGACTCCCGTTGAAGATCGCTTCGTGCGCGGCGGGTTTTTCAATCTCTCGCTGCACACCAACCGCGAACACATGGTCCGCGCCGTGTTCGAAGGGGTGGCCTACAATGCGCGCTGGTTGTTGAAATATGTGGAGCAGTTCAACGGCAAACCGGCCAATGCGATCAACATGGTCGGCGGCGGCGCAAAATCCGAGGTCTGGTGCCAGATCCACGCGGATGTATTGAACCGCCCCATGCGCCAGATGAAAGACCCGATCGAGGCCAACCTGCGCGGGGCATCCCTGCTGGCAGCCGCCTCGCTGGGACACATCCGCTATGACGATATTGGCTCGCGCGTACCGGTGGCGAAGACCTTCACTCCCAACCCGGATCATCGCAAACTTTACGACGAATTGTTCCGGGAGTTTTTGGTGATTTACGAGAACAACAAGAAGATGTACGCGAGGCTGAACCGCGCCAGCTCTTAAGAAACCGCATCCATACCCAAGACAGGAATTTATGAACCTCGAAGATTTTTTGATGAAGAATATTGGAAAATTGCCCGCACCGATGGTGGCGTGGGTGGAAAAGTGGATGAAGAGCATCCCCTCCATCCGTGGGAAGATCGACAAGGAATACGATGAGATGATGGCCGGGTTGGAGTCTTCGCTCAAGCCCTACAAGGGGAGTTACCCTATCTTCGACAAACTTCCGGCAAAAGGCCGTGACCGCGAAGAGATCCTGCAAGAGATGGAGTCGCTGCGCGAACGTGAAGAGTCGCAATGGAAGGATGGATTCGTCTCCGGCGCGGTCTATCATGGCGACGAGACTCATATCGCCTTTCTCAACCAGATCTACGCGCTCAACTCACAGAGTAATCCCCTGCATGCGGATGTATGGCCCAGCACGACCAAGTTCGAAG
>Ga0268298_10002817_pt1 | contig 18481 bp, 34 predicted proteins | sample WWTPWeurt_MetaG_FD_194462 | JGI IMG/M metagenome (GOLD analysis project Ga0268298, IMG submission 194462) | Activated sludge microbial communities from WWTP in Nijmegen, Gelderland, Netherland - WWTP Weurt | ecosystem: Engineered > WWTP > Aerobic digester > Activated sludge | place...
GGGTGACAACGTGAACATGACGGTGGAACTGATCGTGCCGGTGGCGTTGGAACAGGGTTCGAAGTTCGCCATTCGCGAAGGCGGTTTGACTGTCGGCGCTGGTGTCGTTACCAAGATCATCGAGTAAAGTGGAGAATCATGGCTAAGCAGAAAATTCGTATCCGTCTGAAAGCGTATGATCATCGCGTGCTCGACCAGTCCGCGAAACGCATTGTGGAAACCGCCGAGCGCACTGGCGCACATGTTGTGGGCCCCGTACCCTTGCCAAGCAAGACAGAACGCTATACAATACGGCGCTCGACTTTCATCGACAAGGATTCTCATGAGCATTTTGAGATCCGCACCCATAACCGCCTGATCGATGTTCTTGATCCCGACTCCAAGACCATCGACATGTTGATGCGCTTGAACCTGCCCGCAGGTGTCGATATCGAGATCAAAATCTAGTTTGTGAATTATCCGCAGGTTACTGCGGTTCATTCGAGACAGCGCAAGAGCAGGTCTGCGTGTGGAACCGACAAAACACGCTTCGCACCAGACCTACTGACTGCGCTGCACGGAGATGATGCGGCTGATGCCCCAGCTGGCAGTCTCGTCAATAAATTCTAAAGGAGAAAATTGAGCATGATAAAAGGGCTGATTGGACGGAAGATCGGCATGACCCAGATCTTCGATGACCACGGCGTTGCCTACGCGGTAACCCTCATCGAAGCTGGGCCATGTTACGTTACCCAGGTTCGCTCGTCCGAAAAGGAAGGGTATTCCGCCGTGCAACTGGGTTTTGGCGAAGTTAATCCCAAACGCCTCAGCAATGGCCAGATGGGACACTTGAAGGCCAGTGAGATTCCCCCTCTGCGTTATTTGCGCGAATTTCGCGCCAAGGAACATGGTTTGAATATCGGAGACAAAGTGACCGTCTCTGACGCGTTCGTTGTGGGTGAACGCGTGGACGTGATCGGTATCAGCAAAGGTAAAGGCTTTGCAGGTGGCGTGAAGCGTTATCACTTCCATGGTATGAATGCCACTCACGGTACATCCGATCGTAACCGCGCGCCCGGTTCACGCGGCTCCGGCACCACGCCGGGGCGTGTGTATAAAGGTGCCCGCGGCGCTGGTCATATGGGTGTGGATCGTGTTACCGCGCAGAACATCAAGGTGGTGATGGTGGATGCCGAGCGCAACCTGATCGCCATCAATGGTGCGGTTCCCGGCGGCAAGGGAAGTCTCGTCATGATCAAGGAGTCGCGCAAGCAGTAGGCGCGCAGGAAACGGGAGCCAGATTAACCATGAAAGTAGATGTTCTTGATTTGAAGGGCAATAAGGTCCGCGAAGTTGAACTTCCCGCCGGACTCTTCGAAGCCCCTGTAAATGTTGATTTGATGCACCAGGCTTACGTTCGCCAGATGGCGAATGCCCGCCTCGGCACCCACGATACGAAAGTTCGTTCCGAGGTGGCTGGCGGTGGTAAGAAGCCGTGGAAGCAGAAGGGGACCGGCCGTGCCCGTCAGGGGTCTAGGCGTGCAGCACAGTGGGTTGGTGGTGGTCGTATTCACACCCCCCATCCGCGCAGCTACGAGCAGCGCATGCCCAAGAAAATGCGCCAGGCCGCACTTCGTTCCGCATTATCTGTCAAGGCGGCGGAAGCCTCGATTGTGGTCGTCGATGAATTGAATATCGAAGAGCCCAAGACCCGCCTGATGGTAGAGGCCCTGGTCAAACTGGTCGGTGAATCTACCGCGCTGGTTTTGATGCCTGCCAAGGACCAAAACTACGATACTGTAATGCGCTCTGCCAACAACATTGACAATGCCAAGGTGCTGCTTGCCAGCTACCTGAACATTCGCGATGTAATGAATTTTGAAAAGGTCGTCCTGCCCGTCAAGACGATCGACGCGCTGGTTGCGCATTTTGGATAGGAGCGAGACATGACGAACTTATATGATGTCCTCGTCCGCCCGATGGTCACTGAGAAATCCAGCTTCCAGTCCGGTAAGTTGGGTCAGTATGTTTTCGTTGTGAAAAGCAACGCGACCCGCACCGCGGTGAAGGACGCAATTGAAACCTTGTTCGATGTCACCGTGGCCCGTGTGAACATCCTCAACGCCCCTGGAAAGCGCGGACGCCGCGGTCGATCCCGTCAGGTGGTCATCCGCCGCGCAGCTTTCAAGAAGGCGATCATTACCCTAGCCGAGGGCAGCAAGCCCCTCGAGATCTTTGAAGGGGTGCAGTAATGGCTGTCAAGAAGTACAAACCCATAACCCCCGGCATGCGTGATATGACCGGTTACACCTTTGAGGAGATCACAAAGAGCACTCCTGAACGCTCCTTGTTGGTGATTAAGAAGAACAGCGGCGGCCGCAATGCCCATGGTCGTGTGACTGTCCGCCATCGCGGCGGCGGCGCGCGCCGTTACGTTCGCGTGGTGGATTTCAAGCGCGAAAAGCACGGCATCCCGGCAAAGGTTGCTGCGATCGAATATGATCCCAACCGCACTGCCCGCCTGGCCCTCCTCTTTTACGCAGATGGCGAGAAGCGCTACATCGTTGCCCCGTTGGATGTGAAAGTGGGTGACACGATCATGTCCGGCCCCAGTGCTGAAATTCGCTCCGGAAATTCCCTACCCATCAGCAACATTCCGGTCGGTACTCTGATCCACAATATCGAGATGAAACCCGGTAAGGGCGGACAGCTTGTCCGTTCGGCAGGCGGCGCAGCGCAATTGCTGGCTAAAGAAGGCGATTTTGCCCAGATCCGCATGCCTTCTGGCGAAGTGCGCCTGATCTATCAGGTTTGCTACGCCACCATTGGCCAGGTTGGCAACCTTGACCACGGCAACGTCAAGTTGGGCAAGGCTGGTCGCAAACGTCACCTTGGCATTCGCCCCACCGTTCGCGGTACTGCAATGAGCCCGCGCGACCATCCACATGGCGGTGGTGAAGGCCGCCAGCCTGTCGGCCTGCCGGGTCCGAAAAGCCCATGGGGTAAACCCACCCTGGGCAAGAAGACCCGCCTGAACAAGAAGACGGATCAGTACATTGTGCGCCGTCGCAGCAAGACAAGCCGCTAGTTGATGAGGTAAGTAACTATGTCACGATCATTAAAAAAAGGCCCGTTCATTGAGCCGAAATTGCTCAAGCGTATCGAAGCCATGAACCAGAAAAAAGAAAAGAAAGTGGTCCGCACCTGGAGCCGCGCTTCTGTGATCTTCCCCCAAATGGTGGGACACACGATCGCGGTTCACGATGGCCGCCGCCACGTACCGATCTATATTACCGAAAACATGGTCGGCCACCGTCTGGGTGAGTTCGCCCCGACGCGCACATTCCGCGGCCACCAGACTTCCGAGAAGGCTGCGTAGGAGAACGAGAGATGAGCGACATTCACGCAAAAGTCCGTTTTCTCCCCCAATCCGCGCAGAAGGTCCGTGCAGTGATCGACCTCGTCCGTGGCAAGAGCGCCAACGAAGCCCTTGAGATCCTCAAGTTCGTTAACAAACGCGCTGCTCTGCCGGTGGAAAAATTGGTGGCCTCTGCCGTGGCCAACGCCGAGGAAAACTTCGGCGTCAGCCGTGATGACCTGTATATCGCCACCATCACCGCCGATGAAGCGCCGACACGCAAGTGGCGCCGCTTTGGTGCCCGTGGTCGTTTCAAGCCGTTATTGCGCCGCAGCTCACACATCACTGTTGTGTTGCGCGAGCGCGGAGCATAACCCCCGTTGGGGTAAGGAGATTTTATGGGTCGTAAAGTACATCCCATTGGTTTTCGTCTGGGAATCAACCAACCCTGGGGTAGCCGTTGGTTTGCAGAAGGCAGCACCTATCGCCAGCAACTGCATCAGGATTTTGCCATTCGCAACCTGTTGATCGGTACCCTTTCCAAGGGTGGCGCTGCTGCCAATGAAAAGGTCCGCGGGCTGCGCAAGGAACTCCCCGATGCGGTGCGTGACGGCAAGGCCGGTATCTCCCGCGTTGATGTGGAGCGTACACCCGGCAAGATCCGTATTGCCATTCACACCGCCAAACCAGGCATTTTGATCGGCCGCAAGGGCGAAGGCGTCAAGAAGATCCGCCAGGCGCTCGAAACCCTCGTCGGCAAGAAGATCGAACTGGATATCAAGGAGATCTCTTCTCCGGATACCGATGCGAAACTGGTCGCTGCCAACATTGCAGACCAGCTCGAGCGCCGTATTGCCTACCGTCGCGCCATGAAGCGCGCGATCCAGCAGGCCATGAAACAGGGTGCTGAAGGTATCAAGATCCTGGTGGGTGGGCGTCTGGGTGGTGCAGAAATGTCCCGCGACGTATGGCTGCGCGAAGGTCGTGTTCCGCTTCAGACCCTGCGCGCAAACCTGGATTTCGCCACCGATGAAGCCCTGACCACCTTTGGTCAGATCGGCGTCAAAGTTTGGATTTACAAGGGTGAATCAACCCCTGAAGTTGAAGAAAAAGCCGAAGCGACGGAAGGCGTGTACGTCAGCGAGTAATCGCGACGTCGCTTTGAGGATGAGGTATTTGATATGTTGATGCCGAAACGTGTTAAGTGGCGCAAGCAGATGCGTGGTCGTATGCGAGGTAAGGCTCTCCGCGGTGCGGAAGTCTCCTTTGGCGAATTCGGTCTGCAGGCGTTGGAACCGGGCTGGATCACAGCCCGTCAAATTGAAGCGGCTCGCCGTTCGATCGTTCGTGAAATGAAGCGCCGCGGCAAGATCTGGATCCGTATTTTCCCTGCCAAGCCGTTCACGCACAAGCCACCCGAGACCCGCATGGGTTCCGGTAAGGGTAATGTGGAGTACTATGTGGCGGTGGTCAAGCCTGGCCGCATCATGTTCGAAGTGAGCGGTCTGTCTGCTGAAATTGCGGTGGCTGCCCTGAAGAGCGCCCAGTACAAGTTCTCCATCAAGACCAAAGTCGTGGCCCGCCACGCAGGAGGAGAATAATCATGAAGGCTACAAAAGCGGCTGAGATCCGCAAACTGGCGTCCGAAGAAATTCGCACGAAGATCGCGGATGCACGTGATGAACTGATGAAACTGCGCTTTCAGCAGGTGTCTGGTCAATTGACCGACACCAGCCGCCTGAACATACTGCGCAAGGATATCGCTCGCATGGAAACAATTTTGCGCGAAACCGAACGCGCCGCAGTGGAAGGTGCAAAATGAACAATCGTCGTCGTATGACTGGCGTAGTGACCAGCAATAAAATGACCAAAACGGTCGTGGTGGAGATCACCCGCAAGTTCCGTCACCCTCTTTATAAGAAGGTTGTGTACTCGAGCATGCGCGTGAAGGCTCACGACGAGATCGGTTGCCAGCTGGGCGATGAGGTCCGTATTGTCGAGACCCAGCCCATGTCCCGTGACAAGCGCTGGGCGGTCGAAAGCGTCGTCAAGCGCGAGACCCGCACTGCAGATCAGGGTGTAGGAGAATAGGCCATGATCCAGCATGAATCAAGATTGAAGGTTGCAGATAACACCGGCGCCCGCGAACTGCTTGTCATCCATGTGTTGGGCGGTTCCAGACGCAAATACGGTGCGATCGGCGATGTGGTGGTTGCCACCGTCAAAGCTGCCGCGCCGCAGGGTTCTGTGAAGAAAAGCGAAGTTGTGAAGGCCGTCATCGTGCGCTGCACCAAGGAATGGCGCCGTGAAGATGGTTCGTACATTCGCTTCGATGATAACGCCGCGGTCATTCTCGATAGTGATGGCGAAAACCCGAGGGGCACCCGCATCTTCGGACCGGTGGCGCGCGAACTGCGCGACATGGGTTACATGAAGATCGTGTCGCTTGCCCCGGAAGTACTGTAGGAGCTAGGAATGAAAGTCAAGATTCGTAAAGGTGATACAGTCGAGGTAATCAGCGGCCGCCTCGAGGATAAAGGCAAACGCGGCGAAGTCATCAACGTGATTCTCGAAGACCGCCGGGTGGTTGTCCAGGGTGTCAATATCCGCACCAAGCATCAAAAGCAGGTGCAGACCCAGGCCGGTCGCAATATCAACCCAGGCCGGGTTCAATTCGAAGGCGCGATCGATATCTCAAATGTGATGCTCGTCTGCCCGAAGTGCAGTGAAGCCACCCGCGTGGGTGTTCAGCGCGACGAAGCCGGTGCTCATCGCGTTTGCAAGAATTGTGAGGCCACGATTGATTAACCCGTGGAGCAGATGAAGATGAATAGAATGCAGGAACTCTATAATAAAGAAATAGCCCCGGCCTTGCTCAAGAACTTCGGGTTCAAGAACATCATGCAGGTGCCCCGCCTTGAAAAGATCGTGGTGAATATCGGTCTGGGCGAAGCGCTGGATAACCCCAAGGCGCTGGAAGCCGCCGTGGCGGATATGGTCCTGATCACCGGCCAGAAGCCGGTTCAGACCAAGGCTCGCAAAAGTATCGCGAACTTCAAACTGCGCGAAGGCCGCCTGATCGGTACCAAGGTGACTCTGCGCGGCCCCCGCATGTGGGCGTTCCTTGACCGTCTTGTGAACATTGCGTTGCCGCGCGTGCGCGACTTCCGCGGTATCTCCGCCAATGCGTTTGACGGCCGTGGAAATTACACGCTCGGTCTCAAGGACCAACTCGTCTTTCCCGAGATCGAGTACGACAAAATTGACAAGCTGCGCGGTATGGAAGTCACCCTGGTGACCTCCGCAAAAAACGATGATGAAGCCCGCGCTTTATTGAAAATGCTCGGAATGCCGTTCAGTGGCAAGAAGGAAGCTTAGTTATGGCAAAGAAATGTATGCAATATCGTGAAATGCGCCGCCGCCATGCCGTGCAGGTTCGCAATCGCTGTCAGCGTTGTGGACGCCCGCGCGGATATATGCGCCGCTTCGGCTTGTGCCGTATTTGCTTCCGTGAACTGGCGTTGAAGGGCAATATCCCCGGCGTCGTAAAGTCGTCCTGGTAGCCTGGAGGTAGATCATGACATTCAATGATCCGATTGCTGATATGTTGACTCGCATCCGCAACGCCGTTATGGCGGGCCATGCCCAGGTTGCAATGCCGAACTCGAAGATCAAACTTGAGATCGCCAAGATCCTCAAGGACGAGGGGTTCCTCGAAGGCTTCGAAGTTGTGGATGGCGAACGTGAGGCCCAGAAGGTCTTGCGCGTGAAGATTAAGTATGTAGGTGAACGCCGCCAGCGCCGCGCCGTCCTCTCTGGTTTGGAGCGCGTCAGTTCGCCCGGACGCCGTATCTACACCAAAAAGACGGATATTCCGTGGGTGCTCTCGGGCATCGGTGTGGCCATTCTCTCGACACCCAAAGGTGTTATGACCGGCGCGCGCGCCCGACAATTGGGCGTCGGCGGCGAGATCATCTGCAAGGTGTGGTAGGAGGTTTATCGTGTCTCGTATTGGTCGTTTGCCTGTAGAAATCCCCGGTGGTGTGCAGGTGGAGCTGAACGGCTCCAATGTTAAAGTGAAGGGCCCCAAGGGCGAACTTCAGCGTGTCTTTTCCAGCCTGATCGGCATCGAAAAGGAAGACAATCACCTGAAGATCACCCGCAATTCGGATAATCCCGAAGAACGCGCCCTGCATGGCACCACCCGCGCCGTGCTCGCGAATATGATCCACGGCGTCAGCAAGGGCTTTGAAGTGGTTCTCGAAGTGGAAGGCGTGGGATACCGCGCCGAGATGGATGGGAACAAACTCGCCCTGTTCGTTGGTTATTCACACCCGGTGAAGATCGATCCTCCCGCTGGTGTCTCATTTGAAACAGATGCGAAGACCCGCCAGATCAAGGTTAAGGGCTTCGATAAGGAACTGGTCGGCCAGGTGGCTGCGAATGTTCGCAAGGTTCGTCCGCCCGAGCCGTACCATGGCAAGGGCCTGCGCTACCTTGGCGAACGTGTTCGCCGCAAGGCTGGCAAGGCCGGGAAAGGAGCCAAGTAATCCATGGCTAAGAAGAGTCGTGCTCTTGCTCGCGAACGCCGCCATTCGCGTGTTCGCAGAAGTTTATCTGGTACCTCCGCCCGTCCGCGGTTGAGCGTTTTTAAGAGCCTCATTGGCATCTACGCCCAGGTTATCGACGATGAAGCGGGGAACACCCTCATCTCCGCCTCCACGGTGGACAAGGATTTGCGCGAATCGTTGAAGGGCCTCAAAAAATCCGATCAGGCGAAAGCCATCGGGAAGGCCATCGCTGAACGTGCCCAGTCCAAGGGAATTTCCACGGTGGTGTTCGATCGCGGCGGTTTCCGCTACACTGGTCGTGTGAAGGCTCTCGCTGATGGCGCGCGTGAAGGCGGCCTGCAGTTCTAGGTCGTTACTACTTGGAGAAAGATATGGCAGAAAATCAATTTGACAAGCAGCAATATGAAGCGCAGGACGCCTTTGAAGAACGCGTGATCGAAATTGCCCGCGTGGCAAAAGTCGTGAAGGGTGGTCGCCGCTTCCGCTTCCGTGTGACGGTTGTGGTGGGCGACAAGAAGGGCACCATCGGTATGGGTGTTGGGAAAGCCAACGCCGTCCCGGATGCGATGCGCAAAGCCTCTGAGCGCGCGCGCAAAGACTTGCGCTCCGTCAACCTGGCCGGGACGACCATCCCGCATGAATCCCTCGGCAAGGTGGCTGGCGCCCGTGTGTACCTCAAGCCTGCGTCCGCCGGTACCGGCGTTATCGCCGCAGGTGGTGTGCGCGCCGTGTTGGAAGTTGCCGGTGTGCGTGACATCCTCACCAAGTCGATGGGCAGTGCCAATGTGTTGAACGTGGTCATGGCTACTTTTGGCGCGCTGGACGGGCTCCGCTCACCGGCCGCTGAGGCCGCCCGCCGCGGAAAACGCGCCGAGGAACTGCTCCCATTCTGGGAACGGAGGAAGCAACATGCCTAAGAAAGAAACCTCCGGCAAAACCATCCGCGTGACCTGGGTTCGCAGCGCCATTGGGTATACCAAAGACCAGAAGGCCACTGTCAAAGCACTTGGTCTGCGCCGTTTACATCAAACTGTTGAGCATAAAGACACCCCCGCATTACGCGGCATGTTGAACAAGGTGATCCACTTGCTCAAGATCGAAGAGTAGGTATTAAGATATGAAACTACACGATCTCGTACCCAATCCTGGGTCCAAGAAAAATCGCAAACGCGTTGGACGCGGCATCTCGGCGGGGCAGGGCAAGACCGCTGGTCGCGGCACCAAGGGCGCGGGCTCCCGCTCCGGTGAAGGCGGTCACCTGTACCGTCAGGGCGGCAACCTGCCTTTCTATCGCCGTCTGCCGTTCATCCGTGGTGAAGGTTTCACCCCGCCTAACCAGGTTACCTATAACGAAGTAAACCTTGATCAACTCGCCGAGATCTTCAAGGCCAATTCGGAAGTGACCCCCGAGTCCCTGGCGGAAGCGCACCTGTTGCGCGATTCCCGCAACCCGATCGTTGTGCTCGGGCGCGGCGAAATGTCCGTTCCCCTGAAGGTCCGTGTTCATCGCATCACCGCGGGTGCCAAGGCCAAGATCGAAAAGGCTGGCGGCTCCGTGGAACTGATCGCCTAACGAAAAGGATACTTGCATGAAGACCACCTTCTCAGGTTGGCGTTACCTCTGGCGCTCGCAGGACATCCGTAGCAAGCTGATCGTCACCTTTGTTATCCTGGTGATCTACAGAATTGCTGCCAATGTCCCTGCTCCGGGCGTGGATCATACGATCCTTGCTGCGTTCCGCAGTTCTTCATCAGGTCAGGGCGGCTTTCTCGGCTTCCTCGACCTGCTGTCCGGTGGTACGGTCTCCAACTTCTCCCTGCTTTCGATGGGCGTGTATCCCTATATTACTGCCCAGATCATCCTGCAACTATTGATCCCGATCATCCCTTCATTGCAGAAGCGCATTCAGGAAGATCCCCGCGAGGGAAAACGCTGGCAGGAAAAGTGGACCTACTATCTGGCAGTCCCGATGGCGGCTCTTTCCGCGATCGGCCAGATCAATATCTTCAATTCGCTTGCTATCCAGGCGGTAGGGCAGCCTGTTCTTCCATTCGGTCTTACGGACCCGGATACGGCTCTTTCCTCCTGGACTGTGTTGATCGCCATGACCGCCGGTACGATGTTCGCCATCTGGCTCGGTGAATTGATCTCAGAGTACGGCATTCGTGGACAAGGTCTATCATTGGTCATTTTTGCCGGTATCGTGGCGCGCATGCCCGCGAATTTGGCAAGTCTATTGGCTGATGAAAGCACGCGCTGGATCATGCTGGTTTTCACCATCGTCATCATCATTGCCACTGTGCTCGCCATCGTATACGTTCAGCAGGGACGCCGCAATGTCCCGGTCATGTACCCCGGCCGCCGCGTCGGCAACCGCATGTCCATGCCTGTGCGTGGCACCCTGCCGTTGATGGTCAACCTCTCTGGCATGATCCCGTTGATCTTCGCCAGCGCCATTTTGCAGTTCCCGGCCATCATTGCCAGTTATTTCACCCAGAGTGAAAACCAGGGTGTAGCCTCTTTCTTTCTCGGCATCCAGAACTTCTTCGGCGCCACCGGCACTAGTAACTGGGGCTACTGGCTCATCTACTTCTTCATGGTGGTCGTCTTCACCTTCTTCTACACAGCTGTTCTCTTCGATCAGCAGAATTATGGTGATAACCTCAAGAAGGTGGGTGCGAATGTCCCTGGTGTTCACACCGGCGAATCCACCCAGAAGTACCTGAGCACGGTCCAGCGCCGCATCACACTTGTAGGCGCGGTCTTCCTCGGTGTGGTGGCTATCATGCCGTTCCTGCTGGGTTTGCTCTTGAATCTGTTCGGGCTTTCCTCCGCAAGTGCGCAAACGGGTATCTTCCTGATCTCATCCTCCGGCTTGCTCATCGTGGTCGGTGTGGTGCGCGATACGTTCCAGAACATTGATGCAGAGTTAAAACTGCACGGATATCAGGATTCGCTGCTTGTTCGATAACTAAGGAGAAGGAATGGCAACATTCATCGTTCTGCTTGGCCCGCCAGGAGTTGGTAAAGGTACACAAGCGAAAGTGTTGTCGGAAACAACCGGTTTGGTGCATGTTTCATCTGGAGATCTCTTTCGGGAGAACTTGAAGAATCAGACCGATCTTGGGAAACTCGCCAAGTCCTTTATGGACAAAGGCGAACTGGTACCGGACGATGTCACCATCGACATGATCCGAAACCGCATCTCCCGCCCGGACTGTGTAATGGGAGCCATTCTCGACGGCTTTCCCCGCACTCCGACCCAGGCTGATGCGCTTGAGAAAATGCTGGCCGAGTTCAAGAGTTTTGTAAAGGCCGTGCCTTTTATCTCAGCTGCCGAGAATATCTTGATCGAGCGAGCCAGCGGACGCTGGACCTGTCGGGCGCAGGGTCACATTTACCACGAAAAATTCAGCCCGCCAAAACAGGCCGGTATCTGTGATGCGGATGGCTCGGAACTGTACCAGCGAGACGACGACAAGGTTGAGACGGTGACGAAGCGTATTCATGTCTATCTGGCGCAAACCATCCAACTGGTTGAGTATTACCGCAAAGCAGGTAAACTGGTTGAGATCGACGGGACCTATCCTGTTGATCAGGTTACCAGGGAACTGCTTGCGGCCTTGAAATAACAGGAATTATTTGTGAATACCAGGGCCTTCACCACGCCCTGTTGATAAGATAGGTTTATTGGAATGCTTAGAGAACGTCAGGTTACGCTCAAGACGGTTGCCGAGTTGAAGATCATGCGCGAGGCAGGCCACATCAACGCAAGCGTCCTGGCAAGAGTGAAGGAACTTTTACAACCAGGTGTGACGACGGCGGACCTCAACGCGGCTGCTGAGGAAGTGCTGAAGTCACACGGATGTGTATCGCCGTTCAAAGGCTATGGACGCCCGCCGTTTCCAACATCCATCACCGTCAGCATTAACGACGAGATGGTTCATGGAATTCCCAACCCCAAGCGTAAGCTGAAGGAAGGTGACATCGTTTCCATCGATTGCGGTACGATCCATCAGGGCTTTGTCGCAGACTCGGCGTTCACCGCCGGAGTGGGGGAGGTCTCTCCCAAGGCAAAACACCTGCTTGAGGTCACCGAAGGCGCGTTGTACGCAGGCATCGATAAGATGCGCAAGGGCAAACGCACGGGTGATGTCTCGGCGGCGATACAAAATTATGTGGAAAGCCGTGGTCTCCACGTCACCCGTGAATATACGGGACACGGCGTCGGGAAGAGCATGCACGAGGCTCCGCAAGTGCCAAATATCGGCCTGGCGGGAAGCGGTTTACTGCTCAGACCGGGGATGACCATCGCGCTTGAGCCCATGGTGCTCATTGGGACGCACGAAACCCGCGTCCTCCCTGACCAGTGGACGGTAGTGTCTGCGGACGGAACATTGACGGCGCATTTTGAACATACAGTCGCCGTCACCGAAGGAGAACCTCTTATCCTGACTGTCCTGTGACGCGCAGACCGCCGAAAAAACATGGACGAATTGAAGAACGACCAGTATAATCAGAACTTTGGCTGTCAAAAAGACAGCCTCAAGCAAGGAGAATTTTCATGAAAGTTTCGCCTTCCATTCGCAAGCGCTGTGCCAAGTGCCGCATCATCCGGCGCAAGGGCCGCGTGTACATTATTTGCGAAAATCCAAAACACAAACAGAGACAAGGGTAGTAACCTATGGCGAGAATTGAAGGTGTTGATCTTCCCCGCAACAAGCGGACCGAAGTTGGCTTAACCTACCTTTTTGGCATTGGTCCTACGCGCGCTCGCAAGATCCTGGCTGAAACCAAGGTCAATCCTGATACGCGCATCAAAGACCTGACGGAAGCGGAAGTATCCGCCATCCGTGAATACATTTCCAAGCACTACAAGGTCGAAGGCGATCTGCGCCGTGAAGTTCAGATGAACATCAAGCGCCTGATCGAGATCGGTTCCTATCGTGGTCTGCGCCACCGCCGCAACCTTCCGGCTCGCGGCCAGCGCACCAAGACGAACTCCCGCACCCGCAAAGGCATCAAGAAGACAGTTGCCGGTCGCGGCCGTCGCCGTGGCGCGAAGAAGTAATCCTGTCCGAAAGGTATATAAGGAAATATGGCTCAGAGTGTACGTTCCACCCGCCGCGCCTCAGGCGCGAAAAAAGGGAAGCGTTCCCTGTCCTACGGGCAGGTGCATATCTTCGCTTCCTTCAATAATACGATTGTGACCGTGACCGATACGGAAGGCAATACCATTGCCTGGGGCTCCGCCGGTTCTGCGGGATTCAAAGGCTCACGCAAGAGCACCCCGTTCGCAGCGCGTCTTGCCGCTGAACAGGCCATCAAGGCCGCTCAGCAGCTCGGCCTGCAGGAAGTCGATCTCTATGTCAAGGGCCCTGGCCCCGGCCGTGAGAACGCCATCCGCGCCGTACAGGCGATGGGCTTGAAGGTTCGCTCCATTGCGGACATCACCCCCGTGCCGCATAACGGCTGTCGTCCGCCCAAGAAGCGCCGCGTGTAATTGAGGTTTTTAATTTATGGCTAAATCATTAAGTCCGGTTTGTAAACTTTGCCGCCGTGAAGGCGAAAAGCTTTATCTCAAAGGCGAGCGCTGCTTTACCCCCAAGTGCGCCTTCGAGAAGCGTAGCTTCGCCCCCGGCCAGCATGGCCGAACAGCAGGTCGTGGTGGTGGTTCCTCCACCGGCCGCGCCTCCGACTTTGCCCGCCAGTTGCGCGCAAAGCAGAAAGCCCGCCGCATCTACGGCGTGCTTGAGCGCCAGTTCCGCCGTTATTACGATACAGCGATCACACGCCGTGGTCTCACCGGTCTGAACCTGCTTCAGATCCTTGAGTCCCGCCTCGACAACGTGATCTTCCGTCTTGGTTTTGCATCCAGCCGCGCGCAGGCCCGCATGCTCGTGACCCATGGTCACTTCACTGTGAACGGCCGCCGCACCGATGTGCCCTCCATGCTCCTCAGTGAAGGAGATACCATCTCTGTGCGCGAAGGCTCCGGCAAACTGACCTACTTCAAGGATCTCGGCGATTTTGCCGAAAAGCGTACCTACCCCGCCTGGCTCAATCGCGACCTGAAAGCGATGAACGGCTCGGTCGGCCGCATGCCGGAACGCGCTGAAATTGACGGAAGTCTCGACGAACAACTGATCGTCGAATACTACTCCAGACGCTAATCCTCCTTACGCTTCGGGTCCAGACCTCAATTTGGTCCACGACCCGGAGCCTGATCAAAAGGGAAAGGTGAACCGTGACGGGTATCATCACGAACATGGTTATGCCAAAGATCGAGCGCGAAGCAGAAGCTCGCAACTATGGCAAATTCGTAATCAGCCCGCTGGAAGGCGGCTACGGTGTGACGTTGGGCAATGCCCTGCGTCGCGTCCTGCTCTCCTCCCTGGAAGGGGCGGCGATCACGTCCGTGCGCTTTGCGGATGTCCTGCATGAATTCAGCGACATCCCCGGCGTGCGCGAAGACGTCATCCAGGTGATGCTGCAGATCAAACAGATCCGCATCAAAATGGATGGCGTGGACAGCGCCCGCATGCACCTCGAAGTGCGCGGCGAGGGGACGGTCACCGCGGCGGATATCATTACCCCCGCCGAGATCGAAATTGTCAACCCAGACACCTATCTCTTCACGGTGGACAATCCCAAGACCAAGCTCGACATCGAATTCGTTGTGGAACGCGGCCGCGGGTACTCTCCGGCTAATGATCGCGCAGGACACATGCCCATCGGCGAACTGCCCGTGGATGCGATCTTCAGCCCCGTGAAGCGTGTCAATTGGGAAGTCGCATCTGCCCGCGTCGGTCAGAGCACGAATTACGACAAACTTATTTTAGAGATCTGGACGGACGGCACCGTATCCCCGGAACGTTCCCTCAGTTCATCCGCACGCATCCTCATCGACCATTTGCGCTACGTCGCCGGGGTCAACGAGGAAATGCTGACGGTGGCTGTGGAGCGTGAAGCCTCGGGCAGCCGTCTGAGCAGTGAAATGGCGGATACGCCAGTGGAAGCCCTTGACCTTTCTGTGCGCGTCTTCAATTCCCTGAAGCGCACAGGCATCACCACAGTGGGTGATGTGCTCGACCTCCTTGAGAAGGGCGAGTCTGCGGTCATGTCGATACGGAACTTCGGCGAAAAAAGCCTGGATGAACTCCGCGACAAGATGCGCGAAAAAGGTTTCCTGAAAGACCAACCTTCGGAGAATTAAGAAATGCGACATTCAGTAGCTGGTTACAAGTTGGGACGCACCAAGAGCGCTCGTATCGCTTTGCGCCGCAACCTGATCAAACAATTCTTTACCCACGAGCGGATCCAGACCACCAAGGCCAAGGCCGCCGCTGTCCGCGGCGATGCCGAACGCCTGATCACGCTCGCGAAGAACAGCGCCAATGGCACTGCCGAGCAGCAGGTTCACGCCCGCCGCATGGCCGTTTCACAGCTGGGTGACAATCAGGTCATCAAGCGCCTGTTCGATGACATTGCGCCGCGCTTTGCGACCCGCAATGGTGGTTACACCCGGGTGATCAAACTCGGACCCCGCCTCGGTGACTCTGCCGAGATGGTGGTGTTGGAGCTGGTAGAGGAATAGAGATCGGAGATTAGAGACGAGTCTCCAAGACCTAATCTCTACTCTCTCATCATGGCACGTTACCAAGTGATCCTTGCCTATGATGGCTCCGGGTTTACCGGCAGCCAGCGACAGGCAAACTCTCGGACGGTGCAAGGCGAGTTGGAAAATGCCCTGCATGCGCTCGGCTGGTCTGAAAGGTCTGTACTGATGGCCGGAAGGACCGACACGGGAGTGCACGCAACAGGACAGGTGGCTGCGTTCGATTTCGATGGTTGGACGCACCCGGTTGCAAAGATGCTGAAAGCGCTCAATGCAAAGCTGCCCCCTGACCTGGCTGTGAAAGACCTGCGTCCGGCGCCTGCGGAGTTTCACCCGCGGTTCGATGCAGTCTCGCGGTCCTACCGCTACAGACTGTTCAACGAACCCATCCGCGACCCGTTACGCGAGAAGTTCGCATGGCGCGTCTGGCCCCGTCTGGACGGGGAGGCTCTCAAACGGGATGCTGAACTCTTCCTCGGCACACATGATTTTGCCGCCTTCGGCTCACCGACCTCTGAAAAGGGGACAACGGTGCGGACGGTGACAGGATCCGAGTGGAGAAAGAAGCAGGATGGTGAGTGGCAGTTCGAAGTCCGGGCGGATGCGTTCCTGTATCGCATGGTAAGAAGGCTGGTGTTTGTGCAGGTGGCCCTTGCACAGGGAAAGGCTGCAGTGAAGGATGTCCAGCAGGCTCTAACGGGCCGCGGCACACTTCCCTCGGGGCTGGCTCCCGCTCACGGGCTGACGCTGGTCGATGTTGAATATGGATCATTTTGAAAGATACTAGAAAACGGAGAGACGAAAGTGCAACAGAAGACGTATTATCCGAAAGCCGCTGAAATTCAGCGCGACTGGGTTGTCATCAATGCGGAAGGGCAGAACCTCGGTCGCCTGGCCGCGCGCATCGCGCACATCCTGCTTGGAAAGCACAAGCCCACCTTCACGCCCGGCGTGGAAATGGGTGACAATGTGATCGTGGTCAACTGCGCCAGCGTGACCGTGACCGGCACCAAGACCCACTCCAGGCTGACCTCGAAGGTGTATCAGCACCACTCGGGTTACCCGGGCGGTCTGAAGACCATCTCATTGCGCGACCAGCTGGCCCAGTACCCCGACCGCGCCCTCAAAGAGGCTGTGTGGGGCATGCTCCCGCACAACCGCATGGGACGCGCCGTGCTCAAACGCTTGAAACTGTATGCCGGGGCTGAACACCCGCATGCGATGCAGAACCCGAAAGTTTTGGAATAAGAGGTAAGTGAATATGGCTCAATACTACGAAGGCATTGGTCGCCGCAAGGAAAGCTCCGCCCGTGTGCGCGTTTCCGCAGGGAGCGGCAAGTTTACCGTCAACGAAAAGGAAGCGGCGGCATTCTTCACCCGCTTCGGCGATGTGGCGGATATCCTGCGCCCGTTCGGCGCGGTCGGCCAGGAAGCCAATAAATACGATGTGACCGTGATCGTCAACGGCGGCGGCGTGGCCGGACAGGCTGAATCTGTGCGCCTCGGCATTGCTCGCGCGCTCCAGATGATCAATGCGGACTGGACTTCCGCCCTGCGCAAGAAGGGCCTGCTCACCCGCGACGCCCGCATCAAGGAACGCAAGAAGCCCGGCCTCAAGAAAGCCCGCAAGGCTCCCACCTACACCAAGCGTTAAAAAATTTCCATTCGGACAGTTCCAATGGTGTAATTGGTAATTCGTGACCACGGATTACCAATTACGTTTTTAAGGAGAAAGCATGGACCTTACCCTGATAGCCGCCACCTTTGATGCGCTGCGCATCACCCCGCCCTCCCGGTTGACCCTGCTTGACGCGCGATCCCTGACCGACATGCATTATCCGCCCACCCCGCCGGATGTGGATACATTGATCGTGAACATCGAATCTGCGGACCTGGCCTCACAGGTGAAGACGGTGCTGCTGGCAGCATATCCCGGCGTGCATAGGGTTTGGGTTGTGGAGGGCGGAAATTCTAAACCGGAAGCGCTGGCTGAAGTTGGTAGCGGCGATATTTCCTTTCCCATTTCCCTTTTTGTACCCTCGCTGGGGGAGGGCACATCCTTTGAAGCCTTTGCCGAGATCGTGGCCCACTTGCGCGCGCCGGATGGCTGCCCGTGGGACAAGGAACAGACCCACCAGACCCTGCGCAAACACCTGCTGGAAGAATCCTACGAGACGCTCTCCGCCCTTGATGCGAACGACATTGACGGGATGCGCGAAGAGTTCGGTGACCTGTTGCTGCAGATCGTGTTGAATGCGTACATTGCCTACCAGGACAACGAGTTCACCATGACCGAAGTGACCCGTCATATCTATGACAAGATCGTGCGCCGCCATCCGCATGTGTTCGGTGACCTGAAACTCGACAGCGTGGACGGCGTGCTTCAGAACTGGGAAAAACTCAAAGAAAAGGAAAGAAGCGCCAAAAAGGAAGAGAAGGGCATCCTGGACGGAGTTCCCGCTGCGCTGCCTGCCTTGAACCAGGCGCAGGAATACCAGGAACGCGCGGCGCGGGTGGGGTTCGACTGGCCCGAGATCGAAGGCGTGCTGGACAAGGTCCGCGAGGAGATCGAAGAGATCAAGACCGCGCAGGATCCCGAACAGGTCCGCGGTGAATTGGGCGACCTGTTCTTTGTGCTGGTCAACCTGGCGCGCTGGCGCGAAGTGGATGCCGAATCTGCGCTGCGCCAGGCCAATGTAAAGTTCAAGCGCCGCTTCGGCCATGTGGAGAAGAGCGCCCGGGAGCAGGGACGCAACCTCTCGGATATGACGTTGGAAGAGATGGATGCCTTCTGGAACGAGGCCAAACGCCTCGGGATGTAAGCCTGCGCATAAGTTCCTTGTTTCACAAAATGGTTGTATAATCCGCCCTCGAAAGTAATTGGCGCACGTTGAACGTTTTTTGACTCAAGGAGAGAGTACTATGCATATTAATTTTGGCATGTGGCGCAAGGC
>Ga0268298_10002818_pt1 | contig 18481 bp, 16 predicted proteins | sample WWTPWeurt_MetaG_FD_194462 | JGI IMG/M metagenome (GOLD analysis project Ga0268298, IMG submission 194462) | Activated sludge microbial communities from WWTP in Nijmegen, Gelderland, Netherland - WWTP Weurt | ecosystem: Engineered > WWTP > Aerobic digester > Activated sludge | place...
CACCGCAGTATGGATCTGCTGCATCGCCAACGTAGCAGGCAGGAAGTCCAACCCGGTGACAAGAAGCAAACCAAGCCCGATTAGGGCTGTGCTCCAAGCCTCCTTCCCTGTCCGCCTCCTGAAGCGCAGGTAAAATGCGACGAGAACCATGATCGCCAACCCGCTCCAGATCGCGCTAGCAAAGAATGCGCCGCGAGCATCCACCCACCCGCCGCCCAACTGATCCACGAGGCTGCCGAGGATATACCAAAAAAAATAGAGGGATGTCAGAAGAACGGGGTGCCCAGGGTAATAGGAGGGATTTACCGGCGGAACCCCCGTGCGGGTCATCGCATCGACGATAGAGATGCGAGTGGTATGGTCATAACCGACCACGCTAAAGAACAGTCCATTGCCCGCTTGAATATCTACAAGAGAGAATAAACCGATCACCATCCACACCAGAGCCGAGAGATAAACCCAGGTCATTGCCTTATTTCTGAAACGTAAAGCGGGCGGTTTATACTTCCAGACCATCCAAAGGAATACAAAAAATAGACCTGCGGCTAAAACCAACGAGGCAGTGAAAGAGATAAGGCTGGACATCAGGTAAAAAAGAATCGGGCTAACCGCAAAAGACAGGAGCAGAGAGATCGCCATGCGGGAAGGAAGAGACCGAGCGCGAAAATCCATTAGATCCAGCCCCCACCCCACTACATATCCCGGAACGATCAATACCAATGGGAAAATAACAAACCCCAGTAAAGTCGAGAAAATATCCTGAAGCATAAAATTCGTTTCGCTCATCAAGACATCCCTTCATGGGTCTGTGGCTGCTGTTCATCCAAAAGGCTGCGAGTTCCAATCCATAACCCTGCTCCACCCCAAACCAATACCACGATCAAATTTATGGCCTGCACAAGCAAAATATAGGCAATGGATGTCTCGCGGCTAAAACCCAAAGGGGTTAAAACGATCACTGCCACAAATTGATAAACGCCCACATACCCCGGCGTCGCAGGGATGGCGCTTGAAATTCCCAGTGCGGCGATCAATAGGAATGATTGTGCCAATGACAATCGCCCGCCCATAGCCAACGAAAGCGATGTCATCCCGATCCCATCCATCAACCAGATCAATAGCGTATATATCAAAAATGGTGTTGCCTTTTGTAAACGAGAAATCCCGCGCAATCCATTCACAAAGGATTCCAACAAGGCCAACACACGAAGTCCTAATGATGACTTTGAAATCCCCCAATTGGGAACGACGCGAAGCAACATTGGATAAATAATAGGCAGAAATAGAATGAAAAGGATGCCTGCCAAAGCCGCCAGAGAAAAAAAGTCCAACGCTTCTCGCATGGACCCGGGAACTGCTCCGTCCGTCCGCAGCGACACCACGCCGATAAGCACCAGCGCAGCCAGATCGACCACTCTCTCTGTGATCCCGGCTGCCAATGCAAATGCCACCGGAACCGCGTCCTTTCGCGCGACGTACACCGCCCGCACCAACTCACCTGCGCGCGCAGGCAGGACCAGATTTCCCAAATACCCGGTCATATTTGCCCAAAATACACTTGACACTGACAATGGTCTTTGACCTGATAGAAGTACACGCCATCGCACGGCGCGCAACAGGTAAGAGCCGCTGCTCCATAAAATGATTAGTGCCACGATAAAATAATTGGTCCGCCCCAGCACTTCTGCAAAGGACGACCAATCAAGTCCGCGCAGGGCAAGGTAAAGGAAAATGGCGGCCAACAGGATCGAGGCCCAGAAGATGATGCGGCTGCGCGGCTTTTGCGCTTCTGTCGTGCTGGAAAGGAATTCTTTAAAAATTGATACGCTCCTTCTCGATCACCAGCGGCCTGTGCATCACCTGGGTGTAGATCGCACCAATGTACTCACCAACGATCCCAAGGAACATCAACTGCACGGAACCGAGAAAGAACAAGCCGATCACAATGGGAGCAGAACCTAGCGAAAATTGATACCAAAAAACAAGTTTGTATATCAAATAGATAAGGCCAATAAGAAAGCTGACGAACGAGGCAAAGAAACCTGCCATGGCAGCCAGGCGCAGTGGGATCTTGGTGTAGCCGGTCATACCAAGCATAGCCATATCATACAAGGTATAGAAATTATTTTTACTGATCCCGCGTTTCCGGCGGGACTGGGTAAATGGAATCCGACAAATAGGAAAGCCAAGGTCTGCGATCAAACCGCGAAAGTACGGGTACGGGTCATTCATCTGCCGCAAGATTTGGATCACTTGCTGGTCGTATAAACCAAAGCCCGTAAAATGCTCGATCAGATCAACATCAGAAAGGCTGCGCAGGCCGCGATAATACAAGGTTCGCAAAAGATAAAAGAGCGGGGATTCCTGGCTTTTGGTCTTAACACCGATCACGATCTTGAAGCCCGTCTCCCATTTCTCAGTGAATTCAGGAATTCTTTCAGGCGGGTCCTGCAAATCCGACGCCATGCACACAACCGCATCCCCTTGAGCCTGCAAGATCCCATATGTTGGCGAGCGGACAGTTCCAAAATTCCTGGTATTACAAATGGCTTTAATATGCGAATCGCCTGCAGCCAACTCACGAATAAGATTAACTGTCCCGTCTGTTGAAGCGTTGTCAACAAAAATCAATTCATATTCATAATCCAAAGGGGACATGACCGCTTTTACACGTTGGTAAAGTTCTTCAATATTCCCTTCTTCGTTAAAGCAGGGACAGACGATGCTGATTTTTTTCATGGATTATTCCAATTCATACAAGCAGATCACGCAACTTGATCACATTCTTTATGGAGTACCGCCTAACCTTTTCGGTGATCTCATCTGCCGATCCACGCGCCATCACCACTACCACTTGCGGCATAAAGACCTTCAATTCCTCCGGCCGATGGACGGGAATACTATGGGTTTGAGGCAGATACTTCCATAAATGTTCATCCACTAAAAATTTAACACTTGACGGGTCAAGTCCACCAAAACGAACCAGGGCATCGAATTGCCTGCCTGCCCCCCAAAATGCCACTTTTTGCCGATCCATAAGCGAGACAAGTTTTTCAGCAGCCTTCTTCAGTTTTTCGCGATTGTTCGTTAACTTCTTTTCATAGGCCATCATCCGCTCAATGGCCAAGTCTCCGCTGATCTGAGCACTAAAGCCGCTCAAAGGTTGATTGACCGTTTTTCTGAGAAGAAATGTGATGTTATAGCGGTCTGTATCCAATGCCCCTGAAAAGATTTCATACCCGATCAAGGTCAGATAGTTCCGAAGGATTCCCCTTGAAAAGTGAAAGGTGTGTTTGTCGATGAAAAATTCCTCAAAAACATCCTCATCGTCAATAACCGCGAGATTGGGAACCTCCAAAAAAACTACGCCATTTGGTTGAAGTAAATCGTAGATCTTCTTCAACATGGCAGAGGCCGAGGCAGCATGTTCCAAGGTGTGAGAGAGATATACAAAATCGAACGTCCCTGACGGCAGGTTCACATTCTCAAAACGATCACCAATTAATCGGACCGAGGGTAAATTCTTATATGTAGCCACAACCTCAAGGTCTGGTTCGACCGCCGTAATCTGGGCGTCGGGTTTTTCTGAAAGCAGCCAATGAATAAAATCGCCGCGATTTGAGCCAACATCCAACACCGAGCGGACCTCATCCCAGCCTTTGGCCGCTTTTATCAGAGGAACTGCACTCTTGAGTCGAAGCCCCTTGCCATGACGGATATTGCCCCAACCTGCTCCACTGCTGGTAGAAACAAGCCGTACCTGCGGCTTCGGTTTCGTTTGATGGCTTTGCACCAAACCACAGTCCATGCAAATCTGCACCACCATGCCAAGGGCAGAGTCAGGGACGGGGTAGGCATCCCGCAAATTGGTCGACTTGCAAAAATCACACGTTCTTAGGTTGGGTTCCATAGTCAACTGTATACTCTTCCATATTTGAATAACCGAGCAATTGCATCACATCCAAAGCGATCTCCTTGAACTGGGCATTCTGTTCATCAGTGAGCAGAAAGTCCATGGGAAAGATCACGTTCTGGGGTGTCTTCAGATATTCAGCATAATGATCTTCATAGCCCACCTCAAAAAAACCGAGGAAAGTTTCCAGCGCTGATTTTGAGGAAACCAGGTCTTCCAATTTCACAAACATCTTTTGTTCTGCGGGGATATTTTTCAAACTTTCCCAAATGACCCTGTTCGCCTCCCGCCACTGGTAACAGGCGCGCTGGAATTGATCGAACTTCGGGAACTCCTCCGCAAAAGGTTGACCCGGTTGGGGAATGTTCCACCAGTATTTTTTCTCCGGCGGCGGAACAGGCTTGTGCTCCCGATCCAGCAACCAGTCCCGCATGATCGCCACGCTTTCGTCATCATACATCTCATCATTCAATTTATGAAAATAGGAACTTGCCACCTTCCTGCCATCACGGGCAAGGTGAATGAATCGGGCATTCGGGAAAAGATCATACAAAGGCCCAATGAGCCAGGATAGTTTATTTGAGCAGTCTGTCCAGATCTTTGATTTTGAATAGTGGATCGCAGAACCATGCAGTTCCATGATCTCGCGCTTCGCTTCGTCGCGGCCGGTAATCCCCATAAAATGTTGTGCCGCCACCTTTTGAATATGAGTACAAACAAATTCGTGATGGATCTCTACGTGCTGTATGCCAGACAACAACTTGAAAATCGTTCGGGTTCCCGAACGGCCGCTTCCAACTACGAAGACAGGGATTGTGCTTTCTGACATTCGCTACGCCTCCGACTTCACAGGAGGGATAATCATATTTTCCAGGAATTCTTCCCGCTCAAGGAATGGGAAGAGATCTTCCATGGGCATCGAAACCATTTGTCCGTTTGGTAGTTGACGCGAAGAGGCGCGCGGCAGTGTGGGTTGATCGAACGGGGTCAGAACATCACACACCACGGGTCCGGGCATGGCCAAGGCCTGACGCACTTTTTCTACCAGTTGATCATGGCCAGTAATGTCAATGGTTGGCAATCCATAGGCAGCAGCAACCTTTAGGGTATCCGGCAAAGATAATCCGCTATCGAAACTACTGGCAACAAAACGGCGGTCAAAATAATTTCGTTGTGTTGCGCGAATCGAACCATATCCGCTGTTATTCAAAACAAAAAATTTTACAGGCAAATTTAACCGGCGCACTGTTTCCAGTTCCTGGATATTCATATGAAATCCGCCATCCCCATCAACACAGATCGTACGCCTGCCACCGCTAGCAAGGCAGCCTGCCAAACTGGCCGCGATGCCGAAACCCATAGCGCCCAATCCATGACTGCTATAGATGCGCTGGCCCGACTTTACCTTGAAAGCCTGCATCGTGATCTCGCTACATTGACCGGACACACCGGGTATAAGCAAATCGTCAGCGGTCATTTCAGCGGATAGAACATCGATCAATGCGTAGGTATTCACGCCCTCTGAAGCGGCATGATATTCGGGAAGAATGACCGGATAACGCTGCTTCCAATCACGGCAGCGCTGCCACCAATCGCTTCGCTCCTTCACCTCGACCTGATCCAATTGCCGGAGAAATTCGCGAACGAATTCGGCCGCATCACCCACCACTGGAACATCAACTTCCATATCGAGTTTGCGAATCTCCGCCTCATCCACATCAACGATGACCTTGGAGGCATCACGGGCAAACAACCGATGGTTATAAGCTGTCTGCCCAAAATCAAGACGGGCTCCCAGCGATAGGAACCAATCCGAATTTTGCTGGGCAAAGTTGGCACCCCGCTGGCCAATCGCCCCAGGACGGCCAATGAACAAAGGATCATTCTCGTCGAACAGATCGATCCCTTTCCATGTGGTCAGCACAGGGATATTCAACCTTTTGATGAGTTCATAAAACTCAGGAAGGACTCCTGCCAATCGTACGCCGTTGCCCGCCAAGACCACAGGTCTGTCTGATTTGTTCAATAATTCAATGGCGCGGCGTACCTTTTTTGAAATTTCCTCCCGTCGCTGCACGGCCGCGTCTACAGGGGGCTCGAATGATTTTAAGTTCACTTCATCAATTTGGGCGGCCTGAACATCCAATGGGATGTCGATCCAGACTGGGCCGGGACGGCCAGATTTTGCAAGATAGATCGCCTTTTCCAAGTGATAACGAATACTGGCCGGATCCATAACCGTCACGGCGTATTTGGTGATCGGCTTGACCACCTCGACAATATTGATCTCTTGAAAACCCAATTGGCGCAAACCGCGATCCCCGACAATGTCCGCACTTTTGACCTGACCGGAGATAAACAGACTGGGTGTGGATTCGAGCCAGGCAGCGGCAACCCCGGTGGCGGCGTTTGTTCCACCGGGACCGGTGGTGACCAAGGCGACCCCAAGGTTATTCGTATATTGACCATATGCATCTGCGCCGATCGCACAGGCTTGTTCGTGAAGATTGGCTATATAAGTGATGTCTTTGCATTGGCCGATGGAATCGATCAAATGCATGCAACCGCCTCCCGGCAGAAGGAATACATGGCGAACGCCTTCCTTTGCTATTCTTTGAATTACATAATCAGATAACTTAATCATCAAATTCATCCTTCGATCAATGAGGTTAATCTTTCAAGAGCGTCTTCCAAGTCACCTTTATAGGAATTCCAAGGCTGTGGAATTCCAACCACCTCATAACCAGATTTTTCAGCCCGGGCTGCATTAATCGGGTTGTCTTCCACCAGAATATCCACGTGTCCGATCCGATCCAAAAAATCGGCCTTATCCTTATCATATTCCGGCACTGGAAGATCTGGGCGTGGCGATGGCAAGAGATTATAGGAACGTATCCATCTTCCGAAATGGAGCATCACCCATGCAGCTGAGATGGGCGCCACTGAAAGCGGAGTCGCCGTCAGGGCGAGGTGATGCGCTTTGTTTCCATTCTCCAGGAACCAATCCATAACTTTTTGCCGAGGGGATACAAATCTAAAATCAGCCGACATCCGAAATTCATCCAACGACTCGCGATAGACTGAAAGTTCAACACCCAAAATCCGGTTCGGTGGGTTCTCAGTGAGGCGGTCATATTCCAATTCAGGATGACCTTGTTTCACCGTCCACCAGCGTTCCAGCCAGATACACGTGAGTTCATTCAAGGTATCATCCACATCCCAGGCAATCGTCTTCATAAAATCGTCAACTACTCCCCAAATTCCATCCAATAGGTGAGCAAGGTCTTACGATATGGGTTATTGGTAATGGCAGGATCGGTATAAAATGAGTCGTTCACATAATGGGTCGACGAGATCTCTTCAAAGACAACTCCTGTATCAGTCCTAAAATTATGTCGCACACCGCGCTCAATGGTGATGACATCACCGGCTTTCTTCTTTGATTCAACACCATCCAAAGTCAGCCACGCTTCACCCCAGACGATATAGAAGGTTTCCTCTTTTTGGACATGATACTGTTCCGGATGCTGCTGACCTGGCAGCATGATGATCACCTTTTTACAATACTCACGGTTAATGATGGTCACCATGGTCAAGCCGTATTTCTCGAAACTCTCAATGCCATAATGGTGAGAGACTTCAAGGTCGACCTTGGGCGGGAAAGGCACATGGCTCTTCTCAATGATATCCTTCACCTTTTCAACGATCTCTCCGATACGGCCGCGCATATTCCGCTTTTGAACCAGACTCTCCAGAACAGGCGCATTTACAGCGATACCTGCTTCCGCATGATATTCCATATATTTGGACATATCATTTGCAGTGACCTGCCCGGTCTGGTTAGGAATGGCGAAAAAGACATCGGAAAGAACGATGCGTTCGCCCTTCATAATGGGCCGACGCGCAAACACGCCTCGTTTTAAACCATTAAGGCTGTCTATTTCTGATTGCTTAAAGACCATGCGTTCAAATTCTTCACCGGCCATCTCATACGCTATCGAAGCAGCATCCAGCCATTTCCCCACCTGCGCAGGGGTAGCGGAATAATTGTTTAACTTATAGGATTCAGTAGGCACCCCGACATGCTTTTCAAAGATCGACGCACCGCAACCAATGGCGATCTTAACCGCATCCACATTCTCGGGGTCTTCATGAGTAGAAAACCCAACACGCACCTGCGGGTACCTCTTCTTCAATAAAGATATTTGCTTCAGGTTCAAATCTCCTGTCAGGGTTGGATATTCTCCAACGCAATGCATCAAGGCGAATTCCTTCTCACGGTGCTCAAAAAAACTAACCACCCTGTCAATATCCTCCAGAGAACTTCCGGCCGTGGAAGCGATGATGGGTTTTGTGCTTTGCGAGACCCTTTCCAAGAGCGGCCAATCGGTAAATGAGCAGCTGGCGACCTTGATAATATCAAAGCCCAGGTCTTCTATGGCCACCACGGATGGTTCATCAAACGGGGTGCAAATGGTGACAAAGTTGCACTTCACCATCTCATCACGCAAGCGCCGCATGGAGTCCATATCCAGCCGGGTCTCTGAGAAGCGCTTGACGAATTTCAAATCAGACCGGTCTTTAAAATCCGGATGAATAAAAGTATCCAATTCTCTAAACTGAAGTTTGAACCCAAAACGGAAGGGATAATCTTTCACGATCTCGTACATATCCCGGATAATCTTCAGGCCATGCTCCACATTCCCCATATGATTGTTAGCCATCTCAAGGATGAACAGTGGTTGTTTGGGATTTTGATATAACACCTGCAGCCTCCAATAAATTAATTTCTGATGGACTTGTCAAACAAAGATTCAAATTCAACGCGGCGAAAAACTTCCAATTCGCCGCCAACAGTGGCATTATAAACTTCGACGCGAATCTGCTCCAACGCCCTGTGCGCATGCTCGTACTGCCTAACCATTAACCCTACATTCGGGTTGGTCCACTTATCTCCCTTGCCCGAATATTTCGGGGAAAAGTGATTTGGATCATCATCTTCCGTTGAAGTCAACAACTCGGGATCCCCATTTTCAAGATGGACTGTCCCTGGCACTGAATAAGATGTATCACAACCAACGAGATAGATCGGATTGAATCCCATATACGCCGCAAGTTGCAATCCGGCGATAGTAACGGTAGCCGAGTTCATCACATACCTTGAAGGATCAAGCGAAAAAGATATTTCATCGCCATTCTCAACCCAGGGGGTTTCTTTATACCAATATATATTTTCCTCCATCAAATTCACTCCTTTTGCATGAAAATGACTCGGAAAGAAAAAGACACTTTCAGGAAGTTGCCCAACCAGCATCTCGACCTCTTCAGAAATGTGCTGAGTTAATCGTGGGTCGTTGGCAACATAAAACTTTGGTCGCCATGAAATCCTGTCAAAGAGAAGATAAATCTTATTGAATCCCCAAACATACTCACCTTCCAGAAAATGGAGGTTAGTCTTGTTCAGGCTCGGGCCATTTCCCAAAATAAAACAACGCTCTCCGGAAAATGTATTCTTCAGGTCAGAGATCCGGTTTTCAATACTCACTGAAGGGAACCTTCCTGATAAAAATTCAAAGTTCGGGAAATTCCCTCATCCATGGAGACCCACTGCTCCAAACCCAAAGACCCTCGTGTCCATTTTGTGGATGGAACGTACTGTTCGATAGGCAGATCCGATCGGGGAACGCCGCGAATTTCAATGGGAATGGGACGTTTCGCGCTTCGCACTACGGCTTGGGCTATCTCTGCAATGGAGACCGAATCTTCGCTGCCAACATTGTACGCCCGGCCGGGTTCTCCACGAAGCAGTAGAGTCCAGAGCCAGATGGCCAGGTCAGCGGCGTAGAGGTAGGAACGGTGGGGAGTGCCATCTCCATTGATGATAATGGGGCCGCCGCTCATCACATCGCGGATGAAGTTGCCGATGGCAAAATGAATATCCAATGGCAGATGCGGGCCGACAAATGCAAAGCACCGTGCAATGACCGGCATTAAGCCATACTGTCTGGCATACAACGAACAAAGGTGCTCGGCAATCCTCTTCCCATTTGCATATGCAGCACGAGGATTCATTGGATCGGGTGCTCCTGAATATTCTTCGGAGATATGACTAATCTCTGGAGGTTGATTCCCATACACCGCCCCGGAACTCGTAAACAGGAAGCGTTCTGCCTTGGTGCGAACCGCAAAATCCAGGGTGTGGCGCGTGCCCTCGATAATGGTATCCAGCATAAGCAATGGGTTCTCTGCGTTGAGTTTTGCGCTGGCATCCGTGGCAGCGTGGATGATGTGAGAATACTCTCCTTCAGGGAATATAAAATTACGTACGTCGCCTTCAATGAACTGAATGGCGGAGTCCGCTCCAAGATGGGGAAAAGCGGCTCGGAAAGTATCCGGCCTGCGGGTCAGAACAGAAGCGGAGACTCTTAGGTTAAGTTCCCGCCTGGCATGCAGAAAACTTTCCAATAACCAAATGCCGAAGAATCCAGTTCCGCCTGTGATGAACAAATGCGAATCATGAAGATCATCCCACAGGCTGCGGGTATGGTCGAGGATATGGTTTAGATCTGAGACAGGAAGTTTCATCAGCGGGATCTGAAAAACTGGGCTATAGAGTCCACAACATAATCTAACATTGGGTGTGTGAGACCGGGATAGACGCCGATCCAAAACACGCGATTCATCACGGCGTCGGAGCGGTCAAGATCACCTACGACCCGATAGCGTTTGCCGCGATAAGCTGGCTGGCGCAACAGGTTTCCGCCGAAAAGAAGGCGCGTACCGATCTTGCGCTCGTTGAGCCAAAGGACAAGTTCGTCCCGGGAGAAGGGAGCATCCTCGCGCACGAAAACCGGGAAACCAAACCAACTCGGGTTGGAGTTCGGTGTGGCTTCGGGGAGAATTAAAAATTCTTGAAGTGAAGATAAATGCTCTTTCAAGTAGTCAAAGTTAATCCGACGTTGTTCAATAAATGTGTTCACTTTCTTTAATTGTGTTACACCCACCGCTGCTTGCATATCGGTGGCTTTGAGGTTGTAGCCGATATGTGAGTAAGTATATTTATGATCGTAACCATGCGGAAGATCGCCGAGCTGCCAATCAAAGCGTTTTCCGCAGGTGTTGTCCTTGCCAGGTTCACACCAGCAATCCCGACCCCAATCTCGAAACGATTCGAGCAGGGTTTTCAGCCGCGGCTGATCTGTCAGCACTGCACCGCCCTCACCCATCGTGATGTGATGCGCCGGGTAAAAACTGACCGTGGCAATATCCCCAAAGGTCCCCACCAGTTTTCCATTGTAAGTTGCACCAACTGCATCACAACAGTCTTCGATCAACCACAGGTCATGCCTTTTACAAAAAGCAGCAACGACCTCAAGGTCAAATGGATTCCCAAGCGTATGCGCGATCATCACCGCACGAGTCTTTTCAGAAAGAGCCGCTTCCAACTTTGAAACATCAATGTTGTAGGTGGGAATATCCACATCGATAAAGACCGGGACAAGGTTATTCTGGAAGATCGGGTTAACAGTGGTCGGAAAGCCGGTAGCCACTGTAATGACCTCATCGCCGGGTTTGAGTTGACGGTCCTTCAAAGACGGGGAAGTCAAACAGGAAAGCGCCAATAAATTAGCCGAGGAACCTGAATTTACGAGGATCGCGTGTCGCAAATTAAAATAGCGGGCAAACTCGCGCTCGAACTGGCGCGAAAAACGTCCGGCGGTCAGCCAGAAATCGAGGCTGGAATCCACAAGAGACTGCACGTCCAACGCATCGAACACGCGTCCCGCCACAGGGACAGCAGACTCGCCGGGGATGAATTCCCTTTGAGAAAATTCCTCGGATACATATTCAGCGGTCAACTCGAGGATCTTCGCCCGGAGTTGATCAGATCTCTCGCTCATGTTGAAAAAAGTCCTTATACCAATTAATCGTCAATAATAGGGCATCGTTCAAATTAAATAGCGGATTCCAGCCCAACACATGGCGCGCCTTTTCGGCACTCAGATACTGATGCCGGATCTCGTTCGAGGCTTCGTTCAAAATGTCCGGTTTAAGATCGGATTCCATTAACTGGAGGATCTGTTCAACGATCTCCAGCACGGTAACCTGAATCTCATTTGAGAAATTAAACGATTCACCTTTGAGGTCGCGATTGGCAGCAAGTTTTTCTGCCAGCAACATGTAAGCCGCAGCGCCATCTTCCACATAAAAATAATCCCGAACGTATTGACCATCCGAACGGATAACAGGATTCTGCCCGCGCAGGATCGAACGGATGGTCCCGGGGATGATGCGGTTCCAGTTCAGGTCGCCACCGCCATAGAAATTTCCACAGCGGGTGATGGCCACCGGCAGGCCGTAACTTTTGGCGTAGGTCGAAGCAATTAAATCGGCTGCGGATTTGCTAACATCGTAGGGGTGTTGTCCCTGTAATGGCGTGGATTCATCGTAGGGAAGGATTTCCTGATCTCCGTAAGCCTTATCCGACGAAGCCATGACCATCTGTTTCACCTTGGGGCTGCGCCTTGCAGCCTCAAGCAAATTCCATGTCCCGGCAATATTCGTCTCGAACGTGGAAACGGGATTGCGGTTCGCAATGGTCACAATGGTCTGGGCTGCAAGATGGATAACTGTATCGATCTCGTACTCGCCCAATGTACGCTCCAAAACTTCACGGTCGCGGACATCGCCTCGGACCACCTTCACTTTTTCGATCAGGTGAGTGCGTGCCAACTCACTTTGCGGGACCCAATCACGTACAAGACAGACCACATCCGCACCAGCATCGACCAGCCGCTTAACCAGCCACGACCCGACCAGGCCCGTCCCACCGGTAACGAATGTAGGGCGATCCAGCCAAAAGGAGCGGTTCAACTCCACAGTTTCCATGGAGCATTTCCTTCCTGCCAGAGTTTTTCAAGGTTGTGAACATCGCGAAGCGTATCCATACACTGCCAGAATTCTTCGTGCTGATATGCAGCCAATTGTCCGTCTGCTGCAATACGCTCCAGAGATTCGAATTCCCAGGCAGTGCGATCCCCTTCAATATAACTCGCCGCTTCAGGCTCAACAATGAAGAAACCGCCATTGATCCAGCCTTCGCCAATCTGCGGTTTTTCCTTGAACTGAGTCACCGAATGATCTTCGATGACCATCTGTCCAAACCGCGCAGGCGGGCGGACGGCTGTCATGGTAACCAGCTTCCCTTGCTTTTTATGAAAATCCAGCAAGGCCGGTATATTAACATTGCTGACGCCGTCGCCATAGGTAAGCATAAATGTTTCATTGCCAATAAATTCGGCCAATCTTTTTACGCGGCCACCGGTGTTGGTGTCTCCGCCCGTATCCAGGAGATGAACCGTCCAATCTTCGCCGTCCATGTTATGGGCAGTAACTCCGCCAGTCTTGATCTGAACCGTCAGACTGCGCGAGCGCAGATGGTAATTTAGAAAATAATCCTTGATGATCTCGCCCTTGTACCCCAAGGCAACCACAAATTCATTAAACCCATAGTAAGCGTAGATCTTCATCACATGCCAAAGCATGGGTTTTCCGCCGACCTCCACCATCGGCTTGGGTTTGACCGTGGTTTCTTCTGATAAGCGCGTTCCCAAACCACCTGCGAGAATGGCGACCTTCATCTTCGACAGAATCCTTTCATAAAAGATGCCTTGATTATACATGCACAGCAAACCGGCCAAGTCTTACAAGATTGTTAAATAAAATGACCCGTCATGGTCTGACGGGTCAAAACTTTCCTAAGCTTACTACTTCTTCTTGGTGGATTTCTTCTTCGGAGCGGCGGGTGCAGCCACCTCAGCATCCATCGCTTCGGCCGGGGCCTTGGAGCGGATCACCGCCCAGGCTAATAAGCCAACCAGAGCAAGGGCAATAACCCAGACGCCCACTTGAGCGCCGCCGGTTGCATTCTGATACTGCACAATGATCGGTGCAATAATCACGGCTACGAGGTTGACCACCTTGATCATCGGGTTGAGGGCAGGGCCAGCAGTATCCTTGAAGGGATCCCCGATGGTGTCACCCACCACACCAGCCTTATGGCGTTCGGAACCCTTGCCGAGATTCTTTGCCGGATCCTTGGGTTCATCTTCGATCAACTTCTTGGCATTATCCCAGGCGCCGCCCGCATTATTAAGGAAGACCGCCAGCAACTGACCAGAAACGATGATACCGGCGAGGAAGCCGCCGAGTGCTTCCACCTTGAACATCAGACCCACAGCAACCGGGGTCACAATGCCCAACAAAGCAAGGGAGACCAATTCCTTCTGCGCAGCAGTTGTGGAAATGCTCACAGCCTGGGCATAATCGGGCTTGGCCTTACCGTCCAACACACCAAGTTTGAACTGGCGACGAACTTCCAGCACGATCAAGGAAGCGGCGCGAGTCACGGCATTGATGGCGAAGGCGGAGAACAACCACGGCAGAGCACCGCCGATCAGCATACCGACAAAGACCTGCGGAATATCCACGCGGATACCGATGGACTGGATCTGATCTGCAAGGGCAACGCCTTGGCTCGCCTGTGCGCGGGAAACATCCACAAGGAAGGAGCCAAAGAGGGAAACCGCCGCGATCACCGCGGAACCAATAGCAACGCCCTTGGTAATGGCTTTGGTGGTGTTACCCACCGCATCAAGGTCAGCCATGATCTGCTGGGCGGCCTTGGTTTCCTTGTCGGTCTTGCCCGACCAGGACATTTCGCCGATGCCATTCGCATTGTCCGCGATCGGGCCGAAGGAGTCCATGGCCACATTGTTACCGGTGAGGGTCAGCATACCGATACCAGTCATCGCCACACCATAGAGGATGAAAGTCGCCCTTTCCACACCTTCAACACCGGGGATGGTGCCGAAAATGAAGATGGAGGCAACGATGGTCAAGGAAATGACGATCACAGACCACACAGAGGATTCAAAACCGACCGTGATACCACTCAAAACGAGGGTTGCAGGGCCGGTGTCGGCGGATTTTTTGATGTCATTCACGGGCGCAGCGTGCGTGCCGGTGAAGTACTCGGTCAGACGGTCGATGAGGATGGCAAGCAATACGCCTACACCCACAGCCGTCGGTAGACGCCACCAGCCACCATATTCTCCCATCGTATCCTTCATGTAGAAGAAACCGGCAATGAAGAACAATGCAGCAGAAATAGCGGCAGAAGTGAGGAAGCCGCTGAAGATGGCGCTCATCGCATCGGCGCTCTTACCAGTCTGACCACCCTTGACGAAGTAAGTACCAATAATTGAGGAAAGCACACCGATACCGCGCACCATCAAGGGGAAGATGATCCACTCAAGGCGGCCAGTTGCGTGCCAGAGCGCAAGACCAAGAATCAGGCCGGAGACGATCGTGACCTCATAGGATTCAAAAATGTCAGCAGCCATACCAGCGCAGTCACCGACATTATCGCCAACGAGGTCTGCGATCACAGCCGGGTTGCGTGGATCATCCTCGGGGATACCAGCTTCCACTTTACCTACAAGGTCAGCGCCAACGTCCGCAGCCTTGGTGAAGATACCGCCACCCACGCGCATGAATAACGCGAGCAGGGTGCCGCCAAAGCCGAAGCCAAGCAACGCATCAGGAGCCGCAATACCAAGGATGATGAAGATGATAGTGCCACCCAACAGGCCGAGACCATCCGTCAACATACCGGTGATGGTGCCTGCGCGATAGGCGATCCGCAATGCATCGCCGAAGGATTTTCGGGAGGCGGCCGCAACACGCACATTGCCTTCGATGGCCATGCGCATGCCCAGCTGGCCGACCGTAAGCGAAAAGCCCGCACCCATGACGAAAGCGAGGGCGCGTGCAAGACCGATCCAAAAACGCACCTGGTCCTGCGTCATGGTGGAGAAACGTTCCTGCGCCTCAGGTGAGGGCGGAACCACGTACACCGACAGGAAAAGCGCCACGGTCAAAATGCCAATGAGCGGCAGGATGGATCTAAACTGCTTGCGCAGGTAGGCATCCGCACCGTCCTTGATCGCGCCCCAAACTTCCTGCATTTTAGGCGTCCCCTTATCTTCGCGCAGGATCTGAGCGCGGAGGAAAATCGCGTATGCCAGGCCGAGGATGGCAACACCAAACACGGCCCAGATCGCAATCGCCTCAAAGTTTTGAAGTCCTTGCATATAGTACATGGGTTGATTCCCTTCTGAAGGAATAAAAAATGTAGGCTTTCGCCTTAAGAGCAGACGGATTTTACAGGCGCAAATTGAAAGTGTCAAGAAAATGAGTCTTTTATTAAAGCACCTATCCCCGAAAGTTGACAGGGCGCCTCAAACCTGATAACATTCGTCAACATTACTTGTAAAAAAGGAGAAAAACATGCTCCAGGAAATCAGCACTAACATTTTTACTCTCACCCCGGCTGCCAGCCAGGCAATCAAAGACATTCTGACCGAGCGAAGCCTTGATGGCTATGCCTTGCGTGTCTATGTTGCGGGCGGCGGATGCTGCGGCGTGAACTTCGGCATGGCTCTGGATAATAACTTCCGAGAACAGGATACCACTTTTGAATCTGAAGGCGTAAAAGTGGTCGTGGATGAAGTCTCCATTGATTACCTGCGCGATGCTACAGTCGATTTCGTGAACGACCCCCAGCGCGGCGCCGGCTTCGCTGTTAACAGCCCTAACGCCAAAAGTCATAGCCACGGCGAAGGTGGATGCGCCTGCGGCACAGGTGAAGGTAGTTCCTGTGGTTGCGGCGGTTCTTGCAGCTGCAATAATTAACTAATCTACATGCCAATCAAAAAAGCAGCCCAAGATGGGCTGCTTTTTTGATTGGGTCTTTTTATCTTCCGCGCAGGAACGATATTAACGTTCCAAATGACCCGATAAACCCAAGTCCCAAAATCAGCAACCCCACCGGAACGCGGCTGACGGTCTCATCGGGGAGAAAGGTTGGAACGATCAACTGGGGCGGAGGCGTAAACGTTGGCATACGCGTCGGCGGGACCGGGGTGATAAATGCCGCCACCAAAGTCGGGTCAATGACCGAGCCAGAGAGCGCTGTTGGGGTAGGTGTATCAGGGGCCGGCAACACTGGCAATCTGCCCGTTTTGATAATGGTCACGTAGGGTCCATAAACCCACGCGACAGACCCTGTAACCCCGGGGTAATACACTTGAATATAATTCTCATCCTCAGAGATACCAATCGCTGGAACTTCCTGGCCGCCTAATAAGATACCAATTGCGGGGTAGAGATATAAACTTGGCCCTGAATATACTTTCACGATCTCCAAGTCCAGATTAACTCGAACGATCATCCCTGTAGGCGTTCCCGTCACCGTCGGAACGGAGCCTGTTGGTTGTTGGGCGAGCACCGGGGACGTACTGGGAAGCCGAATGACCAAACCCAAGGCAAAGATCAGTAAAACTAGAGGGGCAATGTTCCTAATTTTTCTATCCAACATTGTTAATTTCGGCGCAAAAGAGAGAGCACAAATCCGATCATACCGAGGATTACAAACGCAAGGATGATCGTAGCGACCGGAACTGAATCCTTATCATTAGCCGCACTTTCGAAAGCCGGAATCGTCAATGCAGGTGGAGGTGTAAAAGTCGGCATGCGGGTGCTGGTGGGTTGGACCAAAAACTGGGCGGCCAATGTCGGGTCAATGGTGGATGTCGCTGGGGGGACTGGCGTTGGGGGCGGCTCAACAACCAAAAGAGCGCCTGATGAAACTTGAACCAACGGGGAATACACCCAGCCTTTTCCGCCTGGCGCAGATGAAAATTGGATCTGGATCCAATCGCCGCCTTGCGATCTACCCAACGCAGGCACAGTCGAACCGGTCAGCAGCGTCCCAACAATTGGGTAAATGGTCGAACTCGGCCCCATCCGGACATTGATCTGCGGTTCCTCAGTAATGACGGTAATATATATTCCGGTGGGAGAAACCTCCGTGGGTTGCTGGGCCAGCACCACAGCAGGAGTGGAAGCGAAAAGGAACAGGGAGGAAATCAGAGTTAATAAGAGGGTAAAAGGTACAGAGTGAAACCAGATTTGCTTCATTTCGTAGTATTTTCCAAGGAGAATCGCAAAGGCGATTATAATCGAGTTCATGGAACGGAAAATCTTTCACGGGAATATCAGGCCAATCGATGTAGCCCAAGTTCTGGCGGGGGAATTCAATCAGGGTAATTTACGCGCACAAACGCTCGGACAGAGCGACAAGGTCATCATTCAAATAGGCTCCCGTCCCGACGCATCCTCCGGCGGGCAAACGGCCATGACCGTCACCATTCAGACCCTTGAAGAAGGCATTATGGTTGAACTGGGCGAGCAAGCCTGGATGGGTCTGGCAGCCAGCCTAGGAGCCAGCGCACTGGCCGCCATCAAAAATCCATTCAATTTGCTTGGTCGCCTTGACGATATTGCCCAGGATATTGAAAACTTGAATTTAAAGGAGCGGGTCTGGCAGACTATTTCAATAGCGGCGCGCGCTGCGGGCGCATCCGCCGAACTTTCTGAGAATCTGCGCAGAACCACCTGTGAATACTGCCATGTCGCCAATCCGGTTGGGGAGCCTTCCTGTGT
>Ga0268298_10002820_pt1 | contig 18467 bp, 12 predicted proteins | sample WWTPWeurt_MetaG_FD_194462 | JGI IMG/M metagenome (GOLD analysis project Ga0268298, IMG submission 194462) | Activated sludge microbial communities from WWTP in Nijmegen, Gelderland, Netherland - WWTP Weurt | ecosystem: Engineered > WWTP > Aerobic digester > Activated sludge | place...
GACGCTGTTCCTGATCGGATCCCTGCTGGCCTTGTTCTTTCTGCTGGATTCCTGGTACTACCATCGCAACCGGGAAGTCCGGCCCGTCGACCCGACCCCCGACACCCGGCGCATCGGTTTTGACGGGAAGATGAATTTCTTGCTGCTGGGCGTCATCATGGGACTGGTGCTGCTCAGCGGCGTGTGGAAATCTGCCGTGGTCTTCGACGTGTTCGGCACCGAGCGCGGACTTCCCGGCATCGTGCGCGATATCGGACTCATCATCGTCACCCTGATCTCCCTGAACATCACGCCCCGGAAAGTGCATGAGGACAACCAGTTCGCCTGGGGTCCGATGCAGGAGGTGGCCAAGCTGTTTGCCGGCATCTTCCTGACCATCATTCCGGTCATTGCCATGCTCAAGGCCGGCGTGAACGGGCCGTTTGGCGCGGTGGTGGCCGCCGTAACGCAGCCCGACGGAACGCCCGACCCGGCCATGTACTTCTGGGCCTCGGGCATCCTGAGCTCCTTCCTCGACAATGCGCCGACTTACCTGGTGTTCTTCAATACCGCAGGCGGCGATCCGCAGGTGCTCATGACCACGATGGCCACTACGCTCGCCGCCATCTCGGCGGGCTCGGTGTTCATGGGGGCCAACAGCTACATCGGCAATGCGCCCAACCTGATGGTCAAAGCCATCGCCGAAGACCGGGGTGTCAAGATGCCCAGCTTCTTCGGCTACATGGCCTGGTCGTGCGGCATTCTGGTTCCGCTGTTCCTCATCATGACACTGATCTGGTTTCGCTGACCCATTGCCGCAGTCCTTCACACCATGACCAAACCCCACATCCTGGTTGCCCGCGCCATCTTCCCTGAAACCCTCGCCCGACTGGCACAGCAGTTCGAGGTCGAAGCCAACCCCGACGACGCCATCTGGACCAAGGCGCAACTGATCGAGCGCCTGCAGGGCAAGGTGGGTGCCTTCACCACCGGCAGCGAGCGCGTCGATACCGAGGTGCTGGCGGCCTGTCCCCAACTCAGGATCGTCGCCAACATGGCCGTGGGCTACAACAATTTCGACGTGGATGCCATGACCGCTGCCGGCGTGCTGGCCACCAACGCGCCCGACGTGCTGACCGAAACCACCGCCGATTTCGGCTTCGCCCTGCTCATGGCCACCGCGCGCCGGGTGACTGAGAGTGAGCATTTCCTGCGCGCTGGCAAATGGACCAAGTGGAGCTACGACATGTTCGCCGGCGCCGAGGTGCATGGCAGCACGCTGGGCATCCTGGGCATGGGCCGCATCGGCCAGGGCATCGCCCGGCGCGGCGCGCACGGCTTTGGCATGAAGGTGATCTATCACAACCGCTCCCGGCTTTCACCCGAGCTGGAAGCCGAGTGCAAAGCGCGCTACGTGGACAAGGAGGAGTTGCTGCGCACCGCCGACCACCTGGTGCTGGTGGTGCCGTACTCGGCGGCGTCGCACCACGCGATTGGTGCGGCCGAGCTGGCGCTGATGAAGCGCACCGCTTGCCTGGTCAACATCGCGCGCGGCGGCATCGTGGACGACGCGGCGCTGGCCGTGGCCCTGCGCGAAAAACGCATTGCGGCGGCGGGCCTGGACGTGTTCGAAGGCGAGCCGAAGGTGCACCCGGACCTGCTGACCGTGCCCAACGTGGTGCTGACGCCGCACATCGCCAGCGCCACGATTCCGACCCGAATGGCCATGGCGAATCTGGCGGCGGACAACCTGATCGGCTTCCTGACACAGGGCATGCCGCTGACGCCGCTGAACCCCGAGGTGCTGACGCGTTGACGTGCCGGCGCGACGTGGCGACCAGCTGGTCTGGCGCTTCAGGCGGCAGGACGCCAGGAAAGCTGTCTGGCCAGGTATTTTGAATGAAAATGCCGTTGACCCAGCGTAATATGGTCATTGGTTGCTATATTTATTGAAATATCATGGCCTGCCGGCGATGACCTCAATGCGACCGTGAACCCACTCCTGCCCCATGTCTGACACCCATTTCCTGATCCTCCTTGGCGCTGCGATCCTCATCGCGGCGCTGCAAGTCGTCGCGCTGCTGCGCAAGCCGCGCATCGAGCTGCCGCCCGAGCTGCTCGCGCAGCTCCAGCGGCTGGAGCAGCAGACGCAGTCGACCCGCATGGAAGTGGCCAAGAACGACGGCGCGCTCGACGGCATGGCGAACCAGCTGCAGGGTTTCACCCAGGCGACCAGCCACAGCCTGGAGGCGGTGCGTCAGGCTGTGGACGAGAAGCTGGCGCAGGCGGTGGCCGAGTCGCGCACCGGCCGCACCGAGCTGCTCGCCGCCTTTGCCGCGTTTGAGGCGCAGCTGGCGCAGCGGCTGGCGGCGCTGGACGCGGCCCAGAGTCTGGCGCTGAGCAGCTTTCGCACCGAACTCACCGGCACACTGGGCACGATGTCCGGTGCGCTGCGCGACCAGCTCGACGGCAACGGCAACCAGATCCGCAACCAGTTCACGGTGCTGCAGGAGTCTCTGTCTCAGCAACTCGCTTCGCTGGTGCAGGGCACCCAGCAGAACGCCGAGCAGCTGCGCACGGCACTCAACGAGCGGCTCGCCGCGATCCAGGCCGACAACACGGCCAAGCTGGAGGAAATGCGCCGCACCGTCGATGAAAAGCTGCATGCCACGCTGGAGCAGCGCCTGGGCGAGTCGTTCAAGCTGGTCAGCGACCGGCTGGAGCAGGTGCACAAGGGCCTGGGCGAGATGCAGACGCTGGCCAGCAGCGTGGGCGACCTGAAACGCGTGATGACCAACGTGAAATCGCGCGGCACCTGGGGCGAGGTGCAGCTCGGCGCCATCATCGACAACGTGCTCACGCCCGACCAGTACGCGAAGAACGTCAAGGTCGTGCCGGGCAGCGACGAACTGGTGGAGTTCGCCATCCGCCTGCCGGGCCGGCAGGACGAGCACCCGGTGTGGCTGCCGATCGACTCCAAGTACCCGGTGGAACACTACCAGCGCCTGATGGACGCACAGGACAGCGCCGACAAGGCTGCCATCGCGTCGGCGGGCAATGCGTTCGAAGCCTCGATCCGCTTCGAGGCGAAGAAGATCTTCAGTAAATACGTCTCGCCGCCGCACACCACTGACTTCGCCATCCTGTATCTGCCCACCGAAGGCCTGTTCGCCGAAACCTTGCGCCGCCCCGGCCTCATGGAGGCGCTACAGAACGACTGCCGCGTGATGATCACCGGCCCGGCCAACCTGGCGGCCATGCTCAACAGCCTGCAGATGGGCTTCAAGACGCTGGCCATCGAAAAACGCTCGTCCGAAGTCTGGAGTTTGCTCGGCCAGGTCAAGAACGAGTTCGCCAAGTTCGGCGACGTGGTCGAAGCCACGAAGAAGTCCATCGACGCCGCCGCGAAGAAATTCGACGAGGTCGGCACGCGCACCCGGGCCATCCAGCGCAAGCTGCGCGACGTGCAGGACTTGCCGGCGCCTGCTGCGGGCGATCTTCCCGCCCTGCCGATGCAACCCCTGATGGATGACGAATAGCCTGAACGCGCCGCTGGCCCGGTTGATCGCCGGCCAGATCTGCCTGCACGCCTGCATGGCCGGCATGCGCATGGCGGCACCGTTGCTGGCCCTGCAGCAGGGCTACAGTGCCGCGGCCGTGGGGGTGTTGCTGGCCCTTTTTGCCCTGACCCAGGTGTTCCTCGCGCTTCCGGCGGGGAGGTTTGCCGACCGCCATGGGCTGCGACGGCCGGTGCGCTGGAGCGTGGGCATGGCCTTTTCGGGTGCGGCGCTCGCGGTGGCCTTTCCGGTGTATCCCGTGCTGTGCCTGAGCGCGCTGATGACGGGCGGTGCCGCCGGCGTGGCCGTGATCGCCCTGCAGCGCCACGTCGGGCGGGCGGCGGACAACCCGACGCAGCTCAAGCAGGTGTTTGGCTGGCTGTCGATCGGGCCGGCGGTGTCGAACTTCATCGGGCCGTTTGCTGCAGGCTTGCTGATCGACCATGCGGGCCCGAGCGCCGGCTCATTGCCCGGCTACCGGACCGCGTTTGCCCTGATGGCCGTGTTGTCGCTGGCCACCTGGTTCTGGGTGCGTCACACCCGCGAGCTCCCTGCGGTCGCGCCGAAGACCGGGGTCGCCAGATCGCGCGTGCGCGACCTTCTGCGCGAGCCCATGATGGGCCGCCTGCTGGTGGTGAACTGGCTGCTCGCATCCTGCTGGGACGTGCACACCTTTGTCGTGCCGATCCTGGGCCATGAGCGCGGCTACAGCGCGTCGGTGATCGGAACGATCCTGGGCGCTTTTGCCATCGCCGCCGCAGTGATCCGCCTGTTTCTGCCGATGCTGGCGGCGCACCTGAAGGAGTGGGTCGTGGTCTCAATGGCCATGGGGATCACGGCGCTGATCTTTGCCGTCTACCCGCTGATGCCTTCGGCCCTGACCATGGGCTTGTGCTCGGTGCTGCTCGGGCTGACGCTGGGCTCGGTGCAGCCCATGATCATGAGCACCCTGCACCAGATTACACCGCCGCATCGGCAGGGCGAAGCGCTGGGTCTGCGGCTGATGACGATCAATGCCTCCAGCGTGATGATGCCGCTGCTGTTCGGCGCGGCCGGCGCGCTGATCGGGGTCAGCGGGGTGTTCTGGGTGGTCGGTGCGGCGGTCGGTGCGGGTACGCGCCCGGCATGGCGGCTGCGTCCGAAGACGGCGAGACCGGCTGGCTGAATCCCGACTTACACCGCGGTGTCCCAGGGCGCCGAGAGGCGTACTGCGCCGTTGATGATGCCGACCATCGAATAGGTCTGCGGAAAGTTACCCCAGAGTTCACCGGTGGCGGGATCGAGGTCTTCGCTGAGCAGGCCCATTTTGTTGCGCCGCGCCAGCAGCGCCTCGAAGGCTTCGCGCGCCTGCTCGCGCCGGCCAATGCGGGCCAACGCGTCCACGCGCCAGAAAGAGCAGACGTTGAAAGCGGTCTGGGGCCGGCCAAAGTCATCCTCGGCCTCGTAGCGGCGCATGAACGCGCCGTCGCACAGCGAATGTTCCAGCGCCTGCACCGTGCTCACGAAGCGCGGGTCCTGCGGCGGCAGGAAACCCACCTCGGCCATCAGCAACACGCTGGCGTCGAGGTCGCGCCCGCCCAGGCTTTCGACGAAGGCCTGGCGTTCATGGCTCCAGGCGTGCTGCAGGATGTTGCCGCGAATGATTTCCGCCCGCTGGTGCCACAGGCTGGCGCGCACCGGCAGGCCCAGCACCACGGCGATGCGAGCCAGCCGGTCACAGGCGGCCCAGCACATCAGCGCCGACGAGGTGTGCACCCGCGCGCGGGTACGCAGTTCCCAGATGCCGGCGTCGGGCTGGTCGTGCAGGCGCCAGGCCTGCTCGCCCATCATCTCGAGGGCGGCAAAGTCGGCCCTGTCGCCGCGCACCAGCAGCCGGTGGTCGTGGAAGGCCTGGGTGGCACCGAGTACAACGCTGCCATAGACGTCATGCTGAAAATGCTCCTGCGCCTGGTTGCCCACGCGCACCGGGCCCATGCCGCGATAGCCCTTGGCGTGCGCAACGATCGATTCCGGCAGCGAGCGTTCCAGCCCGATGCCGTAGAGCGGCTGCACGTGCCCGCTTGCGGCCCCGCGCACCACGTTGTACAGCCATTGCAGATAGCTCTCCATCGTCCCGACCTCGGCCAGGCTGTTGAGCGCACGCACCACAAAGAAAGCGTCGCGCAGCCAGCAGTAGCGGTAGTCCCAGTTGCGCCCGCTGTGTGGCGCTTCGGGAATGCTGGTCGTCATGGCCGCGACGATGGCGCCCGTCTCCTCGTATTGGCAGAGCTTGAGCGTGATGGCCGCGCGGATCACGGCGTCCTGCCACTCCAGTGGCACCGCCAGGCGGCGCGACCAATGCCGCCAGTACAGCGCGGTCTGCTCCTCGAACTCGCGCGCCGTCTCGTCGATGCCTCCGGCCAGCGTTTCGTCGGGCCCAAGCAGCAGGCTGACGGGCGCCTGCAGGGTGAACCAGGTGCCGTCGATCAGGTAGGTCAGCGGGACGCTGGTATTCAAGCGCAATGTGAGCCCCGGCAGGTTGTAGCGCAGGTGGTGGCTGCCCCGGGTCAGTGTCGGCAGGGTGGCGCCCCAGTCCCCATTGGGCCGCACCACGAAGCGCACCCGCGGGTGCCCGGCCAGCGGCCGCACGCGCCGCACCAGCTGCGCTGGACGAAAGACGCGGTCACGGGTCAAGAACCGTGGCACGAAGTCCACCGTCTCGATCCCGTTGCCGCTGTCGTCCCACAACCGGGTGCGCACGATGGCGGTTCCGGGGTCGTAGGCTTGTTCGATCCGGGCCAGACTTTCCAGTTCGACGGTCATGGCGCCATCCAGCGGCAGGCCTTGGGCACTTTGCAGCAAGGCGTCGAACACCGGCGAACTGTCGAAGCGCGGCATGCAGCACCAGACGATGCTGCCGCTCTGATCCACCAACGCGCTCACCGTGCAGTTGCCGATGGGTGCCAGTTCCAGTGTCGCGGGCTGGCGGGGTAGAGGGGGCGCGTTGGTCATGAAGGAAACCTTCCGGGATGGAGCGTCAAGGCGCAAAATGAGGGTTGAGTTACATTTGTACAAATATACAAGGAAAGCGGATGCACCTTTCAAAACCGTCACATCATGACCTCGGGGTGGCGCGTCGTCCATGAATTTGAAGACGGTCCGCCTGCAACTGAGGTTTCTGCTGCCGCTGGCGGCGACGCTGATCGCGGCCGCTTACTTGGCCGCACCCCTGATGGACCAGGTCACGCTGCGCTGGTTCAGCCGCGACCTGAACAGCCGCGGCGCCCTCGTAGCCAATGCGCTTTCGGATTCCCTGGCCGAGGCTTTGCTGTCGAACAAGGTCGCCCGATTGCAGTCCCTGTTCGACCGCACGTCGCAGGACGAGCGGCTTTTTGCCATTGGTCTGTGCAGCCCCGAGGGCAAGTTGCTGCAGAAGACCGACCGATTCCCATCCAGTTTGTCCTGTGTGGCGGCTCTGGAGCTGTCCCGCCATGCCGAGTCGACCCTGGCGCTGACCGGCGGGCAGGTGCTGGTCGGTGTACATGATGTGATGGGCCATCGGGCCGTGGCCCCGCAGGCCGTTGATCCAGCGCCCGGCGTGCTGCCCGACGAAGCCATCATCGCCCTCGAGGCACAGCAGCCGGCAGAGCTGGTTCAGGCGCCGCCGGTGCTGCTCGGGCGACTCGTGCTGCTGCACGATCTGAGCTTCATCGACCGGCGCAGCCAGGACACGCGGCGCTACCTGATCGGGCTGATTGCGGCGCTCGGATTCGTCATCGCGGTGATCACGGTGGTCGTCGCCCAGCTCAGCTGGCGCGGCTGGGTCAATGGGGCGCGCGCCATCATGCGCGGCGAGGGCCTGCTCAGCCCTTTGATGCCCGCCCCGGAACTGGCACCGTTTGCCGCTGACCTGCGCGCCCGGCTGCGCGACCTCGAGGACGAATACCGGCGTTCCCAGGGCCCCGAGGCCGAGTGGACGGCGGATCGCCTGCGCGCGCTGTTGCGCACGCAGCTCAGCGGCGACCAGGTCATCGTGGTGTCGAACCGGGAGCCGTACATCCACGAGCGTTCCGAAAGCGGTGTGGTCGTCAAGCGGCCGGCCAGCGGGCTGGTCACCGCCGTGGAGCCGGTCATGCGGGCGTGCTCGGGCACCTGGATCGCCCATGGCAGCGGCAGCGCCGACCGGGACGTGGTGGACGCGCGCGACCGCGTGCTGGTGCCGCCCGGGCAGGACGACTACTGGTTGCGCCGGGTCTGGCTGACGCCGGAGGAAGAGCAGGGCTATTACTACGGCTTCGCCAACGAAGGCCTGTGGCCGCTGTGCCATGTGGCGCATGTGCGGCCGGTGTTCCGGGAGTCGGACTGGGAGGCCTACCGCGCGGTCAACCAGCGCTTTGCCGACGCGGTGATCGCCGAGGCGCGCGGCGAAGACCCGGTGGTGCTGGTGCAGGACTACCACTTTGCGCTGCTGCCCGCGATGATCCGCGAGAAGTTGCCCCAGGCCACCATCCTGACCTTCTGGCACATTCCCTGGCCCAACCCGGAGTCGTTCGGCATCTGCCCTTGGCGCCGCGAAATCCTGCAGGGCATGCTGGGCAGCACGATCCTCGGGTTTCATACCCGTTTCCACTGCAAGAATTTCATCGAGACCGTGGACCGCTACCTGGAGGCGAGGATCGAGCACGAACATTCGACCATCGCCTTCCAGGAAAAGGAAACCCTGGTCGAGAGCTATCCGATCTCGATTGAATGGCCGGACGAGGCCGAGGTGGCGGGCTGGGCGCCAGTGGAGGCATGCCGCCGCCGCGTGATCGAGTGGCTGGAGTTGCCGGTCGACGTCTGTCTGGCGGTGGGCGTGGACCGCTTCGACTACACCAAAGGGATTCTGGAGCGACTGAACGCGGTGGAGCGGCTGCTGGAGAAATGGCCGTCGTGGATCGGCCGCTTTGTGTTCGTGCAGGTGGCCGCGCCGACCCGGGGCGCGCTGGACGAGTACCGTAGCTTCCAGGAGCGTGTGCAGCGGACGTCTGAGCGCATCAACGAGCGCTTTGGCCGGCCCGGTTACCAGCCGGTGCACCTGCTGGCACAACACCATGAGCACGACGCCGTGTTCGAGCTCTTTCGCGCTGCCAACATCTGCGTGGTGACCAGCCTGCATGACGGCATGAACCTCGTCTGCAAGGAATTCGTCGCCGCCCGCGACGACCTGCAGGGGGTCCTGCTGCTCAGCCGCTTTGCCGGCGCGGCGCGTGAACTCTCAGAAGCGTTGATCGTGAATCCTTATCACGTGGAAGAGACCGCCGATGCCCTGCACCGGGCGGCCACCATGCCGGTGGGGGAGCAGCGCGAACGCATGGCCAGCCTGCGCAGCACGGTGCGCGAGTTCAATGTGTTCCGCTGGGCAGGTCGCATGCTGGCCGACGCCGGGCGCTGGCGCCTGCGGGCGCGCATCGAGGCGCGGGTGCGGCGCTCGGGCGCAGACTGAGATGCCCCTGAGAAAGGCGCCTGGCGGGATGCAGCATCTTTTCACGCCGGCGGGAGAAGTTGCACTGGCGGCAACCCTGCTGCGCCGGCCGCTGCTCGCCTTCGATTTCGACGGCACCCTGGCACCCATCGTGGCCCGGCCCGACGACGCCCGAATCTCGCAGGCCGTTTCGGCGCGACTCAAGAGCCTGGCGGCACAATTGCCCGTGGCGATCGTGACGGGCCGGGCCGTGGCGGATGTGCGGGGCCGGCTCGGATTTGAGCCGCGCTTCATTGTCGGCAGCCACGGGGCAGAAGACGGGCTGGATGCCAGCGCTGCCGCCGCGCGCGCAGGGGCGTTGAATCCCGTGCGTGACCTGCTGCGCACGCGCGGCGCTGACCTGGCGGCAGCGGGTGTCGGCATTGAAGACAAAGGGCAGTCCATCGCGTTGCACTACCGCCTGGCGCGCGAGCAGGCGCGCGCGCGCATGCTCATCCTGGAAGTCCTCGCGCAGCCGGGCCTGTCGGTGCAGGTCTTTGCAGGAAAAATGGTGGTCAACGTCATGGCGCCGGACGCGCCAGACAAGGCAGACGCCGTGCATGCGCTGGTGGCGCGGTGCGGCGCCGCCAGTGCGATATTCGCCGGCGACGACGTGAATGACGAACCCGTGTTTGTCTCGGCGCCACCAGACTGGCTGACGGTGCGCATCGGGCGGGACCATCCGGCTTCACGGGCCCGATACTTTCTCGACAGTCCTGCCGAGATGGCCATGCTGCTGGAGCGCATGCTGGTGCTGCTGGCACGGATCGACGCTTCGTGAATCAAGGGTAATACCTGATCGCCATGTGCATTTGTGCAAATATAATAATCAGGTTGACCGGGTTGTGGGGATCGAGGTCAGCTACTCGAGTTCGGAGCCCTTCGGGGCTCCTTTTTTTCGATCCATCCCATCATGAAACCAGTTGACCCAAATCCCGTCGATCCCGCCAACACGGCGCAGGTGCTGCGCCGCTTCCGGGTGGTTTTCAACGCTGTTCGCACCCACTTCCAGCAAGTTGAAAAACAGGTCGGCCTGGGTGGTGCGCAGGTCTGGGCGCTGAGTGTGGTCAAGGACCACCCGGGCATCGGCATGGGGGGGGTCGCGAAGAGCATGGACATCCACCAGTCCACCGCCAGCAACCTCATCAAGACCTTGCTGCGCAAGGAGCTGATCAGCCTGAGCCGCTCCTCGGGTGACCGGCGCAACGTGCACCTGGAAATCCTGCCGGCTGGTCTGGCCGTGCTGGGACAAGTCTCCGGTCCCTTTGAAGGCGTTCTACCCATGGCACTGGGCAAGTTGCCACAGCGAACCTTGCAGCGTCTGGATCAAGACCTGGGGCAACTCATCGGCCTGCTGAAAGCCGATGAAGAAGCCGGCGGAATTCCATTGGCCGAGCTCTGAACCGAACACTTGCAGGATTCAGATGAGCAGGCCACCCTTGAGCCCCTCTCGACGAACAATGAACCCGCAGCCGTCTTGATGTCGCTACCCCAAAGAGGATCCGGCCGCCTGTCGCCTCGCAATACCGTCAGAACGATGCGCGCCGCGTGGCTGCGTTTACAGCGATCCTGGCGGCCGGTGCGCGACATGGACCCGGAGTTCTGGCGAAAGCTGGGCGCGGAACTTTCGTCCGTCCGCCCTTGGATCGATCGGGGCATCGTCCTTGCCTATGCGGCGCTGACCGGATTGATCGTGGTCGGCTTCACATTGCTGGCTGAAGCGGCCACCCATGGCTTTGCCGCGCTGACGCAAGCGAGCGTTTACGCGAAATACATTTCGCTTTTGTGGACACCGGCGCTGACCGTCGTGCTGCTGTGGTGGACCCGCCGGTTTGTTCCGGGCGCCATGGGTTCGGGCATTCCGCAGGTGGTGCGCGCGCTCGACGACAACCTTGATCACGCCCAGCGAAGCTGGCTGGTCTCGCTGCGGCTGTCCCTGCACAAGATCGGGCTGGTCTCGGGCGGCCTGCTGGCCGGTTTGTCGATTGGCCGCGAAGGCCCGACGGTCCAGGTCGGTGCGGGTGTCATGGGGCATGCCCGGCGCTGGCTGTCGCCGCAATCCGGTCTGGACTCACACGATCTGATGGTGGCTGGGGCTGCAGCGGGAATTGCGGCCGCCTTCAACACCCCGCTGGGTGGCGTCATCTTCGCGCTGGAGCAACTGTCCCGACGGCGCAGCATGTCTCAAAGCTCGCTGGTGATCGTCAGCATTGTGCTGGCCGGCCTTGTGGCCGTGTCCGTGTTCGGCAACGAGACCTACTTTGGCCGCCTGCGGGTGCAGGCGCTCTCCTGGAGTTTGCTGGGGCCGGGCTTGCTGGTGGCGCTGGTTGCGGGCCTGGCCGGCGGGTTGTTTTCCCGTCTGATGATCGTTTGCGCGCAGGGGCTTCCGGATCGATTCAGTCGCTGGCGCAGCCTCTATCCACTGCGCTTCGCTGCAGCCTGTGCCTTGGGCGTGGCCATCATTGGCATCGTGACGCAGGGCGCCACGGCAGGCGCCGGCTATGCGCCGACCCGGGCTTTGCTCGAAGGGCATGCGGACCTGCCGGGTGTCTATACGGTGCTGAAGTTCTGCGCCACCTGGCTGTCCAGCTGGACCGGTGTGCCGGCCGGCGTGTTTGCGCCCTCACTCGCGATTGGCGCGGGCATCGGTCAGGACGTCGCCTTGCTGACCGGTGTAGGGCCGGAAGCGGCCATCCCCCTGATTGCGCTGGGCATGGCGGGTTTTCTTGCCGCAACCACCCAGGGGCCGATCACCGCCTTCATCATCGTGATGGAAATGGTGGCCGGAAACGCCATGGTTCTGAGCCTGATGGCCTGTGCCCTGTTGGCCAGTGGCGTGGCCCGCCTGGTGACCCGGTCCATGTACTTCGAACTGGCTGCCCTGCTGCCCGTGCCACCCCGTCGCACCGAAATGGCCTCGGAACCTGGCAATGCACGGTGAACTCATTGGGCGGATGTCGGTAGTATTGCCTGCGACGGCGTACGCAAGCTTGCAGGTCAAACGCCGCAATCACCGCAGGCCCTGCCGCCAGGAAGTCCTATCCTGCTGGCGCCGGCAGCGCGTAGAAGTCGCGGATGATGTCCCAGGCCGCCTGCGGGTCATCCACGTATTGGAACAGGGCCAGGTCCTCCGGCGAGATGGCTTCTTCATCGATCAGTACGTCCATGTTGATCAGCCGCTTCCAGTAGTCCGAGCCGAACAGGATGATCGGCACCGGCTTGGCCTTTTTGGTCTGCACCAGCGTGATCACCTCGAACAGTTCGTCCAGCGTGCCGAAGCCGCCGGGGAAGGCCACCAGCGCCTTGGCGCGCATCATGAAGTGCATCTTGCGCATCGCGAAGTAGTGGAACTTGAAGCTCAGGTGCGGCGACACATAGGGGTTGGCCGACTGCTCGTGCGGCAGCGCGATGTTCAGCGCCACCGAGGGTGCGCCCACGTCGTGGGCACCGCGCGTGGCGGCTTCCATGATGCCGGGGCCGCCGCCCGTGCAGATGTAAAGGCGTTCGCCAGGCGGGAAGCGCAGGCTGTCGGTCGCCACCAGCCGGGCAAACTGGCGCGCCAGTTCGTAGTGACGGGAATTTCGCACGCCCCGTTCGGCCTTCGTCATGGCCCCGGCATCGCCGCTGGCCCGCGCGGCGGCCAGCGCGGCCTCGGCAGTTTCGGGGGATGGAAAGCGTGCGCTGCCGAATACGACGATGGTGTTCTCGACACCCGCTTGGGTCTGGTCCAGGTCGGGCTTGAGCATTTCGAGCTGGATGCGCAGGCCGCGCGTCTCGCGCCGCAGAAGGAACTCGGGATCGGCAAAGGCCAGCCGGTAGGCGTCGGGCTCCAGCGGCAGCCCTTTGGCGGCGTGCGCCTGCAACTGCGCCCAGGCGTCGGCCAGGTGGCTGTACTTGATGTCTTCTGTGGTTTCCATGCATTCTCCGGGTGTTGGGGGTTGGCCCGGGCGGCGCGACCGGGGTCTGAAGGGCCGCCGCCATTGAAAAAGGCCCCTTGCGGAGCCCTCTCTGGTGGTGGCCTGTACCTGATCAGACGCGCTTGCGGTATTCGCCGGTGCGCGTGTCGATTTCGATCTTGTCGCCCTGGGAGACGAACAGGGGCACCGGCACTTCGAAACCGGTGGCGATCTTGGCGGGCTTGAGCACCTTGCCGGAGGTGTCGCCTTTGACGGCGGGCTCGGTCCAGGTGATTTCGCGCTCGACGCTGGTGGGCAGTTCGACCGAGATGGCTTTGCCGTCGTAGAACACCACTTCCACGGCCATGCCGTCTTCGAGGTAGTTCAGGGCGTCGCCCATGTTCTCGGCCTCGACTTCGTACTGGTTGTAGTCGGCGTCCATGCAGACGTACATCGGGTCGGCGAAGTAGGAGTAGGTGCACTCCTTCTTGTCCAGGATGACCTGGTCCATCTTGTCGTCCGCCTTGAACACGACTTCGGTGCCGAAGTTGGCGATCAGGCTCTTGAGCTTCATGCGCACCGTGGCGGAGTTGCGGCCGCCGCGGCTGTATTCGGTCTTGAGGACGACCATCGGGTCCTTGCCGTGCATGATCACGTTGCCGGCGCGGATTTCTTGAGCGATTTTCATAGTGGTTCCAGAGGGTTGGGTCGCTGCCCCGGTAGGAAAATCTACACGGCGGATGCGGCGGTGGCGGCAGGCGTCGGGCCCAGCCCGCCGAAATTCTGCAAAGCCTTGGATTTTAACGTTTTTTTCCAACAAAGCCCAGCAACTGGGTGGCCAGGTCGTCCTGCGTGAACAGCCGCTCGCGCGCCGCGCGCGCGCAAGCGTCCCAGGCGTTCAGTTCCGGCGTGCTCGGCGAGCGGGCGCCTGCGGTGTCGGCGATGCCGTTCCAGGTCCTGTGAAACTGCCGCAAAGAGGCGGGTGCATCGAGCCAGTCCAGGAAGGCTTCGAGCTTGGCATGGTGCGCGCCGTCATCCTGCGGGTAGATCTGCCAGATCAAGGGCCGGCCCGCCCACAGGGCGCGCACCAACGAGTCCTCGCCGCGCACGAAATTGAGGTCGCAGGCCCACAGCAGGTGGTCGTAGTCGACCTGGGTGAGCGCCGGGAGGTATGAAATCGATAGCGAAGAATGACCCATTGACGATGGGATGTGGCCATTTTCGTTCTTGAAAATGGAATTGACCGCCTCCGCAGCCCGTCCATGGGTCACCAGCAGCCGGGTGGGGGTCGCATCGGCCGCCAGATGGGCCAGCCAGGGCGCCAGCGCCGGCGGTTCGTAGCAGAACAGCGACAACAGGCGCTCGCCGCCAGCCTGCACGCCGAGCGCGGCCAGCCAGCCGGCCCGGTCGAACGCGGCCTGGCGCGCGGCCAGGTCCCTCTCGCGCAGCAGCCCGCCGGTGCGCGGCGTGAAGCCAGGGTAGAAGAAATGGCGCGTCAGTCCCTGTCCAGGGCCGTGCATCACCGGCGAGGGCAGGCCGTGGCAGCGTTCCACGTAGGGCTCGGCCGAGAGGTACTCCAGGTTGATCCAGACGGGGTCTGTTGAACGATTCTGGCCATTTCCCAGCGTCGAATGGCGTTGGAATGCTATGAATTCAGATGCAATTTCACAACCGAAGGCCTCGATCCACACGTCGGCGCGCGGCAGCTGCGCCATGGCTTCGGGTGGCATACCCGCGTGAAACGGCCGCGTCCACGGCAGCACCTGAATGCCCGCGAGGTGGCCTTCCACTGCGCCCGGCGCCATCCAGGCCAGGGCACGGGCATCGTCCACCCACAGCCGCACGCGCTGGCCGCGCGCCGCCAGCTGCGCGGCCAGACGCCAGCACACACCGAGGTCGCCGTGGTTATCGATCACCTGGCAGAAGAGGTCCCAAAGCAGGAGGGGGGAGGACGGGGCGGTCGGCATGCGGCGGATTGTCCCACCCACGCGCCCGGCACCAATTCCCGATACACTGGATAAATAAACAGTTGTTCAAGCCGCGCCATGTCCGAGTTCAAGCTCCCGCTCAACGCCATCAAAGGCCGCGGTGCTGCCACGCGGCTGGCGCACCGATTTGCCAGGGACGTGCGCGAGGCCTTCGACGACGACTGGCCGACGACCGACGCCGACAATGGCGCCGCTTCCGCCGTGCCCACGCAGGTGATCTTCGAAGACGTGAAATCCGCCATCGCCCGCAACGACTCACCCGACATCGACTTCGACTTCTCCATCAACCCCTACCGCGGCTGCGAGAATGGCTGCAGCTATTGCTACGCCCGGCCCACGCACAGCTACCTGAACCTGTCGCCCGGGTTGGACTTCGAGACGAAGATCATTGCCAAGCGCAACCTCGCCGAGGTACTTCGGTGCGAGCTGGCCGCACCGCGCTACCGTCCGCGCCGGCTCAACCTGGGCTCCGCCACCGACTGCTACCAGCCGGCGGAGCGCGAGCTGCGCCTGACCCGCGCCGTGATCGCGGTGCTGCAGGAGACCCGCCACCCGTTTTCGCTGATCACCAAGGGCAGCGGCGTGGAACGCGACCTGGACCTCATTGCCCCCATGGCCGCGATGGGCCTGGCCGCGGTGTACGTGACCGTCACCACGCTGGATGCGCAGCTTTCGCGCCGCCTGGAGCCGCGCGCCGCGGCGCCCTGGCGCCGCCTGCGCACGATCCGCGCGCTGGCGGATGCGGGTGTGCCCGTGGGCGTGAGCGTGGCGCCGCAGATTCCGTTTCTCAACACCGACATGGAGCAGGTGCTCGAAGCCGCCTGGGAGGCCGGCGCGCGCCGCGCTTTCTACACCGTGCTGCGCCTTCCGTGGGAGGTGGAGCCGCTGTTTCGCCAGTGGCTGGCCCTGCACGCCCCCGAGCGCGCGCAGCGCGTGCTGGCCCGGGTGCGTGAGATGCGCGACGGACGCGCCTACGAGGCCGACTTTTCCACGCGCATGAAAGGCCATGGCGTCTGGGCCGACCTGCTGCGCCAGCGCTTCGAGAAAACCTGCGCCCGCCTGGGCTACGGCGATCAGCCGACGGTGCTGGACATGAGCCAGTTCCGGCCCGCGGCCCTTGGGGGGCAGGGCCGGTTGTTCTGAGGCAACAAGCGCCAGCCGGATGACAATGGCGTCCTCGACAAGCTACCCAACGGACCCCCGGATGGCTCTTTCCGATATCCAGATCGCCCAGGCGGCAACGCTCAAACCCGTCTTGCCCTTGGCGCAGGAGCGTCTCGGGATTCCCGCTTCGGCGCTGGAGCCTTACGGGCACTACAAGGCCAAGATCGACCTCGCCTGGCTGGACCGGCATAGCGGGCCGAGCGGCAAGCTCGTGCTCGTGACAGCGATCAGCCCGACGCCGGCCGGCGAGGGCAAGACCACCACCGTGGTGGGCCTGGGCGACGCGCTGAACCGCATCGGCAAGCGCTGCGTGATCGCGCTGCGCGAGCCATCACTGGGGCCAGTGTTCGGCATGAAAGGTGGAGCCGCGGGCGGCGGCCATGCGCAGGTGGTCCCGATGGAAGACATCAACCTGCACTTCACAGGTGATTTCAACGCCATCGCGCTCGCCCACAACCTGCTGGCGGCGCTGATCGACAACCACATCCACCATGGCAATGCGTTGGGCTTCGACCTGCGGCGCATCGTGTGGCGTCGCGTCATCGACATGAACGACCGTGCGCTGCGCTCCACCGTGATCTCGCTTGGCGGCTCGGGCAATGGCTTTCCGCGCGAGGACGGCTTCGACATCGTCGTCGCGTCCGAGGTCATGGCGATCTTCTGCCTGGCCACCTCGCGGCGCGACCTGAAGGAGCGGCTGGCCCGGATCATCGTCGGCTACACGCGCGATCTGGACCCGATTCGCGCCAGCGACCTGCAGGCCCAGGGGGCCATGGCGGCACTGCTGAAGGATGCCATCAAGCCGAACCTGGTGCAGACGCTGGAGAACAACCCGGCCATCATTCACGGCGGACCGTTTGCCAACATTGCGCATGGCTGCAACCCCGTCATCGCAACCCAGGCGGCCCTGAAGCTGGGCGACTACGTGGTGACCGAGGCGGGCTTCGGTGCCGACCTGGGGGCCGAGAAATTCATCGACATCAAGTGCCGCAAGTCAGGGCTGCGGCCTGATGCCGTGGTGATCGTGGCGACGCTGCGCGCGCTCAAGTACCACGGCGGCGTGGACCTGAAGGACCTCGCGGCGCCCGACCCGGCCGCGGTGGAGAAGGGCCTGCCCAATCTGGAGCGGCACATCGAGAACATCCGCCATCGGCATGGTCTGCCCTGTGTCGTGGCGTTGAATCACTTCACCAGTGACACCAAGACCGAACTCGCGGTGTTGCGCAGGCACATGGAGCGCCAGGGCGTGCCGGTGGTGATGGCCCGCCATTGGGCCGAAGGCTCTGCCGGTGCCGAGGAACTGGCGCATGCGGTGGTCAGGCTGGCCGAGTCCGGCACGGCCCAGATGCGATTTGTCTACGAGGACGCCGACAGCCTGTGGAACAAGATGAAGGCGATTGCCACGCAGATCTATGGCGCATCCGACATTTCGGCCGACTCGGCGGTGCGGGCCCGGATTGCCCGCCTGCAGCAGGAGGGCTACGGCCACTACCCGGTCTGTGTGGCCAAGACGCAGTATTCGTTCTCGACCGACCCTAAACGGCGCGGCGCGCCCAGCGGCCACATGGTGAATATTCGCGACGTCCGCCTTGCCGCGGGGGCGGAATTCGTGGTGATGATCTGCGGCGACATCCTGACCATGCCGGGCCTGCCCAGAGAGCCGGCGTCCTCGCGTATCGACATCGACGACGAGGGGCGGATTTCGGGCTTGTTTTAACCAGCCGGCAGCGCATGTTGTGGCGGCGTGCGCAGGGGCATCCGAATTCAATCCGGCCTGCGGACCCGGCGGGTCACTTCACACCCTCACAACCTCACACCGGCCAGGTCGCGCCGTGCTCGGGCACGATGGCGCGCCATTTCAGCTCGTGCTCAATGCGCTGGCGCAACGCATCGGAGGCGGCCATGTCGCCGTGCACCACATAGACCTGGTCTGGGGCGCCTCGCATCTTGCGTAGCCAGTCGAGCAGCTGGTTGGCGTCGGCGTGGGCTGAGGCCGACTGGAGTTGCACCACTTCGGCGGCCACCTCAACCTCTTTGCCGTGGATGCGCACCGGACTTTCGCCGGCGGCAAGGCGGGCGCCGCGAGTGCCCGGGCTCTGGTAGCCGGTCAGGATGACCATGTTGCGCCGGTTGCCGGCGTACAGCGCCAGATGGTGCAGCACCCGGCCGCCGGTGGCCATGCCGCTCGCGGCCAGGATCACCATGGGCCCGTGCCGGTTGGCAAGGGCCTTGGATTGCTCCGGCGTTTCGATCATGGTGGCGGCATGCGCCATGGCCTGCGCCGCGCGCGCGCTCAGCCGGTGGTCGTCCGGGTGCTGGTTGAACAGGTTTGTAGTGTGGACGGCCATCGGGCTGTCCAGGAACACCGGCAGGCCGCGCGGGATGGCGCCATCCCGCGCGG
>Ga0268298_10002821_pt1 | contig 18459 bp, 13 predicted proteins | sample WWTPWeurt_MetaG_FD_194462 | JGI IMG/M metagenome (GOLD analysis project Ga0268298, IMG submission 194462) | Activated sludge microbial communities from WWTP in Nijmegen, Gelderland, Netherland - WWTP Weurt | ecosystem: Engineered > WWTP > Aerobic digester > Activated sludge | place...
CACAATGGTAAAGACATCCATGATGAATTTCTCCTGAATGAAATAAGTACGATGGACATTCTAATCAGCGGCCATAAAACGCCAACCCCCCGTTTGGGGGAAGCAGCGGGTAGAATGGACGCATGCCTATTTCCACGATCTATTCCAAGACCATCCTCATTCCCCCGGCTGCGATCGACGAGAACGGCCACGTCAATAATGTGGTGTACGTGCAGTGGATGCAGGACCTTGCCGTGGAGCATTATGCCTCCATCGGCGGAATCGAAGCGCAGGGACCAGACGCCACCTGGGTGGTGCGCACGCACAGCATTGAATATTTCCTGCCTGCGTTTGAAGGGGAAGAGATCGAGGCGCGCACATAGGTGGAGGACCTGCGCAAGGTGCGTTCACTGCGGATGTATGAGTTCGTACGCAAGAGCGACGGGAAGGTGCTGGTGAAGGGTGAGACGGATTGGGTGTTTATGGATGCGAAAACAGGCAGGCCGAGGGCGATCCCCAGCGAAGTGGAGGAGATTTTCAAGCCCAAGGCCGGTTAGGTGCAGAGTCTGGGGTTTTCTTGCTCTGCCGATGCGACGGTTGTATAATCATTTTATGCAATCTATAGGGTGTCACAAGTTCGATGCAGGTATTCTAGAAGTGAAATTAGTTAAGGTTGTTTTAACTTGCCGCGGCCTAAACACCTAAATTAATTTAGGCATTAGGCTGCAAAACGACGGCCTAAACAGTAGTTGGGCGGCAGAAGGTGGTCAAATATACACATGAGTCTTGTTAATAGATTTACAGCCAAATGGATAATAATAACGAGTTTGGGTTGGTTCATTGCGCAGGCGATTGGGCTTTTGATTACTAGAAATGCCTACCCTAATGCAGAAGCCGAGTCGTTAATTTCATCCCCCTTATATTGGATTGTATTCGGGATTATATTTGGATTATCACAATGGATTAATATTCGTGATTTTTTTCCAAGTTCCTTTACGTGGGTCTTCGTTACAGCACTAGGATGCTTTATAGCAGCACTAATTCTTAAAGTGCTAAACCTAAACGAGACACTTAATTCTTTTTTTCGTGATCTTCCAATATTCGCATATCTTGTTGGCGGAATAATAATGAGCTTTGCGCAATATCAAACCATCAAGAAAACATTGCAAAAAGCGAATTGGTGGATAATAATTGCAGGAATAAGTTGGGGTTTTTCCCAATCACTTATTGGCATATTGTTTTTTGCCACTATTACTGGTTTAGGTTTTACATGGTTAATCCAAAAACCAGCTCTCGAAATAAAAGCCGCCTAACAAAGCGTGCATCTGACGCTGGAGATTCTGCGCACATCCCAAGCAGTTTTCTACGCCTTACCATTTTTCTGGTTGGACGGCTTCGCCGTCCCCGCCCCAGCGCAGGTAACGCAAACCGTTGGGCGTTTCGCAAACAATATGAATAAGCATCTTTTTGAAAAATCAGTAAATAATAATTTCCGTTATCTGCAAGAGAAATATGGATTCTCTGCTGCTGTTGTGGAAGATTACGGTAGAGAAATATTTGTCAGATATGAAAGAAATTATCAAACAGTGTCAATTTCGTATGAATACGGAAGTAGTCCATTAATCGAAATTTTTTATCCGTCAAGTGAAACGGGCGACAAACCTGTACCCTGGGCATCAAAAAATAATGTACAAAGAAGCAGAAGGTTTTCAAAAACCAGACCTAAATCCCATTTCTCAGATGATGAAACGTCAATCGAGAAATATATTGAAGAAATTGCTCTTGAGTTTGAAAAAATAGAATCAAAGTGGTTAGAAGCCAGACAAAGCATCTAACTTTGATGAGTATTATTTGACTGGCTTGCAGGGTTTATTTTGTAAGGAAAGTCAGTTTCCAAGACAAGAGTTTCTTGCATTTACAGCGTCTCTGATAAATTATGTTTTTGGGTACTCTAAGAAACTAAGGTTAGTGTAAAATTTTTGTATGCTGGCGGTGGTCACTTTTTTTGGCATCAAGTCTGGCGCAACAAAAAACGCCCAACAAAGCGCGCACCTGACGCTGGGGATTCTGCGCACATCCCAAGCAGTTTCACACGCCTTATCATTTTTCCCTGGACTGTCGTCCAGGACAGGCTGGCTGGACGGCTTCGCCGTCCCCGCCCTAGCGCAGGTATCCCCTACGGGGACGATGGCGCAAGCCGCTGGGCGTTTCCTTGCAAGGGATAAAGTTGAAAATAAATGAGCACAAGAGAAGTTATTGCATATATATGTAGCGGGTTAGTCGGTGTCTTAATTTATTTCATGTTTCTTTTTTGGTTTGGCTGGGCAGCATGGAAAGGTGTGTTTCTCACTAAATTTAGCGTAATTCGCGGGAACGTTGCGCGAGTAATTGGCGTAATTGGAGTTATAGGGACAACGGCGGGCGCATATTTGGCTCTTGGCAATTTTGTGTTCAATACAAATTTGCCTTTTGCGTCGGTGGCAAGTCTTTTATTTTGCTTATTCATTATCGCACTCTTGATTGTGACATTTTTGTCTTTGTTTATGTGGCGTGAAAAATAAATATCCAGTCAGCCGAAAAGCCTTTGAAGTATTTCCGTTTTAGTTTACAAAAGTTTTCTTTTGGGTAATTGGCTTTTTTGGAAAATTATTTTTTGGTAATTGCAAAAGTTTCGGTTTTATGTAAAACTTGGGCGTGTTGGCGGTAGCATTTGGTTTCAATCAATGAGTCTTGCACAACAGCAAAACGCCCAACAAAGCGTTCCGATAGAACTGGGATTTGGAAGTGTTGCATATTTTTTAGGCGATGAAGGGCAACTCAGGTGGAGAACGCTCAACGCCAGATAAAACTGCAAGGAACAAAGTGCGCTTGAAATGTGATACAGTTTAGAACAGGAACGCACATCGAACCAGCGAGAGGAGTCATGCCATGCCCGATTACAAACGCATCGATAACAGCACCCCCGAAGGGCGCCGCACCGCGCAGAACCTGATCAAACTGCGCTTCGAACTGGATAACGCCATCCCGGCCCGCACGGTCGATTCGACGCTGCTGCTGGCCACGTGGAACCTGCGCGAGTTCGGCGGCAACAAGTCCGGCGGGCGCGAAACGGAACCGCTGTATTACATCGCCGAGATCATCTCCCATTTCGACATGGTGGCCGTGCAGGAAGTGCGTGACAACCTGGACGCGCTCGACCAACTAATGGACATCCTCGGGGAATGGTGGAAGTACCTCGTCTCAGACGTCACGCTCGGAGACCAGGGCAATAACGAACGTCACGCCTTCATCTACGATACGCGCAAGATCACCTTCGGCGGCCTGGCCGGGGAACTGGTGCCGGAATTGAAGAAGCAGGGTGCGGCGCTCAGTTCCGATTTCGGCTTCTCACGCACGCCCTACCTGGCGGGCTTTAAGGCCGGGTGGTTCAAGTTCACGCTGTGCACCCAGCACCTGTTCTATGGCGATGAAAAGCCGGACGATCCGCAGCGCCTCAAGGAATCGCAGAACGTGGTCAAACTACTGAAGAAGCGCATGCAATCCAAAGACGCCTGGGCGGGCAACAGCATCCTGCTGGGCGATTTCAACATCTTCTCGATCAAGGACGAGACCTTTCAGGCCATCGAAAAAGAGAAGTTCCAGATCCCAACCAACCTGAAAGGCAAGTACACCAACGCCGCCAAAGACCGGCCCTTCGACCAGATCGCCTTTCTGGCAAAGGATGTGGAGAAGCAACTCGGGCTGGCCAAGGCCGGCACCTTCCCCTTCTTTGATTTTGTCTACCGCGACACCGAGTGGCAAACCTACCAACCCGATTCGACCGAAGCCAAATACAAACAGTGGCGCACGTATAAAATGTCCGACCACCTGCCATTGTGGGTGGAACTGTTCGTGGACTTCGGCGAAGCCTACCTTGAAAAGAAAACGGTCGAGCCGCCTGTGTAAACGTGCGGTCTCACCGGACCGGGACTTTTTTATCGTTGAGACGCTTTATTGAGTAGAAAGGCCGCAGCCATGACCCCAACCGAAACCGCAAAAAGATCCAGCCGCCCGCGCCGGGTGAAACACAACGTGGCCGTCATCATCATCCACGGCATCGGCGAACAGAAACCGATGGAGACCCTGCGCGGCTTTGCTGACGCTGTACTGCCCGAGCCGCAAGCAGGCGGCGAGCGCTATTTCAGCAAACCCGACCCGCTCTCCGAGTTGTTCGAATTGCGCCGCCTGCAAAACCGCAACTGGCCGCAAGTCCATTTGTTCGAATACTACTGGGCTTACAAAGTGGAAGGGACAAAGATCGGAGACATCCTGGGTTGGATGAAGACCCTGCTGCTGCGCAGCCCGGGCAAAGTGCCGGGGCAACTGCTGCCCTTATGGGTCATCTCCTGGCTGCTGGCGGTCACTGCCGTTGGCACAGCCGGTTTGGGCTGGTTCGGGCGGGTCGCCAGCGCCACGGTCAATTCCCCCACGGCGTGGGTATCCCTGGTCAGCGCCGCCCTGTTCGCGGCCATCCAGTGGTTCGTGGTGTATTACATCGGTGACGCTGCACGTTACCTGAGCCCGACCCCGCATAACATCAAGCTACGGCACGATATCCGTGCAGACGGCATTCAACTCCTGCGGAAGATCCAGAAGGAAGGCAAATACCACCGCGTCATCATGGTCGGTCACAGCCTGGGCAGTGTGGTGGCCTACGATATCCTGCGTCACGTCTGGCAGGAGTGCAAAGAGGTCTACCTGCAGCCGAAGAAATCCAGTCAGCCCGCGCTGCAGCGTTTGGAAGAATTGGGAGAGGCGCTTCGGAGCGGGTCACTGGGCGGGAACCTACCCGCCTATATGGATGCCCAGGTGAACCTGTGGAAGGAATTGCGCCAATTGGGGTATCCATGGCTGGTGACTGACCTGATCACCATGGGCAGTCCGCTGGCCCATGCGGCCATGCTGCTGGCCAGCGACGAAGAGAACCTGCGCCTGCGCCAGCGTCAACGGGAGTTGCCGACCAATCCGCCTGTGACCGAGGTGGATGCGGATAGTGGCCGCACCGTATATTCGTACGAAGTGTGGACGAAATACGGGGAGAAGAAAGATATCCCGCTGCGCTCGCTGCATGACGCCGCCCTGTTCGCCTGCACCCGCTGGACCAACCTGTACTTCCCCGCAGCCTTGAACGTGTTCGGTGATATTGTAGGCGGCCCGCTGCAGAAGGTCTTCGGCGCGGGCATCCGCGATGTTCGAGTGGATACCGGCCGGGGTTTGAGCGATAAGACCCTGCTGGCACACACCTCCTACTGGAGCCAAACCAGCGCATCCCGCGCGGGGAAGGGATCCTCCCGTCCATCCCTGGAGGCCTTGATCCAGGCCCTGGACCTGAACAACGAATCTTATTACGGTCCGCCCACAGAACCCGCAGCCGCAAAGGCGGGGGCTAAAGAATAATCCATCGCATCGCAGGCCTGACCACAGGCCTGCGTGTTTTTCTGGAGCCTGATGAACGCGCCCAACGCTGGGCTTTGAGACGACATTTACTTTAGAACAGGATGACAGACCATGCCGCATGAAACTTCCCTGATCGCCACCATCGCGGTCGGCCTGGGGTTCGCCTTTTTAGGCGGTTTGCTGGCCGTGCGCCTAAAGATGCCGCCGTTGGTAGGCTACCTGCTGGCAGGCATTGCCGTGGGTCCCTTCACGCCGGGGTTCGTAGCCGATGTCCATTTGGTGCCGCAACTGGCGGAGATCGGCGTGATCTTGTTGATGTTCGGGGTGGGGATGCACTTTTCAGTCAGCGACTTGTGGGATGTGCGGCGCATCGCACTCCCCGGGGCCTTGGTGCAGATCACAGCCGCCACCCTGCTGGGGGTTGGTCTGACGAGCCTATGGGGCTGGTCATTGGGGGCGGGGTTGGTGCTGGGGCTGGCCTTGTCGGTGGCAAGCACGGTGGTGCTGCTGCGAGCCCTGGAGACTCACAACCTGCTTGCCACACCCAGAGGTAACATTGCCATCGGGTGGCTGATCGTGGAAGACCTGGTAATGGTGTTGGTATTGGTGTTACTGCCGATCGCGGCGGGAGCCCTGGGCGGGCAGGGCGGGCAGGACCTGCTCGCGGCCATCGGGATAACGTTGGGCAAAGTGTTGCTCTTTGCAACCTTCATGCTGGTGGCTGGCAAACGCTTCTTCCCCTGGCTGCTCAAGCAGGTGGAACAGACCAGCATCCGTGAATTGTTCACCCTGGCGGTGGTGGCCATCGGATTGGGCGTGGCCTTCGGCTCGGCCAAACTGTTCGGGGTCTCCTTCGCCCTGGGAGCCTTCTTCGCAGGCATCGTCATCAAGGAATCAGACCTCAGTCACAGGGCGGCGAACGATACCCAACCCCTGCAGGATGCCTTTGCAGTGTTGTTCTTCGTCTCAGTGGGCATGCTCTTCGACCCGGCCATCCTCCTCCGTCAACCGCTGCAAGTGCTGGGGGTAGTGGCGATCATCCTGCTGGGAAAGTCATTGGCGGCCTATGGCATTGTCCGGCTGCTGCGCCATCCACCCGCCACAGCGTGGATGGTCTCCGGGGCTCTGGCCCAGATCGGCGAGTTCTCATTCATCCTGGCTGGGTTGGGCGTACACCTCGGCTTGTTATCGCTGGAAGGCCAGAACCTGATCGTGGCCGGTGCCCTGCTGTCCATCACGGTGCATCCGTTGTTGTTCAGCCTGGCCGCGCGGGTCAAAAGCGGATAGGAGTTTCTATATGTCAGCCGAATCGGGAGATGCGATGCACTCCAAACCAGTCCATGCCATCTTCAACGGTCGCCGGTTAAGCGGCCTGCTTAGCGGCGAGGGACAAGTCACGGTCGTGCTCGAAGCCGGGCTGGGCGGCACGATGGAAGATTGGGCCAGGGTCCAGCCGGAGGTGGCGAAGTTTGCGAGAGTCTTCAGTTATGACCGGGCCGGGCTGGGGCAAAGTGAGAAGGCCCCCACCCCACGGACCTGTGAAGATTTCACAGCCGACCTGCGCGGTCTGCTCCAGGCTGCCAGGCTCAAGCCGCCGTATATACTGGTGGCGCATTCATGGAGCGGACTCAACGCACGCTGGCATGCCAGCCGTTATCCGCAAGAGATCGCAGGCATGATCCTGGTCGATGCCGCCCATGAAGACCGATATGAGCACTTCGAAAAGGTGCTGCCTGCGGAGCGCATCCAACGCATGTGGGACTTTGTGCGGGATCCCTCCAGGAACGATGAAGGCATAGACCGGGTTGCCAGCATGGAACAGGTCCGGCAAAGCCGTGGCCTGTTCCACTTCCCCCTGACGGTGCTCACCCGCGCCAGCGACGATGACCCGCTGAACCGGATCGAAACCGGCCTGCAAGCCGAATTCCTGAATCTAGCAGTACACAGCAAACAAGTCTTCTCAACGTATAACGATCATCACATCCAGATCGCCGACCCCGAACTGGTGATCGAAGCCATTCGGGAGATGGTCGAACAGGTCTCATGAACAGACTCGCAGTTCCTCACATTCTCTTTTGCACCGAGTAAAATAGCGCTCATTCTTATGACCTATTCCATCGCATATCCCCGCAGAGTGATCGTACGGATGGCCCTCCGCACAGTAGTGCGCGGCTTGCTGCCATTACTCTCCCGGACGAGCGTGCAAGGCCTGGAAAATTTTCCAATGGACGGTCCGCTGATCGTGGTGGGCAACCACACCGGCGCAATGGAAGTGGTCTTGATGGGAGCGTATTCCCCGAGGGTATTGGAATTCATGGGGGCCATGGAGATGCCCTGGAACGGCTGGATGGGCAAGGTCATCGATCTGTATGGCCTGATCCCTGTGCATCGCGGGTACACCAGCAACACCAGTTTGAAGATGGGAGTGGATGTGCTGCGCCAGGGCGGGGTGTTGGGCGTTTTTCCTGAAGGCGGTTTTTGGGAACCCGGCAAACAAAAGGCGCAGACCGGCGCGGCCTGGCTGAGTTATATCGCGCAGGCACCGGTGCTGCCCATCGGCTTTGGAGATACACGCGGCAAGATGGCCGAGATGCTCCAGTTCAAACGCCCGGCCTTCGAAATGAACGTCGGGCGCATGCTGCCACCTGTGCAACTGGAACGCTCCACTCACAAAAAGGAAGCCTTGCAAATGGCGGCCGACGCCATCATGGATGCGGTTTGGGATCTCGTCCCCGATGAGGAGCGCAAGCGAAAAGAAAGCCGCCCCGAGAACGAAGTCTTCACGCTGGATATCAAGATCTTCGACCAGTACGGACAGCCCGTGACGATCCCTGCCGGGTTGGCGCTTAGCGATGGGTCCTGGATCAGCCGCTTCGCCCACCGCCCCAACCTGATCGATTCGATCCGCGATTATATCTTCCTGCCGGTGCAGGTGTTAAAGGAACTGGATCGCAAACCGCCCGCAGAGGAGATCCACCGGGCCGCACATGCGATGCTGGAGTACGTGGAGCGCGAGAACCCACAGTACTTCAACTTCCGCTACGGGTACAAAGACGGTGAATCTTTCAAGGAGAGTTTCCGTCAACTGCGCGACCTGATGACTTGGGCGATGCAGAACAGGTATCAGGTGGAGGCCGAGGCCCGTTACGAGTATACAGACCCAAGTTCCGGGGAGCGATGCGTACACCACATCCCCCGGGAAGTTGAACAATGGTGACCTTCATTTATAGATCCAGGAGTTGCCCGCCTCATGAATATTGATCAAGCAATCCCGTCCGGCCGGTTGCCTGCACGCTTCAAGATGCTGTTCAGTACCGGCGACTTGAGCACGAGCATCCCGCTGGCGATCTTGATGTTCTTTCAGTTGTACTTCCTGACCGATGTGGCGCGCCTGCGCCCGGATTATGCCGGGTGGGCGGTGGGTCTGCCGCGCCTGTGGGATGCGATCAACGACCCGCTCATTGGCCTGCTCTCCGACCGGCTGCGCACCCGCTGGGGCCGGCGGCGCGTACTGCTGCTCTTTGGGGCAGTGCCGCTCGGGTTGAGCTTCATGCTGATGTGGTTCGTGCCGCCCTTCAGCCAGGCCGGGCTGGCGGTCTACTATGCCGCCACCTTCATCGTGTTCGACACCGCATTCACTGTTGTGCATGTCGGCTATAACGCGCTCACCCCGGAGTTGACCTCCGACTACGATGAACGCAGTTCATTGAACGGTTACCGGATGATGTTTTCCATCGGTGGCACATTGGGGGCGATCATCCTCGCCACCGTGCTGGGCTGGTTCATCAGCGATGCGCGCCTGCTGTTCACAATACTGGGCGTGGGGCTGGGGCTGGCTTCGATCCTGCCGCCGTTGATCGTCTTCAATATTACGCACGAGAAACCCTCTGAAGAAAAGAACAAACCACTTTCGTGGGGACAGTCCATGAAGATGACTCTCGGCAACCGTCCCTTTCGATTGGTGATGGGCCTGTACCTGCTGGCCTGGACGACTGCCAGCATCCTGGCGGCTATGCTGGTGTACTTCGCCAATTACCGCCTGCGCGTACCAGAGCAGGCCAACTACTTTGTGTTGATCGCAGAAGGGTCGGCCATCTTTTTCATTCCGTTCTGGGTGTGGGTCGCGCAAAAACTGGATAAGCGCCGGGCCTTCATCCTCGGCACTCTGACCTGGATCGTCGTACTGCTGGGCATCTCAGCGCTGCCTGCCGATGCGATCGCATTCGCCTATCTGCTGGCGGCGCTCTCCGGTTCGGGCATCGCCACCGCTTATGTATTACCGTGGGCCATGATCCCCGACATCATCGAACACGATCAGGTGCAGACCGGCCAGCGGCGCGAGGGCTCGTACTATGCCTTCGCTTCGTTCTTCCAGAAACTGGCCACGGCGCTGGCGCTTTGGGGGATGGGACAATCTCTGGCCTACACCGGCTACATCACCCCGGATGCGAGCGGAGCGCTGCCCATTCAACCGGAGAGCGCAGTACGGGCCATCCGCTTCTTTACCGGACCCGTTCCCGCCGTGCTGCTCATTCTGGCTGTGGTCTTCGCCTGGAACTATCCCATCACCCGCGAAAGCCATCAGGCCACGCTGCGAGTGCTGGCGGAGCGGGAGGCGTGACATGGTCATTCGCTTCATAGGCAAGATCTTCCAATGGCGCGGACCGGCGCCTTATCTCTTCGTCGCCGTGCCGGACAAAGACAGCCAGGATATCAAATCCGTCTCGCAGATCTTGACCTATGGCTGGGGCGTGATCCCGGTCACGGTTACCGCAGGCCGGACGGAGTGGAAGACCTCGCTCTTCCCAAAGGACGGACGTTACCTGGTGCCGATCAAAATGGCCGTGCAGCGGGCTGAAAACCTCAAAGAGGGCGACAAGGTCCGATTGCAACTGGAACTGAATTTATAAGGTTTCAAACCATGAAAAAACAGACCTTAGAGGTACACCCGGAATTACAAGACGTATTCAGGAAAAGCCCGGCCATCCATTACAGCAAAAGAAATCTCTGGCTGGTGCAATTCCTGGTCTCGCTCATGCCTGCCTCAAAAGCGCCCGAGGATGTGTCGATAAAGAACATTCGTATCCCAACCCATGATGGTGTGGGAACATTGCGGTTGAGGATCTACCAACCGCAAAATACCTCCGCGCCCACCCCCGCCCTGGTCTGGATCCATGGCGGGGGCACCATCATGGGCAAGCCGGAGATGGACGATATCCAATGCATCCAGTATGTGCGCGAATTGGGGATCAGCGTGGTTTCAGTGGATTACCGGCTGGCACCAAAGCATCCCTTCCCGGCCGGTCTGGAAGATTGTTACACAGCCCTGCATTGGGCAAAGACCCATGCCGTGGACTTCGATATCGACACAAGCCGGATCGGGATCGGCGGGGCAAGCGCTGGGGGCGGGCTGGCAGCAGCATTGGCCCAACTTGCACACGACCGCAAAGAAATATCGCCCGTCTTTCAATTGTTAATCTACCCCATGCTGGATGACCGAACCGTTCTTCGAAAGGAGATCGACGACAGCCTCAGCCCGGCCTGGAGCCAAAGGAGCAACCGCTTCGGTTGGGAATCTTATTTGGGAACCCGACCCGGCGCAGATTCCCCGCCTGCCTACGCTGTCCCTGCCCGGCGTGAAGACCTGAGAGGCCTGCCCACAGCATGGATCGGCGTTGGCACCCTGGATGTTTTCCATGATGAAGATATCACTTATGCACGACGATTAAGGGAATCTGGAATCACCTGCGACCTCGATATCATTCCGGGCGCTTTTCACGGATTCGATGTGTTCGACCGCGAGTTACCGGTGGTGCAAGAGTTTCAGAAGATGCAAATCACGGCGCTCCGAAAGCATCTTGTGCAAGCGCCCTAAAACACGGGTGATACAATTGCCCCGTTTACTGTTATGCACAATTCCCCAACCATTGCCAGCGAAAAAGAAGAATTCAAACAGACCGTCTTAAATGCGCGGCCGTACAAGCCCTTGTACGTCAAGTTCAAGGTGTTCTATGGCTGCAACCTCAAATGCGAGATGTGCAATCACTGGCGCGAGACGCGTGAGCCGCCCGTCAGCGCAGACCGGTTCAAGGAGATCATCACCGAACTGGCCGGGATGGGCACGAAGAAGATCCATATCTCCGGGGGAGAACCCATGCTCAGGCCGCAAACCCCGGACTTTGTAGAACTGGCTTCCGCGCTTGGGATCAAAGCGACCATGACCACCAACGGCACGCTCATCACCAAGGAAAATGCCAAGCGGTTGGTGGAGGCTGGTCTGCGCGGTGTGAACCTTTCGATCGATTCGCCCATCCGCAAGATGCACGAAAAGATCCGCGGTGTGAACGGCGCGTTCAAGGCCACCAGCAAGGCCGTGGAACTCTTCCGCCGCTACAAACACAAAGGCAAATTGACCATCCGCATCAACACCGTGGTCAGCCGCAGCAATTACGAAACGCTGGCGACGTTACCAGACCTTGCCCATGAACTCGGCGCGGACGGGATCAACCTCATTCCGGTCGACGATCACTGCGGAGAGATCCTGTCGATGCGCAAGAAGGATATTGCAAAGTTCAATGAAGAGATCGCGCCGCGCATCGCAGAACGGGCGCTTGAATTGGGATTGATGCTATCCGATGAAGAGGCCTTCCCCTTTGGGCGGGACGAGTCCGAGGTCCGTTTGGGACGCGCCGGACGCTACGCCCTGGGCTTTTACGAAAAGCATCCCTGCTATGCGCCCTGGTCTCACACGCTGATCGACTTCAACGGCAACGTCTATGTCTGCTGCATGACACGCGAAAAGATGCCCCCGTTGGGAAATATCATCCATCAATCGTTCAAGGAGATCTGGGAGGGCGCGGCCTATCGTCAGGTGCGCCTGAAGATGCATCCGCCGGCGTTGAAGCCTTGCGCACGCTGCGATGATTTTATTGAAGAAAATAAAAAGATCTGGGAAATGATCGGGCCGTATTAACTCAGGTCCGAAAACATATCGCCGCTGTCATCGTCATCCCAAGTGCTGGAGCGGCCGAAAGCATCCAGGTCGGCGGCGGTAAATGAGGCGGCAGCGATCGGCAGGGCCACCGGCATATCGAGTCCCTGCTGGCAGGCAAGGCAGACCCGGCCTTCCTGGGTGGCGTTCGTATGCTCGTCGCAGAACCCGCGCCCGCATTTGACGCAGGTCCCCAAGGCGGGGTTTTCGCAACGATGCGGAACCAGATAGCCGATCACCATTTCACACTTTGCCATTGAGACACCTCATGAAAATTGCTTTGCTTAGCGAAAAGTATACACCAGACCTCGGCGGGCTCGCAATCTCAACAGGACGATTGGGGGAGATGCTAGCCTCAGCTGGGCATGATGTGCGCGTCTTTGCCCCGACATTGAGCCTGCCCCCCACCATCAACCAGAGTCAACGCTCAGGCGGAGTTCACAGCACACGCTTCGGAGCGCGCAAACGCGTGGACGATACTCTGGTGGATTGGTTCGAGTTGATCGTAGAAGAACACCAGCGTGAGCCGTTCGACCTGATCCAAGCCTACTTCCTGCCGATGGCCGGGTTCGTCGGCGCGTATGCCGGGAAATATTTGGAAATTCCCAGTGTTGTATCCATCCGCGGGAATGACATCGAGCGCGCCGCCTTCGACCCTGGAAAGTTTTCGCAAATCCTGTATGCTCTGCAGAATGCAAGTGCGGTGACGACCAATGCCACTGTGTTAGCGATGAAAGCAAAGGCGTTCCTTGACCGGGAAATTCATATCATCCCAAATGGAATTGACACAGAGCGATTCAAGCCAGTGAAGAAGAATGAAGTTTTGGCAGAGATGTTGAGCGTTAAACGCGCAACGTCTTTAATTGGCTTTGTGGGCGAGTTACGGGAAAAGAAGGGTCTGGCTACTCTACTAAGTGGCTACGCGCAAATCGCTAAAGAATTGCCGGCCACTCTCCTCTTGATCGGAGAAATACGAGAAGGCGAAGATAGAAAATATTTTGAAGAATTTCGATCTTCCAATCCCAATAGCCGGATGATCGTAACCGGGCATATACCTCACAAAGACCTGCCCGCCTACTATGCCTTGATGGATATCTTCGTCCATCCTTCACTGCGAGATGGAATGCCCAACGCCGTGCTGGAAGCCATGGCCTGTGAGGTGCCCGTGATCGCCACGCCGGTTGGAGGCATTCCCGATGTGATTAAAGACGGCACAAACGGGCGCATCATCCCGGTCAATGACGCAGGGGCGCTGGCAAAGGTCAGCGTAGAATTATTGAACGATAAAGACCAGAGAAATCGATTGGGGAAGGAAGGCCGGAAGACCGTTCAGTCCGCGTTCACGCCGGAAAAAGAACTGGAAGCGAATCTACGGCTTTACAACGAATTAAGCGGGAAGTAAGCGGGGTCAACCCGCCATCTCTTCGATGGTACGCTGCAATTCCTTCACCTGAATGGGCTTGCTGATGTAATCATCCATCCCGGCGGCCAGGCACATTTCACGATCTCCCTGCATGGCGTTGGCGGTCATGGCGATCACGCGCGGCTGGCGGCTGAGGCTGGGCATCACACGGATGGCACGCGTGGCTTCCAGGCCATCCATCTCCGGCATTTGGACATCCATCAGGATCAGATCGTAGAACTGCCTGCCCAGAGCCTCGATGACTTCCAATCCGTTGGCGGCAACATCGGCTCGATAACCCATGCGCTCCAGCATACGCAAGCCCAATTTTTGATTGACGGCGTTGTCTTCGGCCAGCAAAATACGCAGGGGGATGCGCTGCGCAAGGGTATGGTCGAACTGCTGCTCGGAAAGCGGGATGGTCGCCTGCTTGACAGGTTCAACGGCAAGGGCTTCGATCAGGGCATTGTACAATACAGACTGCTTGACCGGTTTGGTGAGGAATGCTGCGAACAATTTCGCATCCACCTCCTCGCGAGAGGATAACGAGGTCAGCATGACAAGCGGGGTCGTGATATGACGGGCCGCTTCGTACTCGTGGATCTCAGCAGCCAGCAATACACCGTCCATATCCGGCATGTGCATATCGAGAACAGCGATATCAAAACGCTCCCCGCCGCGAATGGCAGTCAGGGCCTCAAGTGGGGTGGCATAAGCCACGGGTCGCATACCCCAATTCTCCGATTGCAGGGTGAGGATGCGCCGGTTGGTCTCGTTATCGTCCACGATCATGATGCGCTTGCCGCGCAGTTGGATCGGGGCGAGAAATCTCTGGGTGGTGGCAGCCGTTGTCGGCGGAGTATGAACGGTGAAATGAAAGACAGAACCCGCGCCGATCACACTATCCACCCACATCGTACCGCCCATCATTTCAGCCAGTCGTTTGCTAATGGCCAGCCCCAAGCCGGTGCCGCCATATTTGCGTGTGGTGGAAGCGTCCACTTGCGTGAAGGATTGGAAGAGCGAAGAAAGCCTTCCGAGTGGAATGCCGATGCCGGTGTCTTTGATGGCAAAATGCAGGAGGTTACGATCAGGGCGGATGGTGACGATGATCTCACCCTTCTCTGTAAATTTGACCGCGTTGCTAAGCAGGTTGACCAGAATCTGACGCAAGCGGGTAACATCCCCGATGACGGTTTCGGGCACAAGAGACTCGATCAGCAGACCCACCTCCAGCCCTTTCTCGCTGGCCTTTAAAGCCACCAGGTCTATGGCGCCTTCAACACATTCGCGCAAGTCAAATGGTTGATTTTCAAGGTCCATCTTACCCGCTTCGATCTTCGAGAAATCCAGGATATCGTTGATGATGGTCAGCAGAGCGTCGCTACTGTTGCGGATGGTCTCTGCGAACTCACGCTGCTCAGATGTAAGGCGTGTGTCGAAAAGCAGGCCTGCCATACCGATAATGCCATTCATGGGCGTACGGATCTCGTGACTCATGCTGGCCAGGAAGGTGGATTTGGCGTTGTTGGCCGTCTCCGCCTGCTGCCGCGCCTCTTCGGCTTCGCGAGTTCGGTCGGCCACACGCTGCTCGAGGTTTTCGGTGAGCACGGTCACCTCGGCGATCTTTTCCTGCAGAGCCACGTTCGCCAGTTGCAGGTCAGCGTTGGATTTTTGCAGGGCATCGTATTGCTTTTCAGAAGCGTCACGCTGCTCCATCAAGAGTTTCTCGCGCTGGTCAAGCTGGTAACCGCGCAAAGCCAGACGGTTGATCAACCAGCCACCCAACACGGGGAAGAACAAGAGTGTAAAGCCGTTCACCCACTGCCAGCCGGGAACCCGCATGAAGACATAAGCGAACATCAACAAGGCCACTCCGGCCCCGGCCCATACGCTCAAATAGCGCGACGGGCGCGGGAGTTGCCAGGTAAATTCCCATTCGCAGTATTCATCGCCATGCAACACACATTTGATCTCACGTACCTGGGCGGGCGGGAGATCCGCCATCAAAGGCGGGATGTAAGCCATGCTCCCCTGTACGGTTTGACAGGTCATGTGGATGGCGTGTTGGTATGTCTCCGGCGAGGAATGTTCATAGATCGAATCCGGATACCAGCGCAAAGTGGCAGAAGACGCCGAGTCATTCATCACGCGCACATCCGCGTCGCCGAACTTGGAGGCAAATCGCGGTACTACATTAAATACCTGACGAATGCTCAAAGCGCGCAACAAATAGGCCACGCTTTGCACCACGGCATGTCCCTGATGGAAGAAGAAATGCGGCACCCCGGCGATCTCGCGGCAGGTCTCGCGCACAACCGTACCCAAATCGAACGAGGAATACCCCAACCCAAGCAGGGACTCCCAAGTCAGTTGATGCGACTCCGGCAGGCTTTGGTTCACCTGTTCGATCAATCGCTTCTTAGCAGCACTTTGAGCCTGAGCGATCACTTCATCCGCTTTGGCCCCCGTAGAGATATTCTCCGCTGCCTGGCGCGCAACCGCTGCAAGCATGAAATCAATGGTCACACGCAGGAACAGGCCATTCAATTCCTTGATCGGTTGGCCGTCTTTATTGGTGCCAAAGGGATGGGGAATCATATTGCGCGGCAAAGGCGGCAAGTCCGGTTCCGGCCCAGAAGGCACAGCACTGAATAAAACTTCACCAGACCGCACCGTCTCACGCTTGAACAAGTCCAACAGGCCGCGCTGTTGGGGCGCTTCCCAGGTGAATTCCCATTCGCAATATTCATCGCCATGAGCCTGGCATTTTGTCTCGCGGATCCGCGCAGGCGGCAAACCGGAATGCACGCGGGGAATCTCACTAAAGACCCCTTGAAAGACCTGGCAGACATCGTATACATAACGTGCCAGCATCGACTCAGGCAACTGAAGCTTATGATCCCCCACCCGCCACTGGATGGTCGCGCTGTTCGAGGTCACGTTGAACACACGGATATCCGCTTTGAAAAAGCGTGCCACCAGGTTGGGCATGATGATGAAGGTGCGGCGCAAGGTCAGCGGGCGGATGAGCCATGGGGCAAGGTAGGCAAGTTTCACACCCCGGTTAAAGTCAAATTTGGGGTCGCCGGAAAGTTCGCGGCAATAAATGGCAAAAAAGGAGGAGAACTCGGCAGAGAAGGCGTTGCCATCGCGGGTCATATCCTCCAACGTCACATGGAAGCGGGCATCTGGCATGGCGGCATTAAGTTTTGCGACCAAAACATCCAAGGCTTGAGATTGGGCCTCCGCCACCCGCTTTTCGCGCAGGGCGATCGGAGCATCCGCCGGCAAAGATGCGGTCGCATTGCGTGTGATGCAATCTTTCAAATACTCGATCACCCCTCGTAACGTGGCAGCATCGGTATTGACGATTCGTTTCCCGGCCTCGTCCAGACCATAAGGATGGAAGACCATATGCTCCGGCAGAGGCGGAAAGTTCGCAGGTTCACCCAGTGTGGAAGACATCGAATGTATTTGATCGTGGGGGGAGGATTTATCTTTGTTCATAAAGGATTCAAGTCGCCGGGCCGATAAGATAGATGAACAGATTACACTACAAGTTATAAAGATTTTGTTTTTTTACAATGGTATCATTATTTTACCGGGCCGCCCGCCTGACAGGGACAAGACCGCGCTTCGGACTCCGCTCCGGCTTGCCCACCACTGACAGATGGATTCGCCCCCGGATCTTAATCCACCCTTTGGAGTTACATCTTGTCGCCTCGAATTGAACACGACCTTTTAGGAGAACGCGAAGTACCGGATGAAGTTTATTACGGCGTCCATACCGCCCGGGCGTTGGAGAATTTTCCGATCAGTAACATCCCGATCAGCACATATCCGAGCCTGGTCAGGGCTTTGGCCTGCGTAAAAGAAGCCTGCGCAAAAGCCAACTTTGAGTTGGGTCTGCTGAATGCCGAGCAAGCCCATGCGATCATCCGGGCTTGTGGGGAAATTCGTGAGGAAAACAAATGGAACGACCAATTTATTGTAGATGTCATACAAGGCGGCGCGGGTACATCCACAAACATGAACGCCAACGAGGTCATTGCCAACCGTGCATTGGAAATTTTGGGACACAAGCGTGGAGAGTATAAATTCCTACATCCGCTGGAGCATGTCAATTTGAGCCAGAGCACGAATGACGTCTACCCGACAGCGGTCAAGGTGGCATTGCGTTTTTTGATCGACGACCTGATCGATGGCATGGAAGTACTCCGTCTTGCCTTTGCCGCCAAGGCCGAAGAGTTCAAGGATGTTCTCAAGATGGGACGCACTCAATTGCAGGATGCCGTCCCCATGACGCTCGGTCAGGAATTCAGCACCTACGCCGTCATGCTCGAAGAAGACCAACAGCGGCTGCGCGAAGGAGCGTTGCTCATTCAAGAAATGAATCTCGGCGCAACAGCGATCGGCACAGGCATCAACGCGCACCCCGATTACGCGGCATTGGCGCGCAAGCATCTGAGCGAGATCACAGGCATCGAATACATTACAGCTGGCAACCTCGTGGAAGCGACCCAGGATGTCGGCTCGTTCGTGCAACTCTCCGGCGTGTTAAAACGGGTGGCGGTCAAACTCTCCAAGATCTGCAACGACCTGCGCCTCCTTTCATCCGGCCCGCGCACCGGGCTGGGCGAGATCAACC
>Ga0268298_10002822_pt1 | contig 18455 bp, 10 predicted proteins | sample WWTPWeurt_MetaG_FD_194462 | JGI IMG/M metagenome (GOLD analysis project Ga0268298, IMG submission 194462) | Activated sludge microbial communities from WWTP in Nijmegen, Gelderland, Netherland - WWTP Weurt | ecosystem: Engineered > WWTP > Aerobic digester > Activated sludge | place...
TCCAGTTCACGCAAAGTCGCGAAGCTGCAAAGAAGATTATACGTTGATTTCTGAAATTTTTTTTCGCGCATATGCGTCCTGGTAATAAATTTATTCATCATCTTCAATAACTTGTATTGGAATTCGATCATTTTGATCGCCATTGATGATTTCATGTCCGGACTCAAACCACTGACCAAAAGTCCTGTTATTACCTTGTTTTACGTATTCATTCTTATTGATTGGATAATAGTTGATTTCTATTTTTTCTAAATTCGTTCGGTATGCAATAAAAATGGTTTCAATGTAAGGATTAAACCGAATTTCATTTATAAAAATTTGGAAATCTCTGAATGGCACAGATTTATCCAAAAAGAAAACTGGCACCATGAACTCAGTATATTTTATTTGATGCGCTTTGTAAAAAAGAGCCGTGTCTTGCTCACGCTTAACTGTTGGATTTAAATAACTAAACATTCGTATTTGATCATCGTGATCCATTTTATACATTGTTTGATTTGAGTTGCTTTGAAAATAATTGGCACTAGCAAGTGGCAATTCATTAACTGAATTGGCAATTGAGACATAAAATTGATACCGTTCATTTTTATTTTTCCATATAATACTGTCTAGTTCCTTTTGAGAAATGAATTTTTTTTGTGAGATTGGAAGTTCAATTAATAATTGAGATTCATTTAAAAGCTGAGAATAGTATTTTGCTTCAAATTCTGAAATCTTAGTCATTACGAAATCATCCGCATGCCATGAAAATGTAATTGAATCTGGATTATGAACTATTAAAGTGGTTATGGAAATTTCTTCAACACGCCTTGTTGGAACATTAATTTCTTGCTTCTTCCAATCTATTGTATATTGAACGATATTTGAATTACGCGATTGGTTGTTTAAAAATGAATAGGTTGAATCCGTTTTGAACTCTAAAATTTTATATCCACAAAATTCTGGAGCTAATTTGGAATTCATTAGCCTCCAATATCCACTTAATTGCGAATTTGATTTTGCATATGCGCAAGAAATACAAATGATTGACAAGATGATCGCTTTTAGATGGAGTTTCATAATTAATATTCTTAATTCAATTTGAGAAAAGATTAATTTTAAAACTAAGTTAAAAATTATCCCCTTAAAGTCGAAAAAGAAAAGCCCAAATTGAGTGTAATAAATATTAATAGAAACAATCCTTTACCTGCCACTTATACAAAGTCAGAAAAACAAACAATTATAATGTTTTTGTCTCAAAATACGCAACTGGGTACTTTGAAATAAACTTTCCTTAAATGATGCTTGATAGTTCTAATGCTTTTAACAAAGCCACGCCCAAATCCCTATCTGTTGCCGTTGAATAGTCTAGTTGAATATTAGGGTGTTGGCTTTCTTTAAAACCATCTTTCCAACCATGATTTTCTCTTGGACAAAAATGAATCACCCCGTTTAATAAAACCACCAGAGGATTGAGAACCTTTGAAAAAAAAGTCTTAGAATCTTTCTCCCCAGCTAGCTTTATGAGAGGATCATTAACTGTTCTCCATTTTTCACGATCATAGCGGTCATTACCTTGTTGGTAAGATTCAATGCATTCCCTGACTTTATTCCCGATTTTTTCAGCAGAATCGCTCACATCTAGTTCATATAATGGTTCAGAAAAAGCAGCAACACTCTGTGTTCCTTTTTTTGCGTGAATAAATATTCGATCATTTAGTTTATATACTCCTATACTTTTTTTCATTTATGGGACAATTATTATTACGACGTTAATTCCGTTATTATTTCTCGCTGCGCAGGATATCCCTAACGGCTTGGCGCAGTCAGGCAGGCATCCTGCGCAGCGGGGAAGCTTACACTTTTTTGAAGATGTGAATGGTGTTTGTTTTATCTAAAACATATAATTTATCAGAAGTGGCCTGAATTTCTTTCAATTTATCGAATCCAACTCCATGACCATTCATTTCAATCTTTTCAGATACATATTCTATTTTCTTAGTTTTAACATTTAAAATTCCAAATCGACCTAATTCTTGTTCCAAAAAGTAAATTTTGTTTTCTTGAAGGAAAGTATTATTGCTCAATTGACCGGGTTTGATATTGCTTTTTTCGAATTCTTCTTTTAAGCCAAATGCGTTAGTCACTAATTGATTATCGTCAATCTTAATTTCGTACAAAACGTCTTCAAACAAAGCGATTACATTCTTATTATTTTCTTGAAAATGATAGTTTGTTATAAAAAATGGTAAATCGTTGTTCGCCACCGTATCAATTGAAGTTTGCCCATGAAAGTTATTAATTCTTTGAAGTCTCTGTTTTATTTGACCAGAGTTGATGTCTAATACCAGTATTTCTTTTTGTTTCAATAAAACAAGCAAGACATCATCGATTACACCTAAAAACTTTTCAACTTCATAATTAAACTTGTTCCCAGTTTCACTTGTAAATTCGCCTAAATCATTCAAGTCAAAATGCCATAGAGGTTGGGCGGTTAGTAAACTATAGGATTGAATGCCTTTTTTAACAATAACAATAGAGTTATTTATTAATTGAAATTTGAATATTTTGAAATCAAATAACTTAACGAATAATTTTTTGTCAATATCAAATATTTGTGTTTGGCCATCACTTGTAACTAATAAATTCTTATCATTAATAACTTTTTTAATAAATGAGCCACTATAATATTGGTATTCCGTACCAATTAGGTAAGAATTCCCCTCAATGTCATTTATATAAAAATAAGGTTCTTCAAAAATTATTTCTTGCAATGAATTATTTGATTCAAAGAGCTCGTAACCATTTTCATCATAAACTCTATTCAAAGTATTATACTTAATACCTCTATTATTAGAAGCAAACCATTTTGCATTTGAAATTTTATTAAATAGTTTCACTTTTAATGTGATTTAATAATGACACCCAGCTGCGCAGGATATCCATCCTGCGCCAAACACAAATTTGGCGGATATTCATCCGCTACCGAAACCGTAAATAGAAAGCTACTTCTCATAATAATAAAACTGTCTTACTTTGGATAAACTTGGTACCAAAGTATGCACTTCCAACACAGATTCCTTGTCTGCATAATTTGTCGCTGATGAATAAATCCAGTCTTCTGGTTTGGATACAAATTTTGACCGAACCGGATTGTTATGAATATAGTGTATCTTTTCCCAAACAAATTTTTCGCTGTAAATTTCTATTGCATGGTTTCCAGTTTGCCAAAATTTAATTTTTTGATCTTTACAACTTTCAACAGCTGCTATGCCAAAAAAGCTCATCAGCCACTCTCGTCTGCTTTCAGGTTCGGTTAAAATTAAATTTATAATTGTTTTAGAAGTATGTCGTTTAAAATCCCGTATTGTATCTTCCAACTTGAAATTTGGTTCTGTATTCACCAATAAATGAATGTGATTGGTCATGATCACATAGGCATAAATATTTAATCCTTTATTCTCACAACAATACTTCAATGAATGTATAAGTGCATCCTTATAAACAGGCCTTGTAAAAACATCCGCCCATCCAACAACAGTTAACGTTAAAAAATAACTCGATTCTTTTTTTATAGTTTGCTTCACCCCAGATTCTCTCATCACATTTCAAATTAAAAACTATTTCTAGCAAAGTCAAATATCAGAATTGTTTTCAAATTATTGCTATCGAGAAAATAAGTTTTGTTGTATTGATTTGAGTTGGTTGCAGATGGCAATAGTTTCAATCTGACGTTTTGGATGCGGATGAATATCCGCTATATATTGCGTTGGCGCAGGATGGATATCCTGCGCAGCGGGTGCAATAGGACTGAAATGAAAAGATATTACTACAATCTTAGATTCAAACTCAAAATATAAAACTTTATAAATTCCTTAAATAAAGACCCGCTACGGAGCAAGGCATCGTGTAATTCTATATATCTATAATTTCAGAGTGAACCAAACTAATTCCATCATCAAGATACTCCTCAATCAAAATTTTACTTGCTTCACCTCTTTTTACTTTTTGATTATTAGAGTCTAAGTAGAAAAGCACCCGTGTACAACCCTTAATCAAATCTTTTCTACTAATACTAACAAAATCGTTATCTGAAATTAATGGTTCCAAATTGCACAATTCATGGGCAATCGAATCAATACCCAACTTGGCTCGAAATTGTTGTTGTTTGACTCTATTGACTGCATTGTTATAATCTTCGAACTCGTTATATAATACTATTTTTCTTAAGCCACTATGCTGCTCAATTCTCGTTTCAATAAAATCGATTGAATCCCATAAAATTCGTGGGATGTATTTATAATATATTTTTGAAAAAGACATTTCTGCACAAGCACCAAACCAAAGCTTATCACCATAAGTCATCAAATGTTGGTGTGTGACAAAAGTTTCCAAATCGACAAGTAATCGATCTCTTTCGCTAAGACTCTTATTATTTTCAACTATTTTAACTCCTTCGGGAATCAGATTTGTCTTTTTTAACCAGCTTCGATAGTTGTTTGTTCTTGACAAAAAAACATCCGTATCATTATGTAGAAATGAATATCTAACAAATAGAGCCAGTTCATTTAGAATTTTATAATATAAAATCGAATCCGATTTTTTTCCATATACTCTGAAATTATCTAGGGCATATTGAATCGCAGTAAATTCATCAGGCAAATCACCCTCGAATTTTAAAATCGAGAACTGAATTTTTGATCTATCAAAGTTGTAATATTCATCAATGTGATTTAAAGTAACATTCTGTAGAACACCATTTTCAACGTACTCAAATAATATACTATTATTCTTAATACTTATTATTTGCTTGGTAAGAATATGATCCAATTGCATCAAATCAAATTCATCATTTAAACTTATATTAAAATTTAACATGTCAGGCAAATTTAAAATTCACTTATTCTAATTTCAGCAACGTTTAAAAAATCATTCAACAATACGTTGTCGATGTAGTCATGCAACTCATCTAATTGGGTTTCAGACCAAACATTTTTCTCAATCACGAAATCGAGAACACGTAATTTTCCTTGATGTGCTGAAGACAAGGTTGCGTTATTCAATTTTTGGGTATATGATCTTAATGTGCTTTTCATTGTACTTAATGAAGTAGAAGCTCTTTTATAAGTCTTAAGCGAAACGACCTCATTGAAATTTGCAAGAACACCATCAAAATCTAAAGTCTGATAATTTGGGATTATTTCATTCAAATTTTGATAATTTCCATACTTCAAATCCCATTGATTAAAAATCTCCTCTATTAAATCACCACGTTTAAACTGCCCGCCCGATTCGTTAGACATTTGCCAAATTTTTGAACGATTTGGCTGCGCAAGTAAATCTTCCAGATTTGAATTCACAAAAAAAGGCAAATCAGATCTCGAAAGATTCATTAACTCATCTACTGAAAAAATTCTTAGACCATCGTCGCGTCTTCCAAACCCCACCTCATTCTCACTCTTTTGAACAACCACCAACTCATCCGACTCAGTTACTCCTCCCTCACCAACTTTATAATTTGATGCTCCCAAATCATCCACAACTTCTGATGATTCAAAACTGTCGAACCAACGTTGTTCATTTTGAATTATAAAAATACCTTCATCAGATATCCGAGCTAATTCAAGTGAGCCTGAATTTGAATTATAAATGAGCCTTTTGATTTCATCTCCTGCAACTTCAAATCCATTGTAAACACCCTTCTCAACCTTTGCTAAGAAGGTTAGTGATTTCGCTGAAAGTTTTTCAAAGAGGTTAACACCCCTATTCATTACATTGACAAATTGAACTTTTGAAACTGGAAATACTATAGAGACAACAGCAATTACTGATCTGCCTATAAATTCATTTTTTTCATAAATGTTTTTTCCCTGCCAGCTTTCCTCTATATCAGAAAGTGCATCAAGCAACGGATGATAATCACTAACTCCTGGTAATAACACGGGACTTAAAATTGCGACCAGTCTTTTTATTCCATTCCAAACCTGCTCCCGTATATTTGGATCACAAATAAATTGCGATAACAACGCCATTGCATCACCGATCCCTCCAATTTCATATACAACTCCGTTAAAAAGTCCGCACAAAAAGGCAAAGTACTTTTGCTTTTCGAGATCAAGTAAAGAGGTAAAATCCCCGAATGAAGTTACCGTTGCATAAATTGAAAAAGCCATTGGGTTGTAATTTGACGTAGTTGGATCCCAGTGTTTTGGTGGTATTAGGGCGACAGCAAAAAGTTCATCAACCATATCACCTATGCCCTGTCCACCTAAAATCAAAGCATCACAAAGTGACGATGCCAGAACCTCCAGTCCACAAGAATTATTTATAACCATTTCACCAGTTACATCCTTGTAGTAATACATTCGATCTGCAGATGCCCTTACCTGATACTCCTCTCTTCCATCATGAATAAATTTGTACTCTGTGAAGCTGACACAATCATCAAATTGAGCATATAATCGATAGTGTACTTCTGATCCATTAACAGCAATGTTAAATTCATCAAACAATAAATCTTGCAGATCTGCAACCCTAACTTCACCATCCTCATTTTGCAATGTTTGAAAAGCCTGCAATTCAACATATCCGAATGCAACATCAACGCCTTGTCTTTTGACAGTTGCTGAAACATATTGTTTTTCATCATGAATAAAGGATCTAATAACATTACTGACTTCAAGATTGGAAAATTCCTGAGCCATGACGGGTTTAAATTCACAGGACAGCCAGGCAACTTGATTATTACCAAAAATAGCATTTGGCGCAGGCTCAATTATTTTTACAAGTTCATCTGGTGATAGTGTTCCAATGCCTGTTCCATTCGTTTCCTGACATTGCTGCTCAGTGATCAAACCGCATTCAGCCACTCCCTCATTTATCGCAACAACTATCTCTAATCCCGGAGCACAAGCTTCTTGTTCTTCAATTATAAACCTACGCTCTGAAGGAAGACTTCTGTATATGGTTTCTATAGTGCCATTTTTTGAAATAACTTGTTTTCGGAAACCACTTTTTTCATCCCAGGTTTGTACGGTGGGACAATTTGTTTCGTTCAAATTATCAAGACAAATAAAATAACCAACTAAATTTCTTGTTCCAACTAAAAGATCACCATTCTCATCTTCTTGTGTTTGCACACCAACAGCAGAAGAGTAATAGCCATTTTCCTTTCCAGGATAATCAGATAAATAGATTCCGTGCAATTTGCCATTCTTGACAATTGGTCTTAAATTTTCCGAAATCTCTAAGTGAATGACTGTACCCCAGATAGTTAAATAATCATTGCAATTTGAATTATTGACAGCACTCACAGATAAACTTCCAAAATCTTCGTAGCCAATTAATGCAAAATTTTCAGACATCTCCCCCTCCTCCTCCAAATCAAACATACTCCAAGCCGGCAAAGGCTCATGAATCCTATACCATTGTTTTTGTGTCAAATGCGTTCGTTGTTCTACACTGAGCAAAGCCGAAGTGTAATCCATTAAGTTGCTTGTTCCTCCTTGCTCAATCTCAGGGAACGTATGTTCCAGAGAAAAAATTCCATGGGCTAATTCGTGGGCGGCGGTGATGGAGGTTTCTCCGCTTTTGAGAAATCCTACTGATTTGCCACGGACCATATAACCAGATTGATCAGCATCCAAAAATTCAGGAATCACAAAAAGGTAGTAGGCGTTTTGATTGCTGTCCGTTTCAAAATAGGTATCACGGAGCAAACGCATTTCTTCACTGTAGTGACTCATCAAATCAACATCTCCGGTTTGAACTTTTCCGTCAGCGTTTAAATCCCATTCGGTTGATTGAAAATTTGGAGCAACAGTCACATTGAATTTTGCATTTGCCTGGGCGTAAATTTTGTTCAGGTTTGTTTGCAGCTCATTTATATTTGAAAGTGTTGCTCCATTCACCGGAACAATCACCACATCCAGCTCAATTTCAGGTAATACTTTCACCCACAATTTTCCAATCCGCAACTGTCCATGTCTGGCATATACAAAACAAGATTCTTCCAAACCGTTCAAATGAACCTGATAGGTGGTGTCGTTGATTTTTTCTGCACTCAGTGCGGTTTCAGATCCGTTGATGTCTGCAATAAAATTGACGTCTGACAAGGTGATGTCTGAAGTGATATTGGCAATAACATCATCACCTGAACCCTCACCTATTGATTTGTACGCAACAAAATAATTGGTGGAATCAATCAAACGAATTACTTCGTAATCATGAATCCATTCACTGTGTTGTTTTTTATCAAAACCAAATTGCTGTTCTTCATCTGCTGAAAAATCAATGCGGTAATCAGCTGTTGCAGCCAGCACATCATTGCTGTAAGTAAGCGTAGAGAAAACGGAATAGGTTCCGTCAGAATTAAATGTGTAAATCATTCCGTCTTCATCCTGAATGATGATTGGATCGTGCTCATCAAAACTGAATGTCTGCGGTTGACCGTCAACCCACACGGTGAGTGAAGTTGAATCGGTCCATTCAAAATCAGTAATGGTTCCGTCCACATAATAATCCGGTTCAATTTGTGAAAGTAACCACGCATCAACCCCCTGTGTGATGGCTTCCACTTTTCCGCTGCGCACCATCAGATTATCATCTACCAGAATGTCTTCATAACTCACCCGAACGTCATATAAAAATGCCACGTTAATTTTTCCGGTTCCGGAATAGTGTCCCGGTTTTAAAATTGGATCGAGTGGTTGAATAGCTGTCACCATCATGTCAAACTGACCCACGGTAAATGTCATTCCTGAAATAGCATTCATCAACGGCGTGAGTGTATTTTCTACCGGAGGAATAGTGGTATTTCCACAGGCATAATCAGGTGTTGGTTGTGTGGTGAAAACAGAAGTGTTGCTCCATTCACTTTCATAATCATCTCCAATCAAACCTTTCACTCTGCATTCATATTGAGTAGATGGTTCTAACTGATAAATTTTTAATTCACCACCGGAGCTTTCATAAGGGAACCACTCGTAATCCGGATTCCCGGTTTTTCTTACTTCTACTTTATATCCAGTAAACGTGGATGAAACATTCCACCAGGCAAAACCAACCCGCGTTCCTGTTCCGGTAGAATTTAAGGTGAGTGTGATTCCATCTGCCAAAGAAGCTGCCACGTTTCCATAGGTAAACGTGCAGACCGTACTGTATCCGTTATTTCTGAAAAAATCTCTTCCCTGAATATCTTGCGCTTTGACACGCCATGCATAACTCATTCCGGTTTGCAATTGTGGTTCAGTGATTCCGTAATTGATAAAGGTCTGATCCGTCACCTGCATAAAAATGGGCAACGATGAATTCACCACCTGATTTGGATCAGCACCATCGGGTCTTATTTCAAAAAGTTCAAACGTGTATTGTGTTCCGGCGCTGTGAAGTGAATTCATGTGCAGTGGCGACCATGAGAAAATAATTTGCTGCGGATCAGAAGGTGTGATTTCATTTCCACAAAAAGGGGTGTTTGTTAATGGCGGATCATTGAGTGAAAACCAAACCTGTGAGCAAGCTGGATTTGAAAGTACAGCTTGATTTGGATTTGAAAAATCAATTACCTCAACACAAATCTGACAAGGACCTTCAGGCAACACTTTTCGCTGATCATAATCAGCCACATCAATTCCTGAAAAAAGTAAATTCTGCGTAGCAAGATAAGGAGCCAGATCACTGCCGGAAATTTCAAGCGGTGTTCCGGGTGAAAGCGTGAACGCCGGTAAATTCAACAGCGATTGATTGGAAATGGTATATCCGTTTCCGGTCAATGTAAACTTCAATTTAACCTGGTATGATGGAACTGTAAAATCCGTGAGCGTCAGAAAAATTTTCATCTGATTACTCATCGGATCGGTGTAATCAGGAAGGTAAGAAGTATGCGGCGGACTTACCTGAACAAAAGTTTGAACGGGAAAAGTCTGAGCAAAAGAAATCCGGTTTGCAAAAGAAAAAAACAGCAACAGAAAAATCCAGAACGGATATCCAAGTGATAACTTCTTTGTACCAGAATTTTGTTTCGACCAATATGGGTGTTTCAATCTCAACAGAAAAAATATTTGCTTAATCTTTTACTGACTGATGTACCGCAGTATCGGATTTAAAAATTTAGTTGGCGGCAAATTTAACTTTTCTACCTCAGGATCAGCGGGTAGGGGGGAAAAAATCGTTGATTTTTTTTAGGAGTTAGCTCTTAGGATATAGGATTTAGTACATTATGCTGACAGTTTCTCCGTGAAACTCTGCGATCTCCGTATCTCCGTGGTTAAAAAAAGAACTAGGAGTTAGCTCTTAGGATATAGGATTTTGTAAATTATGATGACAGTTTCTCCGTGAAACTCTGTGGTTTCTGTGTCTCTGTGGTTAAATATAGGATTTAGCTCTTTGGATTTAGGATATAGTAAATTATGTAAACGGATGGCATATCGATGAAACTCTATGGACTTTTATATCTGAAGTCAAAAGCCGTGTGGTAAAACAAAGGTCAAATGACTCAATTCACGCAAGCTTGACGCAGTCAAGCAATACATGTTCTAAATCCTAAAAACTAAATCCTAAATCCTAAGAGCTAAATCCTCAACTAATCATTCATCGAAATCAAAAACTCCTCATTGCTGAGTGTACGTTCCATTCTTTCTTTGATGAATTCCATGGCTTCAACCGGGTTCATGTCTGCCAGATATTTTCTCAAAATCCAGATACGCTGCAGGGCGTCTTTGGACATGAGCAAATCTTCACGTCTTGTACCTGAAGCAAGAATATCAATTGCCGGATAAATTCTTCTATTTGAAATTTTTCTGTCTAACTGCAACTCCATGTTACCGGTACCTTTGAACTCTTCAAAAATTACCTCGTCCATTTTTGAACCGGTTTCAGTTAAGGCTGTTGCAAGAATGGTAAGCGATCCCCCGTTTTCAATTTTACGGGCTGCTCCAAAAAAGCGTTTTGGCTTGTGCAATGCGTTTGCATCCACACCTCCTGATAATACTTTTCCAGATGCTGGTTGAACGGTATTGTATGCACGGGCAAGACGTGTGATTGAATCTAAAAGAATGACTACATCGTGTCCGCACTCTACCATTCTTTTTGCTTTTTCCAAAACAATGTTTGCAAGCTTCACGTGTTTTTCTGCAGGCTCATCAAATGTTGAAGCAACTACTTCAGCATTAACTGAACGAGCCATATCGGTCACCTCTTCAGGACGTTCATCAATCAACAATACAATCAAATAAACTTCAGGGTGATTAGCGGCAATTGCGTTGGCAACATCTTTCAATAAAACTGTTTTACCAGTTTTTGGTTGTGCCACAATCATACCACGCTGACCTTTTCCAATGGGTGCAAATAAATCCATTACACGGGTAGAAATAGACTCCCCTTTATGACCGGTAATTTTAAATTTTTCATCCGGGAAAAGCGGAGTCAGATATTCAAACGGAACGCGGTCACGCACGTAAGATGGCTCACGTCCGTTAACGCTATCTACACGAATCAGCGGGAAATATTTTTCTCCTTCTTTGGGTGGTCTGATGGCTCCTCTTACAGTATCCCCTCTTTTTAATCCAAATAATTTTACCTGGCTCTGAGATACGTAAACATCATCTGGTGATGCCAGATAATTATAATCCGATGATCTCAAAAATCCGTAACCATCCTGCATCACTTACTACAAGGCCGTCAAAATTATATCCGTAAAATTCTTCCTGGGTTTGTTTTGGTTTATGCTGATGCTGATGTTGGCGCAGGATGGATATCCTGCGCAGCGGGTAAAGACGTTTAGGAACAAACAACAATTTAACTCGACATACGGAAAATTGGCCCGATGAGTATTCTAAGAAAAACAAACCATTCATATTTTTTTATCTTAGAATATGCCACAAGGTTAAATTGGAAAAATAAAATTAGTTAGTCAGGCTGTCTTGCAGAAGTTTGAACCTATTTAATTCAATCCTTTTTAATTCATTTTCCACATTATTCTTCAAATAGGGAAAATAAGTTTCTTTAAAAAATTCTTTTATCACCTCATTTTTAGATAAAAAGGCTATCACATATAACCGCAGAATAGTGGTATTGTCAATTGAAGTCAACACCGATTGTATTTTCCTCATTTCAAGCAATTCTTTTAATCGGTTGTTTAAAAAATCCAAACTTTCATACTCCATGAAAAAATCTAAAACCGTCTTTGAGTAAAATTTTTTTAATACCTCAATAAACAATTCAATGTCATTTATTTCATTTGACGTGAAACGGATATTTTCTCCTTGCACCTGATACTCTAGTTCATCTGGAATGTAGTCTATACCGACAGTTGGGCTTTTATGAATAGTATAATAATAATCTAATTCACCTCCCAAAACTTTTTGTATTTCTTGCTCAACGATATTAAATCTTTTTCTTGCCGATAATCCTTGTGTGATAAACTTATCGCCATATTCTAACCAACTAAAGCTTATTCTAAAACCTTCAATTTTTGTTTCTTTTGTGAAATAAATGTTGTTTTCTAATTGATGAAAAGTGTATCCTTCTTCTTCAAGGAAGGCGCAGCCCTCCCTAACAGTTTGAATATATAGTTCAATTTTCATATTTTAATGAATTTACATCTTGAATAGTGTTTCCAATACCATTACTATTTACCTTAATATAGTCAATAATCTTTAAATTCTTAAAATCCGTACCAGACCCTAAAACAAATTCACTATTAGTTTTGCTTTCTTTTGAAATTGTTCTAATCTCAAATGAATTGGACGTGGTTTTAACTTTAGTCAATGCATTGGTTTGTGGTGTCGTCAGAGCAGTTGTATTGCTTAATTTGGTTTCTAATACAATTGCTGTATTGAAATTTAAATCTTCAATACCTGTAACAATATCAACTTCTTTTTTCACTAATACAAAGTCGGCCACAAAAAACTCATCAGTACCATTTGTTATTTGACCAGTTTTAATTTGCACTTGCTCAAAAATTGCATAATCATTTAAATCAATATCGGGATATTTCTCAAGTATTTTAAGCCTTAGAACAGCAAGGTTGTTAGATACAAAATCCTCAAAATCTTTACCCGCCTTTGTTATCGTTTTAAAATAATTTCCATTCGCCCATTTAATCCATCTATCACCCCCTGTTTTTGATAATTCATATGCATATTTTGGATCATCTTTTAGTAATTTCCATATTTCAGTTAAATCACTGGGACTCTCTTTTAAAAGCACTTTCAATCCTGCTCCATTTGAAACTGAAGCCAAATCATTGTTTAGCATACTTAAGTATGAAACATCAAGTTGATCAATACTAGACATCAAAGGAGAATCTTTTACATCATCCAATACATTCACCCAAGCTTTTAGTACGTCTGCTTCTGCAGGTAATTTTGACAAGAGCAATGCCTTATTATAGCCGATTGTAGTGGCAGCTATTGTGCCATCAGTATATTTAAAAAAATTAATGCTTCCAGTTAATTGTTCATTGCTGCGTGTAAAGCTTATATTGTTAACACTAAACAATTTTGTGACCTGCGAGCTGTTGTTGTCATTTAAGAAATCAAACGGTGTTATTATTGGAGTTTTAGCTGATGTTTCTGAGACGTCGGCTACATATCGATTATTAATAAAAACCCTACCTAAGTTATTTACAGCAAATTCAGTAAACGGGTTTACTATTTCAGATTTTATTAAAATATTTAAATAACACCTTATAAATTTGAATTCATTTTTAAATTGATTAAACGTTCCGGAAACTTCTGTAAATGCATTAATTGGCAAATTTTCAATGTCGTCTAAAATTTTAATTAATTCCTCTGATTGCGATTTGAAAAAAGTATTGACTTTAGACAAATATGTTTTATAGTTGTTGGAAATTTTGTAAATAAAATTTTGAATACCAATTGCCATAGATGGGGCCGCAATTCCTAAAGAAGTGATCATTGAAACAAAACTCAAGCTGTTATGTAATTGTTTGAGTTCATCACTATCCGATGAAAGAATATAATCTGAAGATAATTCTAAAACAATATTCGTAGTTCCTATAGCTATTTCAAGCGCAACTACTTCTGCACTTGCCGCTCCTGCCGTTGCCACAATGGCGACAACTTCCATGGCTATTCTTGCTCCTGTCCAAGCACTAGTAGATGCCTGTCGATACAAAATGTGATAAGCCATAAACGCTGGCAATACCAATTCGGTTCCTGCAACAATTTGATTTCCTTGAATAGAAAACTGGAAATCTTCTTCAAAAACAATTTTCACAAAATCAAAAGCTCTTGCCTTGAAAGTATAATTTGTACTCTCATATAGATAAGAAAAATCTTGATTTACTTCAATTTGAACTTCACCATTAGTTTCAGAAAAATCGTTATCATGATCTGGCAGAAGATAATATGGTAGTGTCGAAGTAAAATAATCAAGAGTTGTTGTTTTATAGAGTTGAACAAAATCAGAACTAAATCCACTGTTCGGTGGTCCAACTGAAATAAGTGAATTTTTGATAGATGTATGATTGCTACTAAGTATTAAGTAAGAAGTTATAAGTTCAGTATAGTAATCAGAATTTGAAGCGTTGATGTCAACATATAACTCCCAAAATAATCTGAAATCTTCTTTCTCCAATTCCTCCAATAATCTCGGAATATCAGTGAAAGGAATATGTTCTATTAAATCTATCAAAAAATCTTCCTTGGTAGTTGATATACTTTGTAAGTTGAACACAGACCATTCCGTGTAATGTGCATTTAATAGTTGTAATCTTAGTTCAAAAGGAATTTGCTTTACCAAACAACTGTATGCGGGATTATCTGATACACTAATAAAATCACTTACTATTTGATTTAAAGTATAATCCTCTAAATCTAAATTATTAGTTAAGTCTACTATTTTTCTGAAATGACTAATATATTCTATGATTGCTGCCGTCCGATCATGATTAAATGATTCAATAGGTGCATAACCAAGCGAATCAAATCGATTTGTTTCATAGCTCCCATCCGTATATAAATAATCATAATACGGTGACGTTATATCGGTAATCACATCCTGAAATTCTGGAAGACATTCCAACAGCTCCGGATTCTGACTTAATAAAAAAGCATTAAGAATGACACCTCTTGTTCTATTTTCACAAAAACTACCTTCTAGATTAAATAATTGAAAATACTCAATAAGAGAATTCTCATAGTTTATTGTATGTCCTTTAACTTCGACTTGACCAGGGACTATGAATCCCAAAACATCTTGGTTGGAGACAACACCGTCAGCGTAGTTTCTATTTATTTCCTCAAATAAAATTGGTTTGTACTGATTTAAAAAGTAGTCTTGATAAAATTGAAGAGTAAACTTTGAACCGTCAAAACATACCGAACCTGTAACGACTCTAGGGATAGCTTCTAAAGAAAAGTTTGGGTCTAATAATTGGTCAGGACTAACTGCAGGAATTGAATATACAATTGTATCGAAATAATACTGCCCTTGTTCAGTTGAGTAACCCAAAAATTGATTACTTGAATGAATATATTTAGCATTATAGGTTAAACCATTTAACTCAAATGCAGTTAAAGATCCTATTGGATTTTCGTGTAATGATACATTTGAATTTAATGTGGAAAAATAAAAATACCCAGCAGTTGATGGTACCGCAATAACTTTACCAGCAGGACTTATTAATAGATAGTGATCATTGTATAAATACTGTTCAATTAGTGAAAAATCATTAACCATTGCATGCTCCCCCTCCTCCTCCAAATCAAACATACTCCACGCCGGCAACGGCTCATGAATCCTATACCATTGTTTTTGTGTCAGATGTGTGCGCTGTTCTACACTGAGCGAAGCTGAAGTGTAGTCCATTAAGTTGTTTGTACCTCCTTGCTCAATTTCAGGGAAAGTATGTTCCAGCGAAAAAATTCCGTGGGCTAATTCGTGGGCGGCGGTGATGGAGGTTTCTCCGCTTTTTAGAAATCCTACTGATTTGCCACGAACCATATAACCGGATTGATCAGCATCCAAAAATTCAGGAATCACAAAAAGATAGTAGGCGTTTTGATTGGAGTCGGTTTCAAAATAGGCGTCACGGAGCAAACGCATTTCTTCACTGTAGTGACTCATCAAATCGACATCACCGGTTTGAACTTTTCCGTCGGCGTTTAAATCCCATTCGGTTGATTGAAAATTTGGAGCAACCGTTACATTGAATTTTGCATTTGCCTGAGCGTAAATTTTATTCAGGTTTGTTTGCAAATCATTGACAGAAGAAAGCGTTGAACCGTTTACCGGAACAATCACTACATCAATTTCAATTTCAGGCAGCACTTTCACCCACAATTTTCCAATCCGCAATTGTCCGTGTCTGGCATATACAAAACAAGATTCCTCCAAACCGTTCAAATGAACCTGATAGGTGGTGTCGTTGATTTTTTCTGCTGCGAGTGCGGTTTCTGATCCGTTAACATCTGCAACAAAATTGACGTCTAACAGGGTGATGTCTGAAGTGATATTGGCAATGACATCATCACCTGAACCTTCACCTATTGACTTGTACGCAACAAAATAATTGGTGGAATCAATCAAACGAATTACTTCATAATCATGAATCCATTCACTGTGTTGCTTTTTATCAAAACCAAATTGCTGATCTTCATCTGCAGAAAAATCAATGCGGTAATCAGCTGTTGCAGCCAGTACATCATTGCTGTATGTAAGTGTAGAAAAAACAGAATAGGTTCCGTCAGAATTAAACGTATAAATCATTCCGTCTTCATCCTGAATAATAATTGGATCGTGCTCGTCAAAACTGAATGTCTGTGGTTGCCCGTCAACCCAAACGGTGAGTGATGTTGAATCGGTCCATTCAAAATCAGTGATGGTTCCATCTACATAAAAATCAGGTTCAATTTGTGATTGCATCCATGCATCAACTCCCTGCGTAATGGCTTCCACTTTTCCACTGCGCACCATCAGATTATCATCTACCAGAATGTCTTCAAAACTTACACGAACGTTATATAAAAATGCTACCGTAATTTTTCCGGTTCCACTGTAATGACCAGGTTTTAAAATTGGATCGAGTGGTTGAATATCTGTCACCAGCATTTCAAATTGACCCACGGTAAAAGTCATTCCTGAAATAGCATTCATTAAAGGCGTGAGTGTATTTTCTACCGGCGGAATGGTGGTGTTTCCGCAAGCATAATCAGGTGTTGGTTGCGTGGTAAAAACAGATGTATTACTCCACTCGCTTTCATAATCATCTCCAATCAACCCTTTCACTCTGCATTCATATTGGGTAGATGGTTCTAACTGATAAATTTTTAATTCACCTCCTGAGCTTTCATAAGGGAACCATTCGTAATCCGGATTTCCGGTTTTTCTCACTGCTACTTTATACCCTGTAAACGTGGATGAAACATTCCACCAGGCAAAACCAACCCGTGTTCCGGTTCCGGTAGAATTTAAGGTGAGTGTAATTCCGTCAGCCAAGGATGCTGCAATATTTCCATACGCAAATGTGCATACAGCACTGTATCCGTTATTTCTGAAAAAATCTCTTCCCTGAATATCTTGTGCTTTGACACGCCATGCATACGACATTCCGGTTTGCAATTGTGGTTCAGTGATTCCGTAATTGATGAATGTCTGATCCGTCACCTGCATAAAAATGGGCAACGATGAATTCACAACCTGATTTGGGTCAGCACCATCTGGTCTGATTTCAAAAAGTTCAAAGGTGTATTGCGTTCCGGCGCTGTGAAGTGAATTCATGTGCAATGGCGACCAGGAGAAAATAATTTGCTGCGGATCAGAAGTTGCGATTTCATTTCCACAAAATGGTGTGTTTGTTAATGGCGGATCGTTCAATGAAAACCAAACCTGAGAACAAGCTGGATTTGATAATACAACTTGATTTGGATTTGAAAAATCAATTACCTCAACGCAAATTTGACATGGACCTTCGGGCAACACTTTTCGCTGATCATAATCAACCACATCAATTCCGGAAAAAAGTAAATTCTGCGTAGCAAGATAAGGAGCCAGATCACTGCCTGAGATTTCAAGAGGTGTTCCGGGTGAAAGCGTAAACGCAGGTAAATTCAACAGCGATTGATTGGAAATGGTATATCCGTTTCCGGTCAATGTAAATTTCAATTTAACCTGATAAGAAGGAACAGTAAAATCAGTGAGCGTCAGAAAAATTTTCATCTGATTACTCATCGGATCTGTGTAATCAGGAAGATAAGAAGTGTGCGGCGGACTTACTTGAACAAAAGTCTGAACGGGAAAAGTCTGAGCAAAAGAAATCCGGTTTGCAAAAGAAAAAAACAGCAACAGAAAAATCCAGAACAGATATCCAAACGATAACTTCTTTGTATCAGAATTTTGTTTCGACCAATATGGGTGTTTCAATCTCAACAGAAAAAATATTTGCTTAATCTTTTACTGACTGATGTACCGCAGTATCGGATTTAAAAATTTAGTTGGCGGCAAATTTAACTTTT
>Ga0268298_10002824_pt1 | contig 18441 bp, 23 predicted proteins | sample WWTPWeurt_MetaG_FD_194462 | JGI IMG/M metagenome (GOLD analysis project Ga0268298, IMG submission 194462) | Activated sludge microbial communities from WWTP in Nijmegen, Gelderland, Netherland - WWTP Weurt | ecosystem: Engineered > WWTP > Aerobic digester > Activated sludge | place...
GCAGATCGCCAAGATGCTTTACGTCCTTGGCGTTTTGTTCTAGCGCGGCTTGATAGGATTCGTCGTCTTGCGGAGCCAACGCCGCTGCATTTGTTCGCGCATCAATCAGCGACTGGGTCGAACCAATCGCATAATTCTTTCCTTCCCGGCCCGAATGAGCCGCGGCAGAGAAAACCGACCGCGCCTGTATCGATCGGGATTCTTGAAGATAAACCTTCTGCGCATATGGAGAGTTGAGTTTCTGGCCAATAGCTTCTCGTGTGGAATTTAGGTCTTCGATGTAGGGCTTGTATCCATCGACAGCAGCTTTACCAGAGAGGCTGGAATAGGCCGCATATTTCTCGCCCATCGCAGTGGTGAACTCAGCGACTGCATTAGCAGCATTCGCTTGTTCGTTAAGCTGCTGCATCGCAGTGGCGCGGGCCCAGATTTCATTCCCAGCACCTTCGACGGCCCGCCCAATGTGACCTACCGCATTGGCAACACCCGCGCCAAATGCATCCATTGGGATATTGGATGAGACGGATGGCGTCGCATCGAAGCTAGGCTGAACGCTAGGAACGCCTGTATATGGGACTTGGCTGCTCATCGGCCGTACTCCCATTCAGTCAACGGATCGGGGCCGGGATTGGATAGGTTACTACCACCCTTGCCCCACATACCAAGCTGATTACCCTGAATCCATTTACTCGAAACTGAGCCAACCGTGCCGATGAAAGACGAAACAGCGCCAAGGATGCCTTCGGTTCGAGCATTGCTGGCAGCTTTGGAATAGCCCTTGGCTTGGTTCTCGTAGTTCGTAGCTTGGACCGAGAAATCATAGGCAGTCTTCGCAGCCTTCTCGCGGATGGTGTTAAGGTCCATCTGAGAGACAAGATGCTGGCTAGTCTGAACCTCTTTGGCAGAGCCAGAGTTCACATCAACGCCAGAGGCTCCTTGCGCCGCTTTGATCTGTCCAGCCTGCGCCGCACCGGCGATGCCAGCTTTCTCAGCCTGCTGTTCGCCAATGTCCAAAGCGTATTTCTGGTTCTGCTTGGCGATCGCAGCATTCTGCCATGCCATCGACGACTGATATTTATAAGCATCGGCTTTGGCACTGCCGCCAAAGAGCGAACCAAAAATACCAGCGGCCCCGGATGCACCAGAGGCCGCCATTCCGATTGTGCCAAGAGTGACTGGATCAGTCATTAGGCCCTCTGAATTTCAAAAGTGTCGCCATTGATGGTTGCGCCAAGTGACTTCAACCATCGCGCGGAATCTTCATGGAAACAATGCCCAATGATCTTGGGATAGAACTCAAGTGCCCTTGCGACTACGCGCTTGGCGTGGCGAGCAACCATGAGTTTGTGATTCTTCGCGGCAGGCATTGTTTGCATCCAAATATAGGCCTCGTCCGAGAGGAACGTTCTGGGGATAAAGCCTATAATACAGAGCAACTCAGATTGGTAGAATCCGGCCAATATATGACTGGATATTCTACCAGCATACACCACTTCTGGTTGTAAAGTCAATCCCTTAAGCTGGTCAAGGGAGATTTGATAGACCTCGCCATTCATCGGCCACCTTCAAGTTCAATGGTGGTGAACAGGCCCAGAACTGTTGCAGGAATCGGATCGGACTGTTGAATGCAGACTTGGCCGGGAACGGTGTAAGTTGGGTCGAGGGTGATCTTGGCATCGCCAGTGACCAGCCCTGTGACAAGCTGATTATCCTGCCCCGCGAGCATCGACGAGACATTGCCGATAACGAGGTCCTTGATTTGAACCAGCCGGTTGAAGCTGGACCCGGCCCAAAGGTTAAGTGCGTCCTTCACCTTCATGTCGATGGAGATGAGTTTCTTAAGCTTGCCTTGGATTGCTCCATCGCCAGTATCGATCGCCAAGGTCTGGAGTTTGCAGGTGTAGCTGAGGCCAATGGTAACCTTAGATGCAGGCGCGGCCAAGGTGAACTCACCATTCGCAGGCATCACAAATGGTGTGATCACAGCGCCATCGGCAAGGCCAGTTACAGTCATCCCAGCTAGATGATCAGCCCCGGTGAAGTTGGTCGCCGGCGAGCCTTCATAACCAAGGCCAGCGTCTACGCACCAAGCATCCTCTACACCTTGAGGAAAGGCGCGTTCGGCAAATCGCTCGATGTACTGGACAGTATTGCCATTGATGGTTCGTTCGACCACAACATAAACCGCGTCGACGGTTCCGGCGTGATCGGTCGGTTCAGTAACCGAGGCGGTTGAATTAAACGCACCGTTGGTGACGTAATGTGACCAGCCGACGAATTCCTGCTCTTTGAGAAAGGTCAGGATAAGCAATGTTCCGTCATTGCGGATCGCATTGACGTTGTAAAAAGGTTGCTCAGCCCAACACCATTCGTCGATGGTATAGCTGTAGAACAGGTGGCTGGCGATGGTTGAGATATCAGTCCCGGTGAAGGTGTTGAAGTAAATATTAAAGGCGAGGTCGCGAATCGCTGAGCCCTTGGACTGGACATAAAGAATGTCATAATTAGCAACGATCGGCGGAACGTCACTGGCCCCAACAAAGGACTGTGGATTAGCGACAATCGAAGACGGGGTCAAGGCTGCGCCAGCCGTGCCACCATTTACAACCCAAGAGGCTTTGTCAGTGAGGACAAGCATACCTGAGTTGGACGGGATGACAGCTTTGATGTTATTCAAAGTGCCAGAGACAAGCGTTGCTGAAATTGAATCATCCGCGCGGGTCGGTTGAGAGATATCAAAGTTGAAGTAGGACCCGGGGCGAGAGAGGTAGAAAGTCTGTGGCGCGCCAAGGAGCCCGCCAAGGAACAGCCGCTGCTGAACAAATCCCGGGACGGTAGGAACGCCATTCGACGTTGCGCCAAGATATGCAGTCGCAGCAGCGGCACCAGCAGAGAAGATAACACTTGGGGCCGACCCAAAGCCAGCGCCAGCGCCAGTCACAACAACCTGACCAACACCCCAAGTCGCAGAGATTTGTGCGCCAGTACCTGCGCCAGAGGTTGAGATTTGGTTGAGTGGGTTAGCGGGGACTGATCCGGAGGAGATGTATCCGGGAGACTGAACAGACCATGCGGTGATAGCACCAGCAGCTACGTTGGTCACCAACATAACAAGGCTGCTACCAAAGTTGACGGTATCGCCGATTGCAAAGCCAGCACCGCCAGCCGAGATTGTCGGCACACCTTGAACCTGCAAAACCGCGATGGCAGTTGCAGCGATAGTTGGCGATCCGCCAAAGGACACGGTCGGGACGGTAGTGTAAGTTCCCGGGGTTGTCACAGTGACATGGTCAATGCCAGAACCAACGAATGGGTTCTTGGATATCGGCGGGGTCTGAGTGAAATCAGCCGCGATGTTGGAGTCGATGAAGTTCACGTCTTTGCAGGTGCCAACGAATCCGTATTGAACGCCAACAGGCAGGACACCAAAGTACGAAACCTGAGTCTTATAGACGTTATATGCGACAGCACCTTGAACCGCCGCCCAAGTTACCTTGACAGTTCCTGTAACGGTTCGCATGTCAAAGGCATATAGCGCGGCAGGGTTGGACATAGAAGATTCTTGTCCATTGGTGCCAATCGAAGTTACCCCATAGGAATAGTTCGTTGGGGTTGCTCCAGGGAAGTAGACAAACGACCCCGTCGCAGTTGGCGTTCCGGGAGCCGAGATGGTCGCGCCGATTACCATCGGGACCAGTGTCCAGTTGGTCGCGGCGATCAGAGTCAGAACATACGGCGAATGGTTCGGATGGCACAGGACCATCTGGTTCACAGACTGCGCGAATTTAATCAACCGCAGATCATCGCTGCTGGTATATGGCGAGGAAATGGTATAAACCCGACTGGCTGTGCCGCCAGAGACATAAGTGCCATACCCGGTGGAATTGATGTTGGTTCCGTCCAACCCAGCGATGGTGACGTTGTTCCCTGCCACCGCGGAGACAATGAAATACTTCTCGTTAAGTTGAGTCATCCCAAGGACGTCTTGGACATATATCCATTCGCCAACGGAATAAGTATGTCCGGGGATGGTCAAGACACAGGGATTGGCTTTGGTTGCTGCGGTTATGGCGACGCCAGTTTCGATGATTGGCGATCCGCGATAGTAGAAGCGGATATATCCATCGCCAAATTCAAGCACATAGCCTACGGTGAAGCTGGCTTGAAAGGAGATAAGCCGGACCGGCGTCGCAGATTTATAGGCTTGAAGAATGTATTTGGTGCCAGTTCTAGTGCTGGCCCCGCCGCGGTAGTCTACAAAGAAATTCTCGAGCAGTGCCGCGCCAGCTTTATACTTTGTAAGGTCCACACGCGCGTAGAGATTTGGCGACCATTCGCCAGAGTTAAAGCTAGCTTGCACGACAAGATGAGGCATTGGGCCCTCTTATAGAGTGATTGGGAATACTGGGCCCCAGTTAAACGACCAGCCATTCTGGGTGTAGATATCAAGCGCGTCGAATCCACGAACCCTGATCCAATCTGGGGTTACGTCGTTAACAGTCAGGCCTTCGTTGCCATCATCGCCACGAGCCTCAGCGATCGCACGATTGGCTTCTTCAAGTGCGAGCTTGGCGAGGTTCTTATCGCCGGAGAGTGGAATGCAGATTGTTGCGCCAAGGACCTTTGACAAGGCCTCTTGGAAGGCATCGTCCATTACATTGATATCAGTGACGTCGCGGCAATAGACAAGGCTGGCGTTGGGCTGATCGGTGAGGATCACCCGTTGAGGCGAAGCGGCGCCATAAGTCAGGTTGAAGGTCGCACCAGAACCATTGCCATCGGTTGAATCTTGTACCTGCGGATTGGTCTGCGGGGCGAAGTAGCTACCACCTTTTGGCGAGGACGAACCAAGCACTTGGTTTACAACCGAAGCTGTAGCCACAGCTGAACCAGAAAGGGTTTCAACTCGAAGCTGAGCCGGGGCGCCGATTGGCGATTGGCCCTGCTGGATTCCGGGGAGGGTGATGATATCCCCAACAGCATAACCAGTTCCACCAGCCACAACAGCAGCGGCGGTCACCGGTCGGAAAGTATCGGTCTGAACCGCGAACTTAACCGGCGGGCCTGCGGGAATGCCAACGCCAAAGCCAACTTGGCTCATTGCCGGAATCCACGCCGCGTAGATGCAATCCACCGGATATTGATATTCATAGGTCCATGGCGGAGAGGGCAAGCCGGGAACCCAAGGCTGTCCGACTTGCGTGGTTGACGTATTCTCAGGAGTGCCGGGAAGGGACGTGATATACACCAGATTCGCCGTTCGCAACACACAGTTCCACGGAGCCATCCGGATCAGCCGCTTCCGAACTGTGTCGTAGGCAAGGTTGATCTGAATCGCTTCGTTGGTGGAATTGGCCGCAAGCTCGCCATCCGTCACCGTGGTGCGGGTGCCGATAACTTGCAATGCACGATTGGCGATATCGGTGGGAGTGGTCATTAGAACGCCTCGATCCGAGCGGTCAGGATATCATTATAAGCGTTCATATGATGAGCCTGCTGAACAAGCTGTTCCTGCTTATCGGCAGGAAGTTCCTTGAACTTGGCGCTGCCAGTGAACTCGACAAGCTTTTCAAGCCGATCAAAGAGTTCACTCTGCTCATCGACAACGCGCTGCTGCCAATCTTCAAGCTTCTCGGCCATCACCGCTTCCCCTGCGTACCAGACTTTCCATGATTGGTCGGCGAAGGACTTTGCTTCGGACCAACCGGCGGATCATACGGCAGGTCCTTCTTTTCGGGCTTGCCGCCATCATGTGTACCGAGCTTCGCCATTTTAACCTCGCTGTGAGCCAGATTTGTGGATCGTAGTTGTGGCTTTGGGGGCCTCGTATCCTCGGCCAGAATACATAGCCGGTGGATTCGACTGAACCTGTTGCAGGCCGATGCCAGAGACATAACCGACATTCACACCATGAGATCGAGGTTCGACCTTAGTGTCGCCTCGCGAAGAATTGCCTGAACCCTGTTTCATATTACCTCCTACAGTTTAAGTGGAACTCCAACACTTAGGTATTAATTACCTCCGCAAGTCGTGTTCTGCGCGGCCGCAGGGACCGCAGAGAAGGCTAGCGCCAGAAGGAGAAGGACAATCCTGAACATCAATACCTCAAATGTTTGTATCGATAACGGTCAGGGGATTAGTTGTGCCCGCGCCAGTCACCGCGAACGCCTGATAGGCGCCTTGGCATTCACCTTCGATGGTGTACTGCCCACCATTGCCATACACGCGAATGCAGCCACCAAGGGCTGCATTGCTAGGGCTGAACGCGACGTTTGAGCCGGTGGTTTGGATTTGAACCGGGGCGATGAAGATATCGTTCGTCCCGGGATTGTGGAAAGTGAGCTTGACGCGGCTGGTGTTTGCAGCAGCAACCTGCACAAGCCCACTTTCACTGATATTGTTGTAACCATAGATTTTACCGCCACTAGCCCCATTGTATGCTAGTGCGCCGCCGGGGGTTGTGGTGATAAGACCCATGATCAGGCTCTCCGCTCGATCTTCTGGTTGGATTCAACGAGCTTGCCGATTACTGAGACAAGGTCCGCAAGGCCGGGGACCTCAGCAGGCTTCGAACGAAGTTCGTCCATGTCAGCCTGGAACTTGTCGATCAGCGACTGAGAGTAGTCGCCAGCCATGTTTTCAGGCTTCGCCCGCCACTTCTTCTCGAAGGTAGCGGAGATAGCTTTGGCCTCATCGTCGACAGGGAGCATGTCTGGCGTTGGATCGCCAATGAAGACAATGTCCTTGGCATCGCCCTTGCCTGCATGACAGACAATGATTTCGCCATCTTCGTTGTCCTTGTTGCCCCAGCGATTGGTCCAGCAACTCGGGTCGCGGATATCAAGGAGGCGCGGGACCGGGAACTGGACGCGCTTCGGGCGCCCAGTCTGCCGATCATTCTCAGTGTATTCCCACGTCTCGCCTTCAACGTTGAGGTAGTGGGGAGTCATTAGCTTCCAACGTGCCATGGCAGGGACCTTTCTTAGTTAGAGACCGTGAGGCCAGCGGGATAACCAGAATAGGCACCGCCAGTACCCATGATCTGATCATCGCGATCAAGGACGATGTTGCATTCGATCGTGCCTGTGGAGTGGGTGCCGACTGAGATGAAGTTCAGCTTGAGGAAACGCGGCAGAGCCTGTCCAAATACAACGCGGGGAACGTCGATGTTGGCAAGCTGGGCACCAGCCACCAGCGAAGCCTCAGCAATTGCTGCCGACGTCCACATCGTGGTGTAAGAACCCGGAGCACCGGAACCGTTGTCGGGCGCACCCTGCAACTGAAGCTGGAGGCTGGTGCCGGCGGTGAAAGCAGCGATTACCATCGCCGAGAACTTAAGCGACGGATCATCACCGACGCCGAGGTCACGGGCGCCACCGCCATTCGCAGACGAGGGCAGACCCGAAACGCCGAGGTCAATGATATTCGACGCAGCCTGAGTGCCAGTCGTAGGAGCATCGGTCTGAGCGCCTGCCGTGATACCGCCGGTTGCGCCATTCGACGTACCGGTGAAAGTGAGGAGACCATCCAAAATCATGCTATGTTCCTTTCATGTTGACGAACGAATTCGTCTCTAGCAACAATCGCTTCATCGAGTGTTTTATACGATCCAACATAGACACGTTTGATTTCGACAACCCAACTATCATTATAGTTGTGCTTTCGAATACCGTAGTGACCAGATGTACCTATCAAAACTCGATTTAGATTATTTTCACTTCTAGTTGCCGGGCGAAGATTCGTCCAACAATCATTCCAAGATTGACGATCAATATGATCCATCTCGCCTTCCGGCCATTCTCCGATCATATAAAGATAGGCCAAGCGAGACGCTTTATAGCTTTGCCCATCAATCTTGATGCACCAATATCCTTTAGCATCAAGTGATCCAGCAGGCCTACCAACCCAACCCGAACGAGTGGATTTAAGCCAAATCCACCGACCAGTGTTTGGATCATATTGAAGTCGTTCACGAAGTTCAGTTGCGGTCAGCATAACTAGGTAACCTGAGCCTCGTTATTCAAAATTGCGTCGCACGTACGCACAGGAATTCCACGGAAAGTAGTTACCACTTTACCGTCAAATTCTTCCAACCTAAGCAGAACATTAGTTTTATTCATGGCCTGGAGATCGAGGTATGTGCGAACCACACGGTTGCAGTAGATCACCGTCCGGCCCATGTTCGCGCGAACCGCCGGGGTGTCGGAGGACTGGATCGCCGTGGCACCAGACGGGGCCGTCGGCAGGCGATACAGAGCGCGGACCAGAAGGTTGATCAGATTCGCAGCCGAGACACCGGTAAGCTGGGTGACGTCGATATTCGCGATGCGAGCGACATAGCGCCAGTCACGAAGAACGAGGCCGATTTCCCACTTGAAGTGATCGCGATAGGCCTGATAGGTATTGCCAGACGCGTCCTGCACCGGCCACTCGCCCATGTCGCGATGCTGGAGGCCAGTCATCTTGCCCTTAGGGAAGGTACCGTGGAGAGTGTCGTCGCCCCAGACCGGAATCCAGATCGACGTGTTGGTCGAGGACGTACCGCCGCCATCAAGGACGTTCGCAGCCGTCGCAGAGTTCGACGTGTTCTTCGTCGAATAGCGAGGGGCAAGGCCGGTGAAGCGCTCGGGGTTGGTATGCTGGTTGCCGTAGATCAGAGTCGCGGCGACCTGCTGGCTCATGCCTTCAAGGAAGGCGCGAACCTCGGACAGGCGGAAGTCAGCGGTGTTGCCGTTGAGGTCCGCGATATCCTTGTCGATAACCGCGTAGGTTTCGAGGTTGCCGCAGGTGTCGACGATCTGCGCGGTCGTGGACTTTGCGTTCGGGACGCCAGCATTGAGCAGACGCCACGTAGCCTGCGGAAGGCCGGTGCGGATCGTGGTCTTGTGACCGGTCGGCAGATTGCCTTCCATCACAAGCATGTCATCGAGGATTTCATTCGTCTGAGAAAGAATCTCGATGATGTTCGCGACTTTGTAGTTGTCGTCCATCCTTTTGGCCCAGTCTGCATACGTTATGGCCAAATTTCCGATAGTAGCCATCACTGGCCTCCTATGTTGGGTCTGTTGTGATAAGCGAACTCTCCGGCGACTTCATCAAGAGCTTTTAGATAGGCCTGATGTGCGTCTTCCGGCGAAGGGAAGATACCCAAGAATTTCTGCTGACCACCGAATTGGATTTTGGAATACCAGTTACGGGTCCGTTTATCCAAGTACGCCCCTGAGAGGCCGGCTGTGCCAGTATTGTTTTGGGTGTTGAAGTTGTTCTGTGATCTAGTGCACAGACGCAGATTGATGATTCGATTATCGTTGCGAACACCATTCACATGATCTACTTCGTCAGGATATTCTCCATAGACATACAACCATGCAAGATGATGCTCGTAATGCTTCACATAGCCGATGATAATACGCCGATAGCCGTGTCCAGTTTCTGCACCAGCACGTTCACCAGCTTTCGCTCGACCACGCGAAGATTTATTTGTAAACCACCCCGAATCTGGATGGTAAACAAATAATTCTTTCAACTCCTGTTGCTGTGCTATTGTCATCAGCGGCTTGGGAGGTTGGGATACATGGACTGCGCCGCCGATGGGCGGTTACTCACACCAGTCTTAGACTGACCGTGTTCAGAGGGGGCATTGCCCGTGACATGGGTACCTTCGCCAATGAGCGAGGCGAAAACATGAATGGCTTTGATGACTGCGGGGTGGTCGCCAGCCCCGGTCAGGTTCATGGCTTCTTTGAAGGGTTCACGGACAGTCGGTGGCAGGCGATCGATGGCTCGGCCAATTTCGACCTTCACTTGATCCAGCTTGCCGCCAATGTCCTTGTCGGCTTTGAGTTCCTCGCGCCACTGGGTGCGAAGGGTTTCCATATAGCCTTCATTCTCAGCGTTGATCTTGCCAACCTGAGTCGAGTAGAAGTCTACCAGCTTCTGGGCCTGATCCTGCGTGAGCCCAAGTTCTCGGAACAAGGGGGTTGCAGATTCGATGGCGGCTGCATCGAGAGTATGTCCTTCGGGGACAGAAAAATCGGTGTAGGATTCTGGGGCAGAGGTTTCGGATTTGGGCTCTGCGGCAGGTTCATTGGTAGGGGGAGTTGCTGATCGGTCAATGATTTCTCCCGTTTCGGTTCGCGCCGCAGGATCATTCGCCAACGGAGGGTTCGTCGGCGTCGGATTCGTCGGGTTCTCCAGCACTGTCGAGTCGGTCATTTACTTGCTCCACTATGTTGGCTTCTTTCATCATCTCAATGAAGTAATTTGGGCAGTTACTCACAATGTCGTTGTACACTTTAAGTCCAACGTTACGCTCACCTTTACTATATGCTTCCACAAGTGCATCACCTGTGAATGGGTCTGCGAAGATGTGGCATCCAGCGAGGAAATCGTGGAACCACACTCGGCCTGCGGGGGTGGACATTGCCGCGACAATGAAGTTGATCCGATTGGTTTCTCGGAGCTTTGCAGCTTTTTCATATCGGCGTATGTCCTTGCGTTCACTTGCGTTACGCACCTACGCCTCCCGAAAGTTGCTGGAGGGGACTGCCGCCTCCAGAGTCAGCCTGCGCCAAGGTTTTGGCCCCTCGTGCAAGCTGTTCTGCGATCTGCGCCTGCTGCGCTGCCTGCTCCTGATGTGCCCGATCCTCGCGGATTTTGGCGACTTCATCGGCAGTTCTCATCATCTTAGGATCATTGTTCAGTAGTGCGGAGTATTTGTCAAGAGCGTAATCAAAGTCGATTTTGTCGGTGGAACCGGGGATGACACCGGCCATGTTGCCTGCGAGGGAAAGGACACGTTCGATTGATCCAGCCTTGGTGGCCTGCTGGGCTTGAGCGAGCATCGACACAAAGTCAATGGTCATCATTTGGTTTTGGATTTCAGGGGGAGGAGGCGGGATAATTCCAGCGCGGTTGGCCACGGCGAAGACGCGTTCAAGGATGGGTCGCAGGACTTCGTTGTCGATTCTTTCCAAGGCCGGTCCGAGCATAACAAGAGATTCTGATTTACGAAGGTCCCACTCCACTGCTGTAACATTGGAACGAGTCTCGTATTGCGAAGCTGTTCTAAGTACATCATTAAAGAAAATCTCCGCAAGGCGCTGCTTGGCTTCGGTCAGGTCTTCGGTGATTTCTTGAACCGGGAACTTGGTGTCGTAGACCGAGGCAAAGCCGGGTTTGCCAGAGGCTGCGTAACCAGTGACGAAGGTGATGCCACCGGGAGTTAGGTTGGCGGGTTGGTTCTTGAGTTGAACATCGGCGACAAGCGGCGGGTTGACCATCTTATCGATCGCTTGGGCCTTGCGCCGAGTTTCGAGTTGGACTTGCTTCTGATCAGGAAGGCCGTCCATTCCCGGGGATCGACCATATGGATCGTTGGAAACAATGTCCCAGCGACCGACGATTGCCATCTGCTCTTCATAACCGCGACGGCGGAGGAAGCCGGGAGGGCTGGCGGAACCGCCTTGGGGAGAGGCAGAGCCACCCCATTCCCAATAGCATTCGCGGAACTTGAAGCGTTCGGGGATGCCGAATTCCTTGGCCCGGCCATCGGTATTAGGTTCGATCGCATGGGCGACAATGATTTCGCGAGAGAGACCTGAGCCAGTCGGGTCTTCGTAGAGTTTCTGAACGGCTTCGGAGCAATTCTCGATGCCGAATTCACGAACCACCGCCATCACGGTCATGGTGAATTCGCGATAGAATATCGTCGGGCGGTATTTGTGATCGATATCGACGTAGTATTCGCCGAGGCAGGGATTGACGCAGTTGACGACGTTGTCGAAATCCTCGTAGACAAGGATCGAGGCGGTGCCGAAGACAACAAGGTCATAGTAGAACGTGGCGATGGCATTGTAGAAATTGGATTCGGAGAAGATCAGATACATGATCCGCTCACACTCAGCAAGCCAGAGGCTGGCAGGCGAGGTTTCGGTCGAGTCGATGTAGCCAATTCGCAGGCGGAACCAAAGGCTGGTCGGGGAGGATTTGCCTGAGACAAGGCCAGAGGCAAGGTTGCGGGCGTAGACGCAGCCGGTCGAGTCGAGGATATATTGATTGATCGGCGAACCACGTGACATTTGATTCGGGGTGATCAGCCACTTATATCGGCGGGGGAGGAAATAATCAGCAAGTTCCTTCCAGTGGACCCACCAAGAATAGCGATTGGTCCGCAGGCCCATGAGCCGGCCCTCGACATAGCGCCGATAGGCATAGGTTTTGGTGTCGAGGATTTGGGTCACGGCTTGGCCTCGGGCTCTGGGGATTTAGCGTTGGCATCGGCTTGTTGATTGAGCTTGGCATCGGATTGCACCAATCGCCCATTCTCATGCATCATCGCCGCAGCCATCATCGCCCACTGCGGATCGGGCATTGGCGGAAGCTGGCGCTTCGAGGGAGTTTGGGCGAAAGGTACAACGATGGCCATGGATTAACTCCCGAGCAGGGTCTTGCCACCAGCCACCGCGCCAGCAGCAGGTGCAGCGGCAGCGGAGGAAAGAAAGGTCGGCTGAGCCGTAGGCTTGTTGGTGTTCGGGGTGCCCGATGGATTCTGGGCCGGAGCAGGCTGGGCTGGCGGAGCAGCCGGCTGGGTGCCGCTGCCGCCACCACCGAAGATGAACTTGCCAATCGCTTTGAATGCACTTGCCATATAGGCCTCCTATGCTTGCATGCGTTCTGGGGAATATGGGTCCCACTCACTAGTGACAAGGTTGGGCTGGGGGAGGTCGCCTCCAGCATATGCTGATCGTGCCAGAGGATGCGAGAAAGTCAAGACCAAAGCATCAATATCGTCGAGGGAGATGCCTTGACCGTCTTCGTCGACAAGGTCCTCTTTGCGTTCAAGGATGATTTCGTCTTTGGCGTTGAAGGTATAACGGATCGCTAGCATCTGTTGACGGAGTTCTGGGTCGTTGGGGATTGCGCCAGTGGCAAGCCAAGCGCGGCAGGCACCGTACATAGCAGCACGGTTGTTGGCATACTTCTCGCCGGTGTTGCCCCAAATGGTGTTGTGGATGACGTCTTTGCCGCCGAACTGGACTTCGTAACAGAACAAACGCTTGGCTCGGACTTGGTCGACCACACCGCCACCGACGCCACCACCGTCGATCATTATGCCGTCGGCATGGTATTGAGCGTTGATGTTGGTGACTTCATTGGCGAGTTGGGTAGTGGAGTATCCGTTGAAGCGAAAGCGCTCGATGGTACGGGCATCGCGGCCTTTGCGGGGGAAGATCACCGATGCGTTCATACCGAAGCGGGCAACGTCGACGCCAAGGGCAAGAGGCTCGGCTCGGTCGACGTGGACTTCGCGAGTCATAGCTTCGTCAATGGCAGCGGCGGAGAAGAATTCCATCAAGCCTTTGCGAGGGAACTCGCCTAGAACACGGACGCGAACAAAATCGCTATCAAGACCATAAGCATCAATCCACCCCTGCAAGCGCTTCTTATTAGTAATTCGAACGGTACGAGAGTCGATCTGTAAGTGATGCCACTGCCCGGCAAACTTTCCGCCCGGAAAGCAATCGCGGAATCGGCCGATGTTTCTCGTGGGGTTGCCAAAGGCAAGCCAGATGATTTCTGTATCGGCATCGGTCAATGCACCTTCTGCGGTTTCCCAGATTATGTCGGGGATTTCGGAGGCTTCGTCGAAGATCAGAAGCAGGCGCTTGCCTTTGTTGTGGAGGCCCGCGAACGCCGCCGGATTTTTCTCAGACCACGGAATCATGTCGATGCGCCAAGTGCGCTCGCGGTTGGGGTCTTTGGAGAAGAGGCCGGTTGCGGTTAGGGTATAGTGTTCGCGGGCGAAGAAGCAGAGGTTGAACCATTTACCGAGCTCGGCCCAAGTTTTGGTTTTAAGCTGGGTTTCGGTGTTGGCGGTAATCACTCCGCGGGTATCGGGGAATGTGCAGAAGGCCCAGAGGGTTAGTTGGGCAACGGTTGCGGACTTGGCGATACCATGACCAGAGGCGATGGCTTCTTGGATGGCGGTGTTTATATCGACAAGGCCATCGCGGATTCGATTCATAAGGTCGCAAGCCCATTGCTCAGGGCCTGCCGAGTTTTCAAGGACCGTGCCGGGCTCGTTCCAGGGGAAGGCACCCATCACAAAGGCAAGGGGATCGCCTTTGACGGATGCTAGCCATTGGAAGAGTTTGTCGTCGTTCATCGGTGGTCCTAGTTTAATTTATAAGGTCGGTGCGAGGATAAGGCGCTTCACTTCTTGACCTCCGGTTTCTCCGCTTTCGCCCTCCACTCAGCGGCAGACCGGGCGTTGGCCTGCACTTGTGCCGAGAGGGCTGCAATCCGGTCGTTGGCTTCCGAAAGAAGCTGGCGATATGTCGCAATCGTATCCGCGGGGTCGGGCGACGCAGACGGGGGCGATGCCTGCGCGAATGCTGCGGACGAAGCGAGGCAAAGAACGATGGCAAGTCTCAGCATGTCGTCACAATCCCATCGATGGTGCGCGACGTACCGCCGAGGCCGGAATTACAGGTCACACCTGCCGTGCCGTTTGCGTAATAGCCGCTCTGGACGTTGATCGTCCCGTTGCCCTTGTAAGAACCTGTTGGAGAACCCAACGCGAGCCCGCTGACAACGGTAATGTCCCCGAACAACACCATATGGCCTGTGACCGACCCGGCAGCGACGCTATCGACATAGGCGCTGAGAGCGACGCCAGCATTCTGCTGATTGCCGTTGCTGTCATAAGCTTGGAAATTGAACGTTCCCATTATGTCGCCAACTTGCGCAGCAGACGCCCCGACGCCCGCAGCACCGCGGCCCTTGACGATGTTGACGTATCCAGAATTGGCGTCGTTGGCTTGATTGATGAAGCTCATCTGCGGGAAGAACGACGACGCATTTGTCATCGTGAGAGTGGTTCCCGCTATCGACACCGCGCCACTAGCTGAAAGCGTCGTGACAGAAAGAGGTCCCGCGGAACCTCCGTATCCGACCACGCCGCCAGAAGCATTCAATGCGTTGCCGAGCGCGGTCGCTACGCCTGTTCCAAGGCCAGATACATCGCTCAGAGGAACAGTTGATGAAGCCGTCAGGCTGACACCCGAACCGTTCCCCTTGAGATAGCCGGTCAACGGAAGCGCGAGCGCGCTTAGACGGGTCTGCCCCGTGGCGCGGACGATGGACAGAGGGGTTGATACGACAGCCCCAGCATCGGAGTAATTGAAGATGAAGAAGTCCGATCCGGCATTGCCGCCGCTTTCGGCTGCGTTTGTCGCGCCGATCTGCCAGCGGTTTGAGCCGGAAGTTTGGAAACTATAACCGCGATACGTTCCCGCTGCGCCGCTGTTGGTCATACCATTAAAGGCGCTGATCGACTGGCCGCTGACATTGCCGCCGTTATCGACGGTGAAAACATCCGAGCTTGCCCCGCCAAGCGCAAACCCAGCGACAGACGGCGCAAGGAAGCGCGTATCGACGCGGAACCCATATTTCGGCTGACTGCCAAATATGGAGGGCCGCGCGAGGAATTGTACTTCCGATGCGCCGAGGCTCATGTAGCTGTAAAGCGTCGCGCCGCGCGCCAGAAAGCACGAATAGGCCATCTGTAGAAAGCTTGAACAGTCTCGGCCAAGCCCGCCTTCATCAAAAGGCGTGAATCCGGTATAGGCAGCGCCTGAAGCTGTTGAAGTCGCCTTGACGTTCAGCGTTACCGTGTTTGTCGCCGTGTCCACAGCGGCGATTGACCCGAGCGGAACGCCCGATTGCGCCCACAGCATATTTGGACGAAGCGATGTCGCATTCGTCACGTTGGAAATGGTGTAAGACCCATTTGTTGTATCGCCGGTTCCCGTCACATAACGGTCAACGACAGGTTCGCCATTATTCGCGATGTCGTCTTCCGAAATGACGCCGGTGCCCATCTTGGAACCGGCAGAAACCTTGACGGATGCTGCTGTGGCCGATCCCGTCGCGTTCGCATTGACCGTAATGGTGCTGGCCGTGTAGCTGACGACGTAGGAGCCGGCCGGAAGATTGGCGTTCGTCACCCACTGGCCATTCGGAAATAGGCCGCTCGTTGACGAGCAATTCGTCAGGACTTTTGAGCCGGACGTAATGTCGCAAGTGATCGCCTGCGCATTAAGGAAGATTTCTCCAATCTGCGCCCAAATCTTATCTTGTGGATTGAGGTAGGCGACGCTTGAAGAAGGCGTTCCGGAGGACGAGCCGACGCCGTAATTGATCTGATACCAGTTGGACACTGTGATTGACGTGACGGCGTTTGAGCCGTTGACGGTGAACGATGTTACCTGACCATTGAAAGGCGGCGTATCCCCGGAGCGTATCCACATGCCCTTTGCGACGAATACGCTTTCGCTCTGCGGGATCGGCGTCGTCGGCGTGAAGGTGGTGGATGTAAATGTTCCAGCGCCACCCCACATGACAGGCTGGCTATCGGAGTTGTTGCACAGCGCCGCCGCGCCGTTCTCGTAATAAGCGGCGACTTGCGAAGGGTCGGTATAGCCAGACACGCAGCCGGGACGGTTAGACCCTGTGCCGAAAATCCCGGCGTTCGTCGTGTTCAAGTCGCCGTATGGGTAAGGATTTGTGACCGCAAACGATCCTTGTCCGTATATGAAATTCCGGGCCATCGCTTGCGTGTCGTAGTAGCCAAGCCCGCCGATGCCGTAGAGATAAGACGGAAATGTTCCTGAATAAGGATTGGTCGTGAGGGGGCCAACTGCCTGCGTCGCATCCGCCCCTAGATCAGAAAGCTTTGGTTGAAGCAAACTCCACGTTCCATCCGTGTTCAACTGCCACGGCCATTGCGAGGTAACGCCGGTAAAGGGCCGGAAGTTTGCGGAGTATCCTGAGCCAAGGCTGCGCCAGATATTGGAACGAAGATCGAATTGTGCGACAAAGCCGCCGTTAGTTATGCAAGAGGTTGGGAGATTTGAGTCGATAGAGGAGCCATCAGAGGAGACTATGGCGATAGCATTAGCCGCGGCCCCACAGTTGAAGGAGAGCATTTGACCTTCAAACGCAGGGTTAGGGAGTTTGATGGTCCACGTGCCTGAGATGGCACCGGTGGTATAGATATTTAGGTTGGTTGGATGGTTTGGCTGGGGAGGGATGTTGGTGGTGACGTTGGTCCCGCCGACCTGCGAGATGTAGCCAGTCGCGTAGACCGGGGCGTTGATTACGCCTGCGGGGGTTTGGGCCAGTGCGGGGCTGGCGAAGGCTGTGAGGAGGGCTAGGAGCTTACGCATTAGTAGTAGCTCACGGTCAGATCGGACGAGGCGGTCGCGGTGACGAGGGTCAGGCCGGTGGTGAAGTTGACGTCGTAGGTCAAGCAGGGATTGATTGAGGCAAAGACGGTGATGGTGCCGATCTTGGTGCCCGAGGCCGCGGTGTTGTCGTAGATGGTGATGGTTTCAGTCGCGGCAGGGGTGTTGATGCAGATGGTATGAAGGATACCGCCGCCGGATTTAACTGTGGTCGTGGCTTGGCCGGTGATGTTGAGGTAGCGATAGGCGGTGATGACGGTCTGGGGAGAGCCAAAGGTCTGGGCCTTGGCGAAGACACCAAAGGCGAGAATGGCGGCGGCAGTGATCCACCAAGCAGTGATCCAGCGGAGGTAGGTTGAAGATTTCATCGGATGGTTCCTTCTAAGAAAAGACCCCAGAGGCTCAAGCAACGCGAAGCCAAAACACGTTACAAGCACTCTGGGGTCATCGGCGTCGAGGGAGAGCCGCCGCCGATCTGGGTTTAGTCGTCGAGTCGGTTGGCATCGATCACTCGGACTGAACGGGCAATGGCAACTTCGAGTCGGGCTGCAAAGTCGATGTTGACGTTTTCCTTGGTGGACTTGCGATGGTATTCGGTGCGATCGGCCATTGAGTCGAAGACCTTGAGAGCGAACTCGGGTTTGACCTCCTCGTCCTCGAGGGCGTCTTCGATGATACGCAGGCCCTTCACGCGGATGCGGTGCATGTATTCGTAAGTGGCGTCGCGGGACTTGCGCCATTCGTCATGGTCGTCGGCCCGATACTTCTCGACAAGTTCCATCATCGCCGGGGAGTTACGGAGAGTCGAGACTCGATTGATCGCGTAGCCAGTTTCAGCGGCGACCTCGGCATTAGACAAGCCTGAAACGAAGAGCCGCGCCATGATATGATGCTGATCGCGGAGCTTGGCGATTCGTATACGGGCCGAGGGCTGACGCAGAGACTCGAGGTCCGCTCGGGTCATCGGGCGAATATCGCGGATTACTGGGGACCTAGGATTACGCTGAATGTTCATATCCGTCGCTCCATAGTCCGGGTCAAGACCGGAACGAAGTCTCGGTTGTGGCGTGGGCGATGCTCGGCGAGCAAAGCATGGTATGTGGTTTCGATTTGGTCTGGGTGGACAGCGCGGATCAAGACTTGATCAAAGGTAATCCGCGGCATCCACGATGGCAGGTTCTTCGAGCGAAGA
>Ga0268298_10002826_pt1 | contig 18441 bp, 19 predicted proteins | sample WWTPWeurt_MetaG_FD_194462 | JGI IMG/M metagenome (GOLD analysis project Ga0268298, IMG submission 194462) | Activated sludge microbial communities from WWTP in Nijmegen, Gelderland, Netherland - WWTP Weurt | ecosystem: Engineered > WWTP > Aerobic digester > Activated sludge | place...
TCATTTTCGAGTGTATGGCCGCGACGGGGAAGCATGTCCCGTTTGCGGTACGATCATACAAAAATTGACCGTTGGACAGCGCGGCACACATATTTGTCCAGTCTGCCAGCACATGAGGTGATATATGACACTCCAATATATTGTGATTGCAGTAATTGCTGTAATTGTGGGATGGGTCATTGGATTTCTTGATTCCAATCTCCGCACTACGCAAAAAATTAAAGCAGCCGAACAAAAAGCTCAGATCAAGCTTGATGAAGCTGAGAAAAAGATCGCGCAGGCGGATCAAAAAATTTCACTTGAATCACGGATGGTCCCCGCTCTACAGGATGACCCCGGTTTATTAAGATTAAAAAAAATAAACAACCGTGTCACTGTGGAAATGGATGGAATCTTGCTTCCAGAAATATTATCTGCTGATAGGAAAAAACGCTTGATCGAACTCATCTCGATCTTTCGTCCATGGCTTGAAGGCGGACAGACTCAACAAGCAGTACCGTTCAACACGCCGCCCATGCCTGGTTCCGTTAAAGAGTCAGTGCCGCCACCCGCACAGCCTCCAGTCAAAAAAACCGAAGAAAAGAATATCGCAGCACTGAGCATCGTCGGTCAGATCGATTCCGTCCTGCAGAAAAAATTGATGAATACCAAGTTCGCAAAAGCTGGAATCCGTTTACAAGAATCACTTCAGGGCGGCGTACAAGTCTACGTAGGCCTGCAAAAATACGCCACGATAGATGATGTTCCGGATGAGCAGATCAAATCCGAGATCCGCGCCGCCATTGCGGAGTGGGAACAAAAATATACGCCGGGCTTGTAATCGTTACGCGATCACAGCGCCTTCAAATTTAAGCAACCACTCCTTGGTGGCCAGCCCATTTCCGCCGCCATAGCCGTGCAGTTTACCGTCCTTGCCGATCACACGGTGGCAGGGAATCACAATTGGCATGGGGTTGGTGGCATTGGCCCGGCCGACAGCGCGGTAAGCTCGCGGACATTCGATCTTCACGGCAACTTCTGCATAGGTGCTTATCTCCCCATATGGAATTGCGTAAACAACTTTTAACGTTTTCTGTTGAAATGGACGCAGACTTGACCAATCAATCGGGAAGGTGAATTCACGGCGCCTGCCTTTTAAGTATTCGCCTAATTCCTTCGCGTAGGGTTTTACCTTTGATGGATTTTGTTCAACGGCACATTTGAGACGGCGCAAATACGCATCCAGACTGGGTTGAGCGTCAGCCCATTCGACAGCGACCAGCCCAAGGTCGGAAACCGCGAAGCGGAAATCACCCAGTACCGTATGATTCAATTCGCCAAGATATATTTTTAGGGAAGAGACAGCCATTTTGTAATCCTCCGCAAGACAAATAATGTCAAAAAATTTGCATTCTTGTTAATTGTCTAACAATCGTAGGGGAATCGTAGGGTTGTCGTCAAGTACTATTTGGACAACCATGATAAATTTACCTCAGTAAGGTGATTTCTCTTCTCCTCCTTTCAAAGAGAACCGCGGTCGGCGTCCGCGGTTCTTGGCGTTTAAAGCGGAGGTATTGGCAGTATAATCGCGTCATCAAACTTATGCGAGGGTAACATGCCTGTTCAAATTACAATTATTGGTTTGGGTCAAGTTGGCGCTTCGATCGGATTGGCGCTTTCTGCTCATAAAGATAACGTTTTCGTTGTAGGTCACGACAAGGAATTTTCGATTGAACGCGCAGCGCAGCAAAAAGGCGCGGTGGATAAGACCGAGCATAATCTTCCCAAAGCAGTGACGGATGCGAAGTTGGTGTTACTGGCATTGCCTGTGCATCAGATCCGTGAAACTTTGGAATTCATTGCCCCAGACCTCAAGCCTGGGACTGTGGTGGTGGATACTTCGCCGATCAAATCCGGGGTCGCGAATTGGGCCAGGGAAATTCTCCCGCAAGGCTGTTACTATGTGGGCATCGTTCCGACCATCGCGGCTGAATTTTTGCAGGAAGCGGGAACGGGTCTGGACTCAGCCAAAGCTGATCTTTTCAAGAATAGCATTTTCCTGGTGGATGCTCCATACGGCACGCCGGGGGAAGCCGTTGATCTGGTGACAAACTTTATCAGGCTGACCGGCGCAAATATCATGATCGCCGATATTCTTGAATCGGACGGCTTGATGGCATCCGCATATCTCCTGCCGCAACTGGTATCAACGGCTTTATTGAATGCAACCGTGGCACAGCCGGGCTGGCCGGAAACCCGCAAAGTGGCGGAGCGCGCCTATCACACCACAACTTCCATGCCGGATGACCCGGAAACATTGCGGGTGTTATCCCTGCATAATCGTGAAAACATAACGCGCGTTCTTAACACAATGATCCTATCCCTGGCTGAATTGCGTGACGCCATAGAAGACGGCAACGACGAAGCTGTAAAGACTCATTTCCAATCTGCCCATAAAAACCGAGAGGAATGGATTAGCGACCGCTTCTCTGCGAACTGGGAGGATAAGAAGACTCCCCCGATCGAAAAAATGCCGCTCAAGGAAAGATTGTTTGGTTCCATCATAGGCAGGTCCATAAAAGAAAAGAAATGACCTGTTATTGCTACATCGTTGAATGTTCAGATGGGACTTATTACACCGGCTGGACCACTGATCCAGAGAGACGGGTCAAACAACATAATAAAGGAATTGGCGCAAAATACACCAGCGTTCGCCGCCCTGTGAAATTGGTTTATCTGGAGCCGCTGCCAGATCGAACGGACGCCATGAAGCGGGAACTCGCGATCAAAAAAATGAAGCGCCTGCAGAAAAGTAAGCTGGTTGAAGGATATGTCCCTGATGGTTAGCATCGGGGACTTTTTTGTCCGCGCGGATATGGGGGCAAGTGGATTATTCACACATCATCAAATAACTGAATTGCAAGGCATAATATGTGCCCGGTTTTCTCCTCTTTGTACAATTCACAGAAATTTTGATCCATAAAAAGCCTTGCATTAAAAATGCGCTAAAACCCGAGAGTTTTAGCGCAAATATTGTTAAGCAAACATGACTACCCTGAATCAATCTTTATTTTTTACTTTTTCTCAGCGCGCCGCATTGCATCCATCACTGCAACCGCAGCGATCTGAACGATATTGGTAACTTCATCACCTGTCTGAAGAACATGAACCGGAGCACCCATGCCAAGCAGGATCGGGCCAATCGCTTTTGCATTACCAAGACGGGCCAGTAACTTGTAGGCGATATTTGCCGACTCAAGTGAAGGGAATACCAATACGTTGGCATCCTTGACTGCGCTGAACGGATAACGCTCTGTGATGATCTCAGAAACTACTGCGGTGTCGGCCTGCATCTCACCATCTACGATCAGATCAGGACGGAGGGCTTTTGTGATTTTTACCGCCTTACGCACCTTGTCCGAGAGTGGATGCGGCGTGGAGCCAAAATTTGAGAATGAAAGGAATGCCACCCGAGGCTCAATCTCCAATTGTTTGGCAAAATCTGCGGCGAGTGATGCTATTTCAGCCAGGTCTTCCGCTGTCGGGTCAATATTGACGGTGGCATCCGTGAATAAATATACCCGATCATCAATGATCATGATGTAGACGCCGGATGCGTGAGTTGATCCAGGAGCGGTGTGATGAATTTGTAAAGCCGGACGGATCACCTGGGGATAATCATATGTCAGGCCGGAGACGCAGGCATCCGCATCACCCATCTTGACCATGAGCGGCGCAAACACATTTGGGTCTTTCACCTCTGATAGAGCCTTGTGCAGTGATAGGCCTTTCCGATTACGAAGTTCATAGTAAGCAGAAGCATATTTTTCAATGCCCGCAAAATCACCCGGGTCAATGATTTGAGGTGTGTAATCCAACGAGAGTGAGTTGACCTGCTCCTTGATCAAATTTCTACGTCCGATCAAGACCGGTGTACCGATACCCTCCTCCTGGATCTGGTAGGCAGCGCGGATCACTTTTTGTTCCTCCCCCTCGGCAAAGGCAATACGTTTCACTCCCGCGCTGGCACGGGCTTTATCCATAATAAAGTGACGCACCTGCTCGCCCTTACCCAGGCGGAAAGCCAATTGCTCACGATATTCATCAAGGTCGATCGTTTTACGGGCAACACCGGTCTTCATTGCCGCCTCAGCCACGGCCGGAGCTTCCCACAACAGTACACGCGGGTCAAACGGTTTGGGAATAATATAATCGCGTCCAAACTTAAGATTTTCCAGGCCATACGCCCGCAAGACCGAGTCAGGCACATCCTCCTTGGCCAGTGCGGCAAGAGCCTGGGATGCCGCTAATTTCATTTCTTCGTTGATGGCTTTTGCCCGCACATCCAATGCGCCGCGGAAGATAAACGGAAAGCCCAATACATTATTGACCTGATTCGGATAATCGGAGCGTCCCGTCGCGAGAATGATGTCGCTGCGCGCTGCCTTCGCCAATTCAGGGCTGATCTCCGGGTCGGGATTCGCCAGCGCAAAGACAACCGGGTCGCTCGCCATGCTCTTGACCATATCGGGTGTCAGCACATTCGCAGCCGACAGCCCCAGGAACACATCACAGCCACGTACCGCGTCCGCCAGGGTGCGGTGGTCGGTATCCACGGCGAACTCCTCCATATACTTGTTCATGCCATCTGTGCGACCCTTGTATACGACGCCCTTGATATCAACCATGGTGATGTTTTCTTGTCTGACGCCCCAAAGCTTGGCCATTTTGGCGCAAGAGATACCCGCCGCGCCCGCTCCGCAGACGACCATCTTAACTTCTTCGTGTTTCTTGCCGATCAATTCCAGCACATTGGCAAGCGCCGCAGAAAATATGATAGCCGTGCCGTGTTGGTCATCGTGAAAGACAGGGATGTCGAGCATACTTTTCAAAGTCTCTTCGATGTAAAAACATTCGGGGGCTTTGATGTCTTCAAGGTTGATGCCGCCAAATGTCTGTGAGATCCCTGCGACAATTTTGATGACCTCATCCGGGTCATGTGAACTGACCTCGATATCGAACACATCGATATCAGCAAATTTTTTAAAGAGAACACCCTTGCCTTCCATGACTGGCTTGCTCGCCAGTGCGCCGCGATCTCCCAATCCAAGGATGGCCGTGCCATTGGAAATTACAGCTACCAGGTTGCCTTTTGATGTGTATTCATAAGCCAACTCGGCATTTTTTTCTATCTCGAGCACGGGTGCGGCAACGCCTGGCGTATACGCCAGACCCAGGTCACGCTGGGTGTCCATCGGTTTGGTGGGGACAACCGCGATCTTGCCGGGCTTTCCTTTCAGATGATGGTATTCAAGTGCATCTTCGCGTGTGATTTTAGACATGGGATCTCCTTGTATAAATTTTGACTAGACCTCTACAGGCCATTAGTTAACTCCGAAAGATATGATTGGCTGCAACTCGCGCTGCACTGAATACAGACGGCGATATAAGCCGTCTGCCAATTCCATCAATTCAGCATGCGTGCCCATTTCACAAATTGATTTATCGTCCAGCACAACGATCTTGTCGGCATTGCGGACTGTCGAAAGACGGTGAGCGATAATGATCGTCGTGCGTCCCTGCATCAAACGTTCCAGGGCCTGTTGGATGAGCAGCTCTGTTTCCGTATCCACCGAAGATGTGGCTTCATCCAGGATCAGGATCGGCGCATCTTTTAATACTGCCCGCGCAACGGACAAGCGCTGCTTCTGCCCGCCGGATAGTTTCACCCCGCGCTCGCCGATCAAGGTATCGTATCCATCAGGCAGTTGAGTGATGAACGAGTGAGCATTGGCCGTCTGCGCGGCTGCGATCATCTCCGCTTCGCTCGCATCGGTGCGTCCAAATAAAATATTCTCACGCACGGTGCCGTAAAAAAGAAATACATCCTGCAGCACGATGCTGATCTGCTGTCGCAGGTCATCCATTTTATATTCCTGAATATTGCGTCCATCCAGCGTGATCGTCCCGCTGGTCACATCGTAAAAGCGCGGGATCAGACTCACAAGCGTGGATTTTCCGACGCCTGTCGGCCCTACCAGGGCGACAACCGATCGAGCGGGGATATCGAGATTGATGGTTTCCAGAACAGGATTTTCCGTACTATAGGAAAAGCCTACATTTTGGAAGACAAGCTCGCCTCGTACTGGACTGGAAATTGCTACTGCCCCCTGAACATTGTGCGGCTCCTCATCTTCTGCCATCAACCCTGCGACACGGTCCGCCCCCGCCAGGGAACTCTGAATGGCTTCCCAGGCATTCGATAGATTTCGCACCGGTGCATAGAACATCTCGAGATAAAGAAAGAAAGCAACCAGGTCGGCGATCGGAAGGATCCCCTGCAGGGCCAAACGTCCGCCGAAGAAGATCACGATCAATGTTCCCAGGGAGGAAGTGAAATCCACAAAGGGTTGAAAGGTGGCCATTAACTTCAGCGCGCGCAAGTTTGATCTGTAGTAGCTGTCGATGCGCTCATCAATGCGCACAGCTTCCTGCGTTTCGCGGGTAAAGGCCTTGATCTCACGGATGCCGGACAGGTTGTCGTTGAGCATGGCATTCAAGTCGCCGAGTTCTTTTTGACGATAGCGGAACGCCGGCCGAACTCTTTTGGCGTAGATCTGCAAAGATAACAGCACCAGCGGGATCGGAATGGTGCTGAGCAGGGTCAGCTGCCAGTTGAGACTCAACAGCACTGCGGTCACGCCGATAAACGTAATGGCGTTGACAATGATATCGGGCAATGCGTGTGAGATGAGCTGCTCGAACAACTCGGTGTCATTGATCACGCGCGACATCAACTGTCCGACTTGTTTGTCTTCGTAATAGCGCAGTGAAAGCCGCTGCATGTGCTCGTAAATATATTTACGCACATCCGCCACCACGCCCCATCCGGCCAGGTGCGCGAGGTAGGAACGCAGGAATTGCAGCCCTGCGCGGCTGACATAAACGATCAGCACGATCACGGTCAGGCGGCTGACCAACCCCATCACATCCATCGTCGCGCCGGGCGCGGTAACAGCCGCAACCAGCAGTTTGACGATCCATGGAAGCAGCAACTGCGCTCCAACCAGCAGCAGCATGCTGCTGGCGGTGATCGTCAGGGAACTTTTATATTTTTTTGCATACGTAAAGATCAGTTGAAACGGCTTCAAAGTAATTCTCCTAGGGCAAACTAAATGACCTGTCCTTCAGGATCAGGTTCGCAAAGAGCAGGTTCACCATGTAGTATTCCCGCCCTTTATTATTTTGGGTCAGGTCACAAAATTATTGCAGGGTGAGAGACTCTTCTTTCGAGTCTTGTTTGCCGGCCCGTCGTTTCATCTCCGCAAGAAATGCATCCACTTCAACGTCAGGGAGCGGATTGCCTTTGTCTCCATAACAAAACAGGAAGGCAAAATATATCAATACAAGGACAATGGCTATGATGCTAAGTTCTATTGCCATTAGAAAGCCTTATTTTGATTCCTCGATACTCTTGCTGGCGCTCCAGAGCGACCAGACCAACATCAGCGCAGCCAACGGCAGGATGAGTTGATTGCCGATCGCGCCGGGCGGAGTATGGGCAAACGTAACCGGCTTCATCGCCCCGACCAATTCACGCAGGAGAACTTCCAGCGCAAGCATCAGCCACATGAACGGGATCAGTGACCGGTAGCGAATGACCGCGAGCAGTTGAATCAGCGCAAAAAGTAGTTGGGAACTTCCCCAGAGCGCGAAGGCAAAGATGATCCCATCCGCGCCTGCAACGGATAGATCCATTCCAGCAATCGTCCCTGCGCCGCCATCGGGCGAGAGCAGGTGAATACAACTTCGCACAGTGCTGACGATAGCGTAAATGACAAAAATGTAGAATGGGATTTTTGTTCCGCGAATGACATTGTCAATTTTGGCGGGGAGCAAGATTTCAAAGACTTTTTTCATTGGACTCCTGTTTCATAACGGGGATAATCTCATTATACGGCTTAAGAAAATTGAGATGCTATTCTCAACAACTTCTGAACATCTTTTTGATATGATTACCTTATGTCTAAAACCATCCTTGTTGCTGACGATAAAGCCAACGCCGTGCCACGCCGCGCGGGACATGTCACAGCCGTCCCTGAGACTCTATCCCTTGGCGGAATCCAACTTTCCGTTGAATCCCGAACCGTGAAGTCGTTCGGACGCCCCGTCAGCCTGACTCCGTCCGAGTTTGATCTGCTGCATGTTTTGATGTCTGCTCCAGGGAAAGTATTCTCGCGCTCCGAGTTGCTTCTCAAACTTCAGGGCAATATACATGCAGGTACCGAGAGATCGGTCGATGTCCACATCCGTAATTTGCGTATCAAGGTCGAACCTAATTCGTCAGAACCGATCTACATTGAAACTGTATTTGGGATTGGATACAGATTCAACATCGATTAACCAGATGCCGAACTTAAAAAAAATAAACTCGCTCACGAAAGATAATTTCGTGGGCGAGTCATGTTTTTACCTGATTATTTGTCTACGTATTTACTTTCCTGCTCACTCTGTAAACAAAGGCAAATGCCCCAAAGAATAAATGTGCATCCATTGGGCGCGGTCGCCTTCGGTGAGGATGGCCGCTTCCGCAGCCACATCCGCTTTCGCCATATTCAGGATCATTCTCATTCCTTGTAAAGTGGAACCGGTGCTGATCACATCATCCAAAATAACCACCTTCTTACCGGTAATAAGATTGCGGTCTTTCTCATCCAATATCAACACCTGCGGCTGCCCAGTGGTAATGGATAATGTTTCCGCTTTGATCGCGTCGCCCATGTATGGTTTGTACGATTTGCGTAGAACCACATAAGGTTTCTTAGTTTCGATTGAGAGCGCATACGCAAGCGGAATGGATTTTGCTTCCGCCGTCACGAGGATGTCGTAATCCACTTCATTAAGTTTTTTTGCGAGTTCACGCCCGCATGCCTGAACTAATTCAGTGTCGCCAAGAATATTTAAGATCGCGATCCGCAGGCCGGGCTTGATCTCAAACAAACGCAGTTCACGCTTCACGCCGGCGATCTCTATGGGATAGGTTTCACGTTTTGTCATAATTTCCTCCGTAAGGAATGTTATTTTGCGCGTGTAGTTTATCACGGATACAGTTGGGGATTCGGATAATTCCGCATAGAATATTTGTGCTATACTCTGCCCATGCCCGTCATCCGCGCCTCTGAAATTGGAAGTTATCTATACTGCCGTCGCGCCTGGCGTTACCGCAAACTGGGTGTGGAATCGGAGAACAAAGCAGAGCTGGCCGCGGGAACCGAACTACACCGTCAGCACGGACGGAAAGCACTCTCCGCGGGTCTCTTCCGCACCTTTGGCATGATCCTGCTTCTCGGGGCGATTCTTTTGCTGGTGGCGTATTGCACCGCGCAATTATAGGAACACAATGACCAACCTTTTAAGCCGTCTTGGCTACCTGCAAACCCGACGTGATCGAACGCCCAATCTCGATTTGGCGCGCGACCTCGCTGCGCGCGATGACATCGACGGCATCCGCGAGATCGCCGAGAATATGTGGAACGAGAATAAGAATATTCACAGCGACTGCATGAACGTGATGTATGAGATCGCCATCGTTGACCCAAACCTAGTCACTCCCTACGCTGTCGATTTTATTAAATTCCTGAAAAGCAAATATCCTGACATGGTAACCGGCGCCATCACCGCGCTCGCCGAGATCGCCAAGGTCAAACCCGAATTTCTATTCAAACACTTAAGTGATCTCAAGAAGATCAAAGAAACCAGCACCGGCATGACCCTTAATAAATCCATTTCGGCGCTGGCGCAAACATCCTCGGCAAATGAAGAATACGGGAGTGTGCTCTTTCCATATCTGCTTGAACATCTAGCAACCTGTTATTTTAAGGAAATACCCGAACATGCGGAAAGAATTCTGCCCGCAGTAAATGAATACAATAAATATGAATTCATCAAGACACTGGAAAAACGGATAGAACTCTTATCCGGTTCGGATTTTACACGCTTAAAAAAAATAATAAGAATAGCCGAAAAACTTTAATCTCAAGCAGAGAATTCACGTGCTGTATATCGCCCTTGCGTTATTCATCTTCGCCCTTTTCTTCTTTCGCAAATCCTCATCCCAGCGGAATGAAGCCGGTCTGCCCGGCGGCCGCATCATCTACACCGATACGCGCGGATGGGGAAAATTGGAGAAGCCACTTTATTATTCCGCGCTGGAATTAACAGGCAAGCCGGATTACCTTATCGAGCAGAACGGAAAGATCATCCCCGTGGAGGTTAAATCCGGGCGCGCGCCGGAGGCTCCTTATGATTCACATATTTATCAACTCGCCGCGTATTGTCTGTTGGTCGAAAAATGCTATGACACACGTCCTCCATACGGAATTATCCATTATGAGAACCGCGACTTTGCAATAGATTACACCAAAGAATTGGAAAACTCGCTGGTTGACCTGCTTGTGGAGATGAAACGTGACGAACACAAGAAAGAAGTCCCGCGCTCCCATGAGCAGGCCGCACGCTGTGCCAAATGCGGATTCAAACATGCTTGTGATCAAAGCCTTGCATAAAAGCGAATCAACGTTGTGACATTACAAAAGGTATAATTTCGTTATGTCAGCTTCCTTCATCCCAAAGCGTCCAATTGTCACAGCCTACCCCAAAATGCCCGAGGCTTTTGCAGAAGCGGAAGCCATGTCTGCCTTTCTCAAGAAAAAGGGATTGAACGCAGACCACGGTTCCTTGTACGATGAAGAACTGCGCAACCGGGTCAAGAAGGGCGAATACGACATGCTCATTGCAGTCGGCGGTGACGGGAGTGTACTGCGCGCCGGTCACTTGTGCGCCCCCAGCCGGGTGCCGATCCTCGGGGTGAATCTTGGTCGTTTGGGATTCCTGATCCAGGTTGAGCGCAATGAATGGCAGGATTACTTTGAAAAATTATTCAACGGCGAAGGATGGATCGAGAACCGCATGATGCTGCGGGCCGAACACATCCGCGCCGGTGAAAGCCTTGGCAAATCGAACGCCTTGAATGAAGTCGTCGTGGCGCGCGGACAGAACCTGCGCCCGGTCCGTCTGACCGCATCCGTCGATGGACGCCGACTTACCAGCTACGTCGCAGATGGGATCATCGCCGCCACAGCCACCGGCTCCACGGCATACGCGCTCGCGGCAGGCGGACCCATCCTGCCGCCGGAACTGCGCAATATTTTACTTGTGCCCATCGCGCCGCATCTTTCAGTAGACCGCGCAGTAGTTTTATCAGAAGGCTCTTCGGTCAGCATTGTGCCCAACAGCGAAAATTCAGTTGTTAGCGTCGATGGTCAATTGCCAACGCCGCTGATGGAAGACGATGTTGTAAAAGTGACCGTCGCCGATGTGACCGCGCAATTTGTCCGCTTTGGCGACCCGGGCTATTTCTACCGCAACCTCACCGCACATATGAATGAAAATTCTTTAGGATTTCCCCGATGACAGAAACCACATCCACTACTTTACATTGTTATGTTCACCCAACCCGTGAAACCATGCTGCGCTGCAAGCGCTGTGAAAGACCGATCTGCGCTTCCTGCGCGCAGCGCACGCCCACCGGCTATCTTTGCAATGAATGTGTGAACCAGCATAAAAAAATATTCGATACCGCGCTCTGGTACGACTACTTGATCGGACCGGGCATTATATTTATTCTTTCCCTGATTGCAAGCGGATTACTGGCGTTCATCGCCAGTTTTATTGGCTTTTACATGATATTCGTTGCCTTTGCGATCGCCGGTGGTGCGGGGGTGTTCCTCTCCAATATTGCATTACGAGTGACCAGCAAACGTCGCTCCCGCCCGCTCTTTATTACCTGCGCGGCAGGTGTTGCGCTGGGCGCGGTTCCCATTGGTTTGATGCTCCTGCTTTCAGGCGGGATACTACCCGTCATTTCCATTGGGATATACGCTGTCGTAGCCACATCCACCGTATATGCGCGGCTGGCGGGGATCCAGTTATAGCCCATGCTTACTGAACTTCACATCCAGAATTTTGCGATCATAGACAAACTTGATTTGCGCTTTGACTCCGGGCTAATCATCCTGACCGGTGAAACCGGCGCGGGAAAATCGATCATCCTCGATGCCGTAGTGATGCTGATCGGCGGCAAGGCAGATACGACCTTTGTACGGACTGATTCAGACGCGGCATTTGTCGAAGCGGTGTTCCATCTCACAGGTCCAGAAAAAGAAGCAGTGCACTTCGTTCTCAACCGTGAAGAATTAATGGATGATCCAAATTACGTAGTACTCATGCGCGAAGTCCGCAAAGAGGGACGCAGCGTGGCCCGCATCAACGGGCGCACGGTCAATGTTGGATTATTGAAAGAACTTGGCGCGTTGTTAATCGACATCCACGGGCAGGCGGAGCATCTCTCTTTGCTCGATCCGCGCGCGCACCTGGGCCTGCTCGATCGCTACGCGGAAGTGGTACAGCCCCTTGGCGACTACCGCCAAACCTACCACTCGATCTTGAATCTGCGGCGCGAGCTGGCGGATCTTCGAAAAGCACAATCCGATTCGGACCGCCGAATTGAAATGCTGACCTATCAATCAGAGGAAATAGAATCTGCGAGATTAAAAGTTGGCGAAGATGAAGAGTTACGCAAGGAACGCGACCGTTTAGCGAACGCTGAATCTCTTGCGGAGAATGCACAGGAAGCGTTGGCTATCCTGGATGAGGGCTCACCTGAAACCCCCGCAGCCACAGACTTGATCGGCCAAGCAGCACAGGCATTGGCGACCCTCGCAAAAATAGATGCGGGGCAGACCGAGCTATCGAATCAAGCGGAAATCTTGCTGGAAACAATATCAGACGTTGTTCACACTTTGCGCGACTACCTTGAAGAAATCGAATTCAATCCCAAACGCCTCGATGCTGTTGAAGAACGTTTGGATCTGATCCACTCTCTAAATAGAAAATATGGCGGTTCCATTCCGACTGTGCTTGTCTATGGAGCAGATGCCCGCAAACAACTTGAAACCATCACAGGCGCGGCAGACCGCATCAACGAATTGGAAATGCGGGAAGCGAATTTATTGGAAAAACTCGCAAAACAGGGCGTGGCGCTTTCTGAAAAACGCAAGTCCGCCGCGGTCAAAATGAGCAAAGGCATCGAAGCTGAATTGAATGATCTAAAAATGCAATCCGCCCGATTCAGTGTGGATTTCCAAACCAAACCCGACGTGAACGGCGCTCCCACCCAGAGCGGTGAGCGCATCGCGTTTGACCAGAACGGATTCGACCGCGTGGAATTTTTAATCGCGCCAAATCCGGGCGAAGGTCTCAAACCACTTGCAAAGATCGCTTCCGGCGGCGAGACCTCGCGCTTGATGCTCGGATTAAAAAATATATTGGCGAAGGCTGATGAAGTCCCATCCCTGATCTTTGATGAGATAGATCAAGGCATAGGGGGACGCGTGGGGATGGTGGTTGGGCATAAACTTTGGAATCTTTCGCGCACGCACCAGGTTTTTTGTGTGACACATCTTCCTCAACTGGCTGTATTTGGAGACCAGCATTATCAGGTTCAAAAACTCGTCGACAATGGCCGCACACTTACGAAGGTTGACAAACTTGAAGGGGAGCCGCGTCTGCTTGAATTATCGCAAATGCTCGGAGAGGTCGGCGAAGGGACGTTGCGTTCCGCGCATGAATTATTACAACTCGCCCGCCAAATGATAAAGAGTAATTAATAGAAAAAACTCCCGCGAAACCGCGGGAGTTTTTTCTAAAGTTATGACATTATTAGCAACATGATTAAATGATGACCGCCAGGGTGAGGGGGGCACCCTGGCGGTCATCATTGTTGATATTACTATAAGGATAATTTTCACACAAGACTTATGGATTAGAGAAACCTTAATGTTTCAGTTAAAAACAACAGTGCCCCGAGTAGGAATCGGACCTACATCTAAGCCTTAGGAGTGCTTTGTTCTGTCCATTGAACTATCGGGGCGACGTTGAGATTATACACAAAAGAATGGAATATATCCATGAGTTGTAAAACCATCGGGATAAAAAAACAGGTCACGCTCTTTCAAGCGTGACCTGCAATTACCTACTTTACCATCTTAACCACATTCCGTCCGCTCGCCCCGCTGATTCCACCGCCGCCGTGGACACCGCTGCCGCAGAGATAAAGATTATCGATCGGTGTCTTGTGATTCGACCAGCCCGGGATGGGACGCATGAACATGAATTGGTCGAGCATGATCTGCCCGTGATTGAGGTCGCCTTCGGTGAGACCGTAGGTTTGTTCAAGGTCTAAGGGCGTGATGGATTTTTGATTTACGATTGACGATTTTAGATTGGGGAAGTATTCTGCCAGTGTATCAATCGCGATCTTTTCTACTTTCGCGCCTTCGGTTTTCCAATCACCATTCTTCAACTTATATGCCGCGAATTGGAAGTGAATGCTGACGACTTTACCGGAAGTTGTGACTTCAAGGTATGGCTTCTCTGAAACGCTGTGATACTTCGCAGCATCGTAGGCTTTTTCGAGATATTTGATGGAAGGCGCGAGCGCAACTGTCCCAGCGGGGATGCCGTGTTTGCCGTCGGTGAGTAAATGAACTTTTGCAACCGATCCGCGCATTTTGATGGATTGAACATTCCACACGAATTCGGGCGGCAGTTCCATTGCCCCGACGAGAGAGAGGAATGTGTGCTTCGGGTCAGCAGCGGAGATGACATTGCTTGCTGATATTTCTTCGCCGCTGGAAAGGACAACGCCCGTTGTGCGCATATCTTTGATGACGATTTGTTTCACTTCGGCGTTCGTCCGGATCTCGCCGCCGAATGATTTCACCGCACTAGCCAGCGATTCACTGATCTTGCCGATGCCGCCCTGCACGCTGACATGCGACATGCCGCCACGATTGGCCCAGTTGTGCATGAGCGTATAACCTGTGCCAGCACCATACACACCGAGAGTCAATCCGTGAATACCAAGGGATGCAATTGCGGCTTTGACCACATCGGACTCGAACCATTCATCCACGAATTCATCGGCGGTCATGGGGATGCCGCGCACGATGCGCATCATATCCTTGCCGCCCATCATACGGACATTAAGGCCTAGTTTGGCGAGATCCATGCCTTCGCTCATGCTGAAATTCTTTGGCAGGCGCGGCATGATCGCGGCGTTGGATGACTCGATGAATTGCGTCGCTTTCTTCATGAAATTCAAAAATAGAATCCAATTCGCCGCGTCTTTTTCGGAGAAGCGTTTGATGGACGCGATTGTCTCTGTGGGGTCGGCGTTGAAGACGAGATGATTGGAATCCGCTTGAAGGGAGATGAATGGCTTTCGGACGGAATCAACTACAAGTCCGTGTGAAGCGAGGTTGAGATGCTTGACAATGTCCGGGCGCAGAGATCCACCTGCATACAGAGAGTCAACGGTGAATCCATCGCCAAAAGATTCTGTCACAACCTGCCCGCCGACAATTTCTCGGCGTTCGAGCACTAAAACTTTTTTGCCTTGCTTTGCAAGATAAGCCGCGGCTACCAAGCCATTGTGTCCCGCGCCGATGATGATGGTGTCGTAGGTCTTCATTAGATGCCGTCCTTCAATACAAGTTCTGCGGCGAATTTACCGGGCGAGCCCATAATGCCGCCGCCAGGATGCGCGCCAGAGCCAGCGAGGTAATAGCCGTTGATCGGCGTGCGAAAGCCTGCCCATTGAGTTGCGGGGCGCATGAAGAAAAGTTGATGCAGCAACAGTTCGCCGTGGAAGATATTGCCGCCTGTGATGCCCGCGATGCGTTCGATGTCAACCGGCGTGATGACCTGTTTACCGATGATCGCGCGGCGAATATTCGGCGCGTACCGTTCGATGGTGGAGATGACTGACTCGCCAAATGCTTCGCGCTTGGTGTCGTCCCAGCCGCCTTCAATGTCATAGGGCGCATACTGCACGAAACACGACATGACATGTTTTCCAGGAGGCGCCATGTCGGGATCGATCATCGAGGGGAAGATCATGTCGATGTACGGCTCTTTCGCAAAGCGGCCATACTTCGCGTCATCGTAGGCGCGCTCAATGTAATCAATGCTTGGGCTGATCGATACCGCGCCGCGATGCAGCACGTGTTCATCGGGCAGCGCTGTGAAGCGCGGAAGTTCGCTCAAGGCAATGTTGACCTTGCCTGATGAACCGCGTGTGCGGAATTTTTTGATCGAGTGAATCAGATCATCGGGCAGGTGTTTTTGCTCGACAAGTTTCAGGAATGTAACGAACGGGTCCGCGGATGAGAGAACTGCCTTCGCGTAAATCTCGTCGCCGTTTTCAAGTGCCACGCCGACTGCGCGTCCGCCTTTAACGATGACCTGCTTCACGGTTGCGTTGAGTCTGATCTCAGCCCCGAACGCGCGCGCCGAGCTGGCGATTGATTCAGCGATACCGCCTGTGCCGCCTTTGGCAAAACCCCAGGCACGGAACGCGCCGTCAATTTCGCCCATGTAGTGATGCAGCAAAACATACGCGGTGCTTGGTGAGCGCGGGCCGAGGAAGGTGCCGATGATTCCGCTCGCGGATTTTGTCCCGAGAAGTGCGTCGGTCTCGAACCATTCTTCGAGCATATCCGCCGCGGATTGGGTCATGATCTTCGCGAGACCATATAACTCCTTTTCAGTCAGCGATGAAGCGAATTGACCAAGCTTGAGTAATCCCATTAAATCTTTTGGACTCAGCGAAGTTGGGTCGGGAGGCAGAATGCTCAAGATGGGCTTGATGGCTTTCGCAAGGCGCGCCATGCGGCGTCCATATTCGTCATAGGCTTCGGCGTCCTTGGGTGAGTGGCGATAGATCTCGCGGCGGGTGGTGTCGTGATCGTCCCAGCCCGCGATGTAATCGCCGTTGTCCATGGGCGTGAAGGTGCTGGGCAGCGGCAGGATTTTTAACCCGTGCTGAGGCAGTTTCAAGTCGCGGATGATCTCAGGGCGCAGAAGGCTGACCACATAAGAGAATTCCGTGAATTTGAATCCGGGGATGATCTCTTCGGTGATCGTCGCCCCGCCAATCAATTCCCTGCGTTCGAGCACAACGACTTTCTTGCCCGCGCGCGCCAGATACGCGGCAGCGACAAGTCCGTTGTGCCCACCGCCGATGATGATTGCGTCGTAATTGTTTGTTGTCATATAAATTCTCCGTTTACACGTGTTCAAGTTTACAGGTTTGAACGTTCCAACATTTCAACTTGCCAACGTGCTAACGCTTTTTCCATTCAGGATCATAGAACGGCAGCTTGACCACTTTTGCGGGCGCGTGCTTGCGTTGGTGTTCGACGGTGATTTCCATTCTCACATCGGTGCCGAGTTCGTAATACGGCTTCTGCAAATGCGCGAGCGCGATGTACTTCTTCAACAATGGCGACCATGAAGCCGTGGACGCGTACCCCACCTGCACACCGCCAACCATGATCGGCATACTGGCGCGAATCGCGGTACCTGGAATTTGCGGAGGCATGCCAACTTCGGCGTACAACTCTTCCATGCCGACCCAGTCAATTTCAATGCCTACCATCTTCCACGCTGAGCCTTCGCGCTTCTCTTTTTCAAGGGCCTTGCGTCCGACGAAGTAACCAGGCTTGTCGAGCGAAACTGTCCAGTCGAGTCCCAGCTCAAAGGGAGATGACTTCTGCGATTCGATCCATGCGTGGCCGGAAGAGGTGTAATCCACATCGAGCATGAACAATCCAGCTTCGACGCGAGCCATGTCGAGCGCGAGGATGCCCACAGGTGTGATACCGTAGTCCTCTCCCGCTTCCATCAACGTGTCCCAGACCTTGATCGCGTCCTGTGCGTCCATCCAAATCTCATAACCGAGATCGCCTGTGTAACCAGTTCTTGAAATGGAGACCTCGACTCCGCCGAGTTTGTTATTCATCAGACGGAAATATTTCAGTCCATCGAGATTGGATTCACAAACGCGGTTCAAAATCTTCCTCGAATTTGGTCCCTGCAAACTGAGAGATGCCACACTGTCAGAGACTTCGCTGATCTCCACGTCGAGTCCGACCGCGTTCATCATCAGCCAGCGGATGTTCGGCTCCGCGGATGTGAGACGGAAGGTTGTCTCATCGAGTCTGGCAACTGTGCCGTCGTCTATCATCTTGCCCTCGTCATCGCACCAGCCTGTATAATAGACCTGTCCCACGCTCATCTTGTGGATGTTGCGTGTGGTGACGCGATGCAGCAGGCTGGCCGCATCCTTGCCTTTGAGCATGTACTTCATCAAAGGGGTCACGTCGATCAGGCCTGCCGCATTGCGAATGGCCCAATACTCGCGGTCAACGGTCAGCTCATACGAGCCGACGACAAAATATCCCGCCCAACGCCGCCAATTCTGCGGCTGGCACAACGCGGACGTTCGCTCATGAAACGGTGTGTAGCGTAGTTTTTCCATAAATATTCCTTTTTTATTTG
>Ga0268298_10002828_pt1 | contig 18428 bp, 10 predicted proteins | sample WWTPWeurt_MetaG_FD_194462 | JGI IMG/M metagenome (GOLD analysis project Ga0268298, IMG submission 194462) | Activated sludge microbial communities from WWTP in Nijmegen, Gelderland, Netherland - WWTP Weurt | ecosystem: Engineered > WWTP > Aerobic digester > Activated sludge | place...
TTATTTCTCCAAAAGCGGCACTGCTTCGGATTTTAGATGCGGAAACGAAAACTTCATTATCCATTTCTGATTGTGAAAGTTTGCCGATGGCTTTTCGCATTCCTAAATGGTGCAAAGTGGCTTCTACTATAATTACTGCACCGTCCACAATTAAACCAAAGTCAATTGCTCCTAAGCTCATTAGGTTGGCACTTACGCCAAATACATTCATTAAGCCCAAAGCAAACAACATTGATAAAGGAATGGCAGAAGCTACAATCAACCCTGCACGAAGATTTCCAAGAAACAGAACTAAAACGAAGATTACTATTAAAGCTCCTTCAATCAGGTTTTTTTCTACCGTTGAAATTGCACGGTTTACCAAATCAGTTCTATCTAAATAGGGTTCTATTACTACATCTTTTGGCAATGATTTTTGAATGGTTGACATTTTATCTTTTATACGGCTTACAACATCGGCACTATTTGCACCTTTTAGCATCATTACTACACCGCCTACTGCATCTACTTCACCGTTGTAAGTCATTGCACCATATCGCACGGCATTGCCTAAATGCACTTCGGCAACATCTTTTATTAAAATAGGAATGCCGTTTGGATTTGTTTTTACCACAATGTTTTTGATGTCGTCAAACGAACCAATCAAACCCACACCACGAATAAAATAAGCGTTTGGTTTTTTGTCAATGTATGCCCCACCAGTGTTTTCGTTGTTCTTTTCTAAAGCAACAAAAATTTCGGGAATGGTTATTCCCATTGCAATAAGTCGGTCGGGATTTACCGCAACTTCATATTGTTTCATTTGTCCGCCAAAACTGTTTACCTCTGCAATTCCTGCTGTTCCGTAAAGCTGTCGGGAAACAATCCAGTCCTGCATTGTTCGCAAATCCATAGCTGTGTATTTGCTTTCGCTTCCCTTTTTTGGGTGAATAATGTATTGATACACTTCGCCCAAACCTGTGCTAACTGGTGCTAATTCTGGCGTGCCAACACCTTTGGGGATTTTGCTTTCGGCTTCCTTTAGTCGTTCGTTAATCAATTGTCTTGCAAAGTAGATGTTCACTTTGTCGTCAAATACCACTGTAATTACCGAAAGTCCGAAACGGGAAATGCTCCGCAACTCTTCCAAGTCGGGAAGGTTGGCAATGCTTTGTTCTATTGGGTAAGTTACCAACTGTTCAACCTCTTGTCCTGCAAGGGTTGGGCAAACCGTAATGATTTGCACTTGATTGTTGGTGATGTCGGGAACTGCATCAATAGGCAGTTTTGTTGCACTCCACACTCCCCAAACAATGAGTGCAAGTGTCATCAGTGCAATGATGAATTTATTTTTTATGCTGAACGCAATTATTTTATCTAACATTTTTTAAATCAGTTTAATGAATGAATACAGGAATACTTGCGGTGCGTATGCATAGCAAGTAGTTTTGTTTTGTTCTGCGTTAGCGGAACATCAGAAATTCATTAACTGATTTTTGGCGGTTGCCAAATAGACAAATACACCTCTGAAACAAATGAGGTGTTGTAAATAGGGAATTTTTCTACTGAAACAGTGATATGCAGCGATAAGCTGTAAGAAACAAACGAACTGTTGAAAGATTGTCCGCAGCAAGCACACATACAAAAAGGTGAGCAATTTTCGGTGTCGCTGTCGTGGTCAGAATGGTCGGTTGTGGCAAATGTGGTTTGTTCTCCACTCGGATATTTACAGTCGTCCTTGTCGCTGCATGGCATAACCGCCAAAGCCAACAAGTAAAAACTAAATAAGAGTGTAAAAATTTTCATCGTTGCAAATGTAACATACCAAAACTGCAATTCAATTGCAAAGTCTAATTACAAGTATCACAAATACCTTTTAGAAGCAAATTTATTTCCTTCAAAATAAAGTTTTTAGGTAAACTCATTGTTGGGATTACAGTTTCAGCAAGGCAAAAAGTTTGTTTGCAACGGGTACAATGAAAATGACTGTGCAAATCGTTAGGGCTACAAGTACAACCTTCTTGACAAAGTGCATACTTAATAAGTCCTGTGCCATCTTCAATGGTATGAATAAGTTTATGTTTTAAGAATGTTTTAAGTGTTCTAAATAAGGTTGTATTATCTGCTCTATCAAAAAGTGCAGTTAGATCTTTATGACTAATAGCAAATTTTTGCTGGCTTAGTTTTTCTAAAACCAACAAACGCATAGCCGTAGGGTTAATGCCTTTTTGATGTAACTTGGTTTCTAAATTTGATGTAGTCATAATTATAAGGTTACAAAAACCAAAGATTGCTTTTCCCAAAGTCGGGTAAATTATCCTCCTGAAAATGGGGGTAAATTTCTGCCACCATTTCGGGGTACTTGGTTGTTACTGGTAAATTCTGTTGGCTGATGCTTTTCCAATACATTCGGCTGAACTGATATACTTGGTCTATCAATTCTCTTACTACTTCTACATCTTCAACCAATTCAGCTTTTGTGGCTGTTATTGATACCTTGATAGGGAAATGATAATCTTTCGGGAATAGCTTGCTATCCTCTGCATATCGTGTATTGTTGAATAGCAAATAAGAATTGTACCCAACTTTTACATATCTACCACTACGAGGCATTCTACCCGGACTGCCCAAATCAAAACCTAATAACTCTTTGCTATCGGTTTTATTGATGGTTACTACAATTACTGGCAAATCCTTTTCACCCAAATTGTCTAACATTTTGAGGATGGGTTGTAACTCCTTCTTATCGGATATTTCTTTGTAAAAATGTATGATTACTCTTTTGGCTGTTTGGTTCTTTTCTATGAATTTCTCAACTGCATTGCTTATTGATCCTGCCAATAAATCGGTTTCATCTTCTCTAAAACAGTCAAAGTTTTCAAATACACCTTCATTGCTGAAACAAAAGGCACTGCCTACAAACCTGTGTGCTGAACCTTGTGGTTTAAATGCTCCTACACCTATTATTATTTCATCTTCCTTTACTCTTGCCAAACGCCACGGAATACCGCCTATTTTAGCCAATAACGCCACATAAATATTAGGTATGAAGTAGTAAAAATCTTCTTTGCTTAAATGCTCTTTGTAAAGCACCTGTGAGGATATGCCTTTATTCAATAACAGTTCTTTGATTTTGTAATAAGCAAAGTGCTGTGGGTGGTCTTTTTCGGTTTTTGATATGGGGCTAATGTATATGGCCACAAATCTTGAACTGGTATCGTTAAACTCTTTTAATTGCTCGGCTACTTCTTCAAAAATAGTTTCCTTTTTTTCAAATACTATTCTTTTAGACTTATCTATGCTAAGGGTTTGATTGATGTAATTTTGAAGGTTTGTTATATGCTTTTCAACCTTATTTACAGGCTTATGCCAACCGTTTATAAAGTAATCATACAAAGTGTCTTTTATGTATTCGCCATCGTCTTTATGATAAATGAAAAACAGTTTAACGTGGTCTTCGGTAAATGCTTTTAATGGTTTGTGTTTCCAAATGCCATATCCTGGGTTTACTTCTGTTTTACCACCTTTAAACTCCAATAGGTTTGAGTTCTGATGTGTTTCAAATACTTTGTTGTTGGGTACTTTGTAGAAACCATCTTTATTGAGCTTGAACATTGCTTTAAAAGCATCTGTATTGAGATAGGCATTATAGAAGTTCTCTAAGTGCTTTAAGTAGATTGGGAAGCGGTTTTCTTTTTTCAGTTCCTCTTTCTCAATGATAAATTCTTTCTTTAGTGTATTGCTTAAAATTGGGTACAGTGTTTCTTGGTTCTGCCTTAAATCTTCTGGCATCTTCTCATACTTATACACTGTGCCGTTACAATTGACAAGGTTGTATTTGGTGGTATCAAAATCTGCTATTTCAGAAATGCTCTTGTGTAATATTTTTGAAGTGCCATTGTATGCAACTACAAATTCATAACCGTTTGCGGTAACTTGGTTGAATTGGACTTTTATAGTAAAGTTGTTGTAAAGCTGATATACTTTGTTTTTGTGCAATGGGTCTTTAAACCATACTTCAATATCATCTACATAATTCGGAAACACAATTGCACCTTCAATGCTCTTGAAATAATTAAATACCAAATGGCGGAAATAGTGGAGTGAAAAGTTTATAGCATCTGCAAACTTTATTTCTGTGGTAATTGCTCCTTCTCGTGGTGCTTGGAAATCAGTATAATAATTCTTAAACTTTGCTTCTCTGCCTTCGGGGAAGGTTTCCATAATTTTACCCCAGTAAATAGGTGCAAAGCCTCTTTGCTTCTCACCATAGAATGAGAAAGTGCCTTTGGTTGCTACTGGTGTAAATGGAATGATATTTAATTGAATTTGCTGCATTGACTATTTCATTGTTTTTTAAATAATTGGCAGTGCATTTAAAGCTGTACCATCTGCTTTTTTATACAGTATTTCCCAGTTGGGAATAACAGCAATTTGAAAAGCATTATGCTCTGCTATTTGTGTGTATAATTCTGCAAGTGGCAAATCTTTGTAATGATTGAATTTTTTATCTTCTTTTAAAATGTTGTTTTCAAATTCTCGTATCTGTGTAGATTCTGATTTGCATACAGTAAACTTTGTATCTGCACCGTCTTTGAACCAAAACATTTCTTCTAACAGCCTTACATCAATTTCATAATAAATAGTTGCATTTTTAACCAATGTAAGTGTAACAAGTTGTCCTGTTTTAAGATGTACTTTAAACTCTGCATTTGAAAACGCTGTTTCTAAATCATCTAAAGTTTTAATAACAGCTTTAATCTCCCCCTTGTGCCTTTGTACACCACGTTCTGTATGAGATAGTGGGTTTAGTAATATTTTAACGTACTGCTTTAAATCCACTAAACAAGCCACCACAATAGGCTGGCTAATTTTTTGGAAAAAAATCACAGCCCTGTTGAGCATTGAATCTAAAGTATAGTTACTGTTTGGCTCTTCTTTATCAATGTTAGCATAAAGATGCTGTGGCAGGTATTTCTCTAACAGTTTTTCGGTATGCTTTCGTAAATAATTTACTGATGCCGGATAATCACTTTCTGCCAAATGGTATAAGGCTCTTGACAATTCGGTTTCATCTTCAAAAAGTCGTGGTTTTGGAATGGCTGCTACTTTTTCGTTTACATAAAACTCCCAAAATTTCCAATTAGCCTTGAATGTGCTGTGTTCTATTTTATGCTTTGCAATATTGAAAAACTGTTTATCGTGGGTAAAGATTAATAGCTGATAATTGGTCTGATATTCTTTAAATAATAGCCTTAAAACAACTTCTCTGTTGCTCATATCCAAACTAATCAACAAATCGTCTAATGCCAATACATTCAATTTGTCGGCTAATAAACGTCTTTCTAATATTCCTAATCTTATGGCTAAACCAATGGCGGTTTTCTTTGCTTCATTTAAAAAAGAATGAGGTTTTTTTACAACATCTACCAAACCATTGTACCGCCTTACTTTCAAAAATATTTGAGGCATTGTTTCTCTGTAGTCTGAATTTCTGTTAGAAACTTCAAAATCATATTCCCTAAAAGCTAACTCAATTTCTATGTCCAAATTAAACCCATCGGGGTCTTGCAAAATTTGATTGGCTTTTGTGGTTACATTACCCAACAAGGTTGCCAACTGAATATTGAAAGCATTTTTAAGGTTGTTTTTATTGATATAGGTTGTTGATTGGGGGTTTGGATATTTTTGTGTTTTACCAACAAGGGTTTTTACCAATGGCTTTTTTAGTTCTTCCCAAGCATCGTTAAAGAAAGCATACGTGTAAGGTGCAACAGGATTGAATTGTAAATAGCGGAAAATTTCCTCTTCAAACATTTCAAACAAAACAGGATCATCTCTATGGTAAAAGCTAAGGAAACTTGCCAATACCTGATAATTTATAAAATCGCTACTTACTGCACTCAACTGCACATCTTCATCACCAATAACACTGTGGTCGTTTAAAGCAATATTGTAAACCACATTAAACGGTTTGCCTACATCCAATGTCATTTGAATAAAAGCATCATCGCCTATGGGTTTGTGGATGTTTAATAGATTCTTTTCGTGGTTTTCGGTAAAGTAATCATCAATGCCTTTTGGTGTTTTGTAACTGCACTGTAATAGCGTATAAATAGCCCAATAGATAGAAGATTTACCGCTACCGTTTTCGCCCCAAATCAGCACATTTTTACTGTCGATATTCAGCTTGTTATCTGTATCGGTAAAGAATTTAAAATTGTGCAGTTGTAGTTCTTTAATCTTCATTAGCTGATGGTTGCGTTTATAATGCCTACAATATCTTTGCTTACAATATTTGCTTTTAGCAACACACTACGAATGGGGCTTTTTTGCTCTTGTATGCTATGGTAAAACTTTACTACTGTTTCAATATCTTCATCGGTAAACTCTTCTGAAATGGGCTTTATATCTTGCAAATGCTGCAATACTTTTAACTCTTGCATTTCAGGTTCATTGCCAAAATACAATTCGTAAAAAGCCTGGTCTATTACTTCCTCAAATGAGTGAATGATTAAATCGTTGCCAATGTATTTTATTAATTGCTCTTTCCGTGGCTGATGCACCAACAAAATATAATCTACCAGTGTGGCAAAGATTTGTTGTTTATCTGTGGTTACAATTGGGATTTCCAATAAAGGCTCTTTGTCTATTTGATAATTGTTCCCTTGCATTTTGCCTTTGTTTTTTAACCAAAAGGCTATGAGCTTGCTATTAAGTAAGGCAGTGAGAAATTTAAGATTTACTCTTTCGGTCTTAATAATATTAAATGCCATCATTACATAGGCACTTTGTTTAGAGTAAATAAATGTTGGTCTATCACACTTTCTAACGCTTAGTATTTTTTCTCCTTCCTCAAAATAAAACTCATCTCTTGGCCAATGTAAATGGAAGAAATCTAATGTGCCTTTTTGGTTTTCTCTTCTTTCTTCCATTATCGGCTTGAACTTGGCTAAATGTTCAATTAAACTGGGTGCATCATTTTTGTAGTTCTTCTTTGTAATATAGATTATCTCTGTTTCGTAATTATCAATGAACTTGTATCTATGCACTTCATTAGGTTCAAAAATTGGCTTTACATACTTTTTTTCAATTTCATCTAATGCGTCAAATGTTCCCTTTTTTACAACAAATACACCATCGCCTACTTCAATTTTGTTATTCAAAACATCCTCTTTAGAGAACCGTTTAAAATTCCTTGTGTTAACAACATCAGGATTCGGAACAATACCTTGTGCAACTTCTTTTTCAGTGAGTTTTATATATTCTACACTTTGAATTTTCTTTAAAATATTGTCGTTAATATCGTTGGCAAAAGTGATGTAGCCATCTACATAATTGGCTGGTACAAATTCAAATTGTAGTTTTTCAAAGTTTTCGTGTTGTGCAACATTTTCTGATTGCAGGAAATAATCTAAAAAGGTTTTATCAATATTGTCCACCAAAAGCCTCGCATACTTTGTAGTGTAATGTGTGGGTGGTGTGGCGGTTTTTTTTACTACATAAATCATAGTTTGGATACCGGCACTTTGAAATACTTTATAGTTGCCAAAATCAATAAAGGAAAGCATTTCGGTTTCCTGTACTATTTTGTTGCGTAGCTTGGCAGCACCACTACTGGTAATCCAATTGCTTTGTGCTATAAAACATTGTATACCTCCATTGTCTTTAAGCATATCTATACAGAAGCAAGCAAAGAAGTACCAAATATCCATTTTGCCCATATAGTAGGCACTATCTCTTATGCCATCAAAAGCACTTTTGTTGGTGTATTCTTTTATGTAAGGTGGGTTACCAATAATGATGTCGAACTTGCCGTTATCAAACACATCTTTAAAGTAGGTATGCCATAAAAAATAGGGTCTTTCTTTTTCCTGATGTTCCCAACGGTTTAAGCGGTTTAAAATATCCACCAAATGAGCAATTTTGTATTCTAAAAACTCAATTTCCTTATTCAGTTTTTCAATGGCTTTTTGTTTCTTATCCTGAATGCCTTTAGGGTCGTAAGCATAAATTGTATTAGCTTTTAAATGGCTTTGTTTTTCTGCTAACTTATCTTGATACTTTATTTTATCTAATGCAAATTTAGCTTTTAGCTTGCCTTCAATAATTGCATTGATTTTTTTCTTTACTTCTTTTTTAGACTTGTATTTATGTGATTTATCAACTTTAAAATCGAAGTATAAATCTAACAGGCTTTGAAACTCCTCTTTGGTAGTGCTATCAAAAACAAATACACTTTGATTTCTGCCGAAGCCTACTAATTCTACCTGTCCATTGTGTGCTGTAATAATTTCATTGTCGGTATCTTCTTTCAATAAACTACTCAAATCCACATCCTCAAATTTTTCTAAGATGCTATTTCCTTGCATAATTTTATAGTCAAGATTTGGCAAAGGTTGTGGCACATCTTCATCTACCACCAGAGCCAACCAAAAACGCAAACGGGCTATGTCCACCGCTCCACGTTCCAAATCCACACCATAAATACTTTTTTGTATGATGTCTTTTTTAGTTTTGGCTTCGTTGAACTTTTTAGTTGGATTTATAGCATTGTGCAAATTGTGTAAGGCAGTATAAATAACTTTTAAAACACCCATAGGGAATGCACCTGAACCAATGGCAGGGTCGCAAACTTTTACTTCCTTTAATAGCTTCTCAATTTTGCTATGCTCTTTTATGATATAATCAGAAACTACATTGGCTTTAATAAACTCCTCCACATCAGAAGAGTAGTAATTCAGATTGTGGTTGAGGTACTCAATGATGCTTTGTTGGCTCATATAATGTACCACTTCTTTAGGGGTGTAGTATGCTCCTTTATCTCTATTGTCTTCAAGTAGATTTTCAAAAATATGACCCAACATTTCGGGATCAATACCTACTTCGTGGTCTTCGGGGCTGTTTTCATCAATAGTAAAATTGTATTGCTCCAAAAACTCAAATAGATTTTCAAATAACTTTTCGGGAAAATCAATTGCATTTCCTTTGGGAAAATCATCATCAAACAAACCACCATTTAAGTATGGAACACTTCTGTTTACTCCATCTGCAAAAGGTGATTTTTTATCAATTAAGAAAACAAAGTTTACCCTGTTTTCATTGTTGAGTGTATTGTAAAATAGCTCGGTTAAATATTTGCTGTGAAATTTGGATTGATGTTTAGCTTCTCTGAATAACTTATGAATAAAATCTGCATAACCACTTTTCCAAACAACATCTTTACCTGAAGCTGGTGTAATTACTCCCATCCATCCTTTACGTTGCAGGAAATAGAGGAATACCAAACGCCCTAATAGTTTTTTTGTAAAATCACGGATAGGCAGTTCGTTTACAACTTTATCTGTGTCTTTTTCATTTCTATCAATTTCAAAAATATCGTACCTAACTTTTGCATCTTCTATAAGGTAGTTATTGAAAATTTGAAATTGCTCTTTGTATTTTCTAAAAAACTCATCGTTTAATTTTTCTACAGAGAAAGCATCAACAACATCTTTTAACTCAAAATCGAATCCGTTTTTCTTTGCTGCTAATTCTTTTAAACGCTTTGCAGCAGTAGTGCCTGTTTCGTTTTGTCCTAATAGGTAAGTATAGCGTTTAGGGTTGGTTTTAAACTCTTCAAATGTGCCATCCTCATTAAACCTTGATTCTTTGCAGATAAGTGAAAGACGATAATCCACTTGGGTTTTATCTTCGGAAACATAAAAAACCAAAATACCGTGGTTATTGGCTTGGTCAATAAACTTAGCTGTTAGGTTGTGAAAACCAACTTTGGTTTTCGCTATTTTATTTTCCTTTTTAATACCAACTTCCAGTATGATAATCTTCTTACCATCGGTTAGCTGTATATCACCCTTTTGATGAATGTACTTAGTTTTATTGCTTGTATCATCTAACTGAACTATTGAGTTTTCAAAGTTCACATTAGGGAAAACAAAATCAATAACCCTATGCCATTTTTCAAAGTCATAAGTATCGGTGAGTATATTTTTTATGTCCTTCTCTTGCATCGTGACTTATTTCTTTTTAGGCGAAATTTTCTTGGGTTCTTTTTTGTCCAGCTTTTTTTGCACTGACTTTATACTGTCTGCTACTGGCAAATTTTCAGGCATTGTACCGCCAATTTCCTTGATGGTTTGGCGTACTTTACGCCCTACTTCAAGGTGGGTTTGGTTGGCTTTTTGTTTGCCCTGTATGTTTTCGTTGCGTAATTTATCTTCGGTTTGTGTGGCTCTAAAGAGGTTGGCAGCTAATTCGGTACTGCCCATATGGTCTAATATGTGTTGGCTCTTTTTTAGGTTTTTCTTTTTGTGTATGCCTTTGGCATCAAGCCCACCATACAAACCCATATAGCCGTGGTTTTGAAATATGGCATAATCCAAACCATCTTGCACACCTGCATTTTTTGCAGCAGCAGCTAAGTAGGTATTGTGCTTGCTCATTTCGGTACGCAAAAAAATACGTTTCTCTTCTTCGGTGCTTAACTGGTTGTAAGCATCCATTTGCTGTATTTCCTGTATTCGGGTTTGTACAGCAAAATAGGTTTGCCCCTGGGCAACTACTTCTTTGCTTGGGTCGGCATTTTGGACAATGAGATAACAGGCATATCGGCTTAGTTTAAAACTTGGATAGGTGTGTTTTGCCCCTTGCCCAGCCACTAACACCTCGTTGGCTTCAACGATGTGTTCGGCAATATCGTAACCACTGTTTTTACAGGCTTCCGCTGCTTTTTCTATTACGCCTGTAAAGTTCCTAAAATCGGTATAATCCAATGCTTTAGCCAACTGCCTTGCTAACCAAAACTCGTTGCCATTTTCATCTATATTTTTTATTTGTTCAAAAACAGAAAGGCTGTTTTTACTTATTTCTTTTGCCATATTTTTTAATTATTGAAACTTTCGCTAATAATGATTTCCGGTTTAAATTCTTTTAAATTGAAAATGGGTTGTATGGTTTGCATTCCATCGTCTTCCATTGCTTGCAATGGATATTTATTTAAAACCTTAATTACTTCTTCTAAAAGTATGGCAGGTTTTAATGGCGAAGCCTTTACAGCCTTAGCCAACTTATTAATATCTCTTTGCAGGTTTTGAAATTTGCCTACTCTAATTGCAGCTTTTGCATTTAGCAATAATTCTTTTTCTTGTGGGTTCGCAATTTGAATATTGGTTAAAGCATCTAAAAATGATAAGGCTCTTTTTTCATTAGGACCTTGTGTAGTATCAATTTTACGTTCTTTGCTTTTCTCTTCCTCCAACTTATTTGCAAATAACCCGATAGCGTTTTTTACCTGTATATGGTGATGTTCATTAAGCGGTATTGCGGCTTCTGTAACCTTTGCGTAATACTCTTTTTCTGCTTGCAGAAAAGTAAGTTCGTCAATATCTCCACTTTCTTTAACCAATAAAAAAGCATCTCTTTTTTCGTTGCGAATAAAAGTGATGGTAGCACCTTTTAATACTGGGCTTTTTCTGCCTACCCTTGCTCTGGTTGGCATATTTTTTATTTGCTTGAACAGGTCGGGATTATCTCTTTTGAATTTACGAAGCTCTAAAAGGATTCTTAGTTTTTCGTCTTTCTCTTCGTTTACTGTTTTATCAAACAAACCAAAACTTTCTGTAACCTCATCTTGGCTATATATTTGGCTATCCTCACCCATAGCACTGTGAAACGCCTGTAATTTCATTATGGCTTTTTTCTCCAGTTCTATATCACTATTTACTTTGGCTGTAGGGAAAAAATTAAAGATGTGAATATTGCTTGCCTTTGAACCTATACGATTTACCCTACCAATTCTTTGCATTAGTTTGGTACTATTCCAAGGAGTATCATAGTTTACAATGATGTTGGCTCGGTGCATATTTACACCCTCTGCCAATACTTCTGTACTGATAACCATATTGTAATCATCCTTTTGCTCGGTTAAAGGAATGTTGGCATCGAAGTTGGCTTTTACAAAAGGAAATTTGTCTTTACGGTTTTTACTATCTACTACTAATATTTTATCGAAGTTGGCTTTCTTTAATTCCTCATATAGGTATGTTGTTGTTTCCTTTGATTCTGAAAAAACTACTAATTTTTCCTCTTTGTTAATCGTTTTATCGAATAGCTTTTTAGCTAAATACTCTTTGAAAATATCCAGTTTAGGGTCTTGGGTAATGTTTGACCATTCACTCACTAATTCATCTAATAAAACCTTGTCACTTTTTAAACCTGTAATAAAGCCAGGTTCAAAATCATCTGCATTACAAATTTCAATAGTTGGATCAGTATCTGCTAAATCGGTAAGCAATGCAATTAACTCTTCCTCTCTACCTTCATTGATGTAATCATTAACACCTAAATTAGGAGCAATGTAAATTCTGTCATTTTCAAACATCTGTACCATTGCATTGGTAGCAGATGAAAACCGATTTAAAGATTGTTTAAAGGCATAAAAACTACTGTCGATACGTTTTACCAACATTGTTTTCATAATGAAAGCCAACTGGGTAGAAATCATATCTGCCTTTTGATACTTTCCTTTTTTATGAGGCTTTAAATATTTAATGGCTTGATAACGATTGTAGGTAAGCCCTTTGGTTGGATGACTTAAATACAAAATAGTCTTATCGTAAACCGCATCTAAATACTCATCTAACTGGTAAAATATTTTTTCGGGCTTATTTACCGCAGGGAAAATAACGCCTTGCTCTTTTAAGTCTTTGGCGTATTCATCATTTTCGGAAAGGTCGGTTCTTGTTCTACGAACTGTAAGGGGTTCAATAACTTTTACTCTTATCTTTTCATAAATGCCTTTAACACCAGCAGTAACTTTCTGAATGTCGGTTTCTGTTTTTAGCTTTTTATAGGCATCAATTTGTCCTCGAAAAAAGTGTTGCAAGTTGCCTACCTCTAATGAAGAGTTTTTGGCATCTTGAAATAAGTAAACAAGGTTTGCAATATCTTCCGGCTTATTGTTTAACGGAGTAGCAGAAATAAGCATTACCCTTTTTTGCTCGTAGGTATCGTTGGTTAGTTTCTTACGGGTTGGCGACTTACATATATTTTGTAAATGGAAATACATCTCTGCACTATCACTTCTGAATTTATGAGCTTCATCTACAATAATTAAGTCGTAATCGTGGTGCTTGTTTATTTTATGCAAACTACCTGATGTAACTATTTTATAATTGTGTAAGCCGAATTTTGAGAGTGTATCTTCCCAATTCTCCTTTATTGCAGGTGGGCAAATAATAAGCGTTTTTGATAGGTATGATGGAAACCCATTTGTATAAAAAAACTTCTTAGCAATAAGCGTAGCTACTATTGTTTTACCCAACCCAACAACATCAGATAAAAAGAAGCCGTGGTGTTTCATCATTTTATTGAACCCATCGGCAACTGCATCTACTTGATAAGATAATTTTTTAAAACCGTGTGGTAAATCTTGAATAGAATTAGGGTCAAAATCAATGCTCCTTCCAAAGTATTCAATAAGAAACTTCATATAAACTTCAAAAGGAGTAAACTCATCATTGAGGTACGTTTCCTTTTTTAATTTATCTACAAACTCTTTTCCTATTTCAATACTTTCATTCCATAGTTTATTGAATGTTTCAGTAGCAAAATCAATATCTGTATTATCCCTTAACTCTACGTTAAATTCAAAATTTCTTTCTAAACCATTATCAGTTAAATTGCTTGAACCAGTAATCACAGAACCATATCCGTGGTTGTGCTTTTCCTCCTCTCTGAATATGTATATTTTGGCGTGTAGGTTTTGTTTTGGATGAACTTTTATTTTAATTTTTTCAGTAACTAAATCTTGTATCAGTTGCAACATTCCTTCCTCAACTTCTTTATCATATTCAGCTTCTTGGATGTTCTTTTTAACCTCTTCAAAAAAATCATCTCTACTTTTTGCTGGGTCTTCTATAAATAGTAAGCCTCTTTTATTTGCTTCGTAAATCAGGTTATCAATGTTGATACCAACCAATATTCTTATTTCTCCTGCTTTCTCTACAAATGGTCTAATACGGAAGTAGCCAGATGCTCTAAAATACCCTACCAAAGCATCGAAGAAATGAATATTACGGTGCTTGAATATTCCTTCAATTTTGCTTAGTAGCGTATTTTCGTTTTCGTTTGTAAAAAACTTTGTTGACATTATTTCGATTTCTTTATTTGTTTGGTAACTGATTTCAATGCTTCGTCTGCCATTGGTTCGCCTTGAACCATATTATACAATTGGTCGGCAAGCCAAAGGGTTTGCAATTCTTCAACATCAGCTTTGAGTATTTGGGCTAATAAAGGGATTTGCTCTTTCTTTAATTGCCTGTCGCCTCGTTCTACTTTGCTAATAATAGAAGTGTCCACATCCAATTGAGAAGCAAGCTGCCGCAGCAACAAATTTTGCTTCGTTCTTAGTTCTCTAATTCGTTCACCAAACTGTGTTGCCATTATAATAATATTGTCTTGACAAATATTGGCAAATATAAGAAAACAAAACCAAATAAATCAGCAAAGTGAAAAACTATTGAGTAGATGGGGAAATGAGGATTTGAGGAAAAACGGTACTGGCTTCCTCATATCCTTAAATCCTCAAAGTGGAACTATTGAGGATTTTTGGCGTTGGGGTTGGTGTACTGGTCGTGGCCATCGTACTGGATAATATCAGCATCTTTAAACTCCTTGATGTAGCGTTGTGCTGACTTGTCGGTAATGCCCAAACTTAGGGCTGTGGCTACATAGGTTTGGCGGTTGAAGTGGTAAGGCAGGTTTTCTAAAAACTGCTCTTTCTTGTGCTTTGGTTTGGGCTTGTAGGTTTCCTGGGCTATTTGAGAATACACATAACTGCTATGCTTTACTAGAATGGTAATCATATCCAACGTGTTTTGAAAGTCGGTATCGTTGCAATAAAGGTTTTGTTCTATGCTTCCATCTTCCATAATTCGGAGTGCTGAAAAAATCATCATTATACGGAAGGCAATTAAGCCCAAACGCCTTACTGAACTGATAATCTCTTCTTCTTGGATATTGACATACAGGGTTTGCATTTTCTCAAAGAATTGATTGAACTGCAATTGCTGTGATGGGGTCAAAGAAAAGTGTACATCGGGGTTGGCTTGTAAAGTTTGGTACAAACTGAAAAACTCATTGCCCAGCTTTTCAAAATGCACATCTAAACCGTTCTCGGTTTTAGAGGCAAACACATCTTTCCAAATCAATTTCATATTCATTACATAGAACACAAAACGGCTGAACAAACCATTTTCAGCATTTGGAATGAGGGTTGTAATTTGCTTGGGTGTACCTGAAAGTAAAGCTGATAAACAAGGTCTGTCAATTTCTACATATTCCTTGTCTGTTCTGCGATAATATGAGATAGGTTCGTGTTGAAAAGCATTGCGAAAACCATCGCTAAAGTCTCCGTAATCGCTTTTAAATGCTTTGGCAAGGGTATCACCCTCTGTTTCAAAAATAAGCCCTCTTTTGTCGCTATCGCCCAATATTTCTAAAAAGCCTGTTGCACTGTTATTGGCAGGAATGAACAACATTTTTTGCGGTGGTTTCTGTGGCTTTTCGGTGTTGGCATCTTTACCCTTGTTTGCGTTGTACTCTTGCATATCCGCCTCAAACTGTTGCTTCATTATCTTGGCTTGGTTTCTTAGTGCTAAGTGTATAGGTTCAACCAATTTTCTGCAATGAATTAAAATACCTTTCCCTGCTGATGCTTTGGCAGAAATGAAAATGAACAGATTTGTATTTACTGGATTGTCGCCATACTTTCCAATGAGTTTAGGAAATGCCACACTTAACGTAACCAATGAACCTAACAATAAAATATCCCTTTCTTCTTTGGTGGTGGCTACTTCTGTGATGTGTTTTAAAAACTCTGGTATTGTGTCAAACACTGCATCGGGCAAAGTTGGCATTTGTTCTTCGGGCTTTGTTTCCTCTTGATCCGTTGCCTTTTGCTTGGGTTCAAACTTTTTGTGTTCTTGGGTGTGGTGTGAATAGGCACTATTTACGGCAGTCTTAATTTCTCTTTCAGATAAATCAAAATGCTGTGTACATAGTATTTCAGTATCGGATTGCGATAAACCAACTCTGTTGCAATTAGAAGCAAGCAGATAAATATAATTATTTCTGTTTCCATCGGTGTATGATGCTTTTTGGTTTGTGAATTGAATTTGTTGATTGAATAAAAATGTGATGTTGAGGTCTTCGGGTTCTGCCTGTTCTATTGGAACAACTGGAGCAATAGCCGTAGGCGTTTGCGATTGTTGTTTTTGAATGAATTGGGGCAAAGCCACAATGAATTTCTCGTTTTGGATGGTTCGGTATGCGTTGGGGTCGTGGCTCATAAAACAAAGCCTTGTAACATCTTTGCAGCTTGGGTCTGCCTTTAATCCTGTGGCATCTTCATAATACTTCTGCACTTGAAAATAAGCAATGTCGTGGTGTTCCAGTTCTGTGCTTACCTCAACAAATACTTTTAAGCCATTGCCACTTGGACTAATGAAGCAAAGTGATGTGTAGGAGATTTTGCTAATGATTGCAAACGCAGTTTGCAACTGTTCCTGTGTGAGTTTGTCAAAATCTAAATGCACAAAGCCACTGTACATTTCAAGAAAAGGCATTTGCCTTTTTTCGCTGAATACAGCCGAAGGCGTAAAAGCCAATAACTGTTTCTTTTTGTTGTCGGCTTCTTCCTTTTTGCCTTGTGCAACAAGATTGCGGATTTCTTCTACTTCCGTTTTGTACTTGTCGGAAATAATGTCTTTACCTATCAGCAGTAGAGATTTTTTTTCTACCGGGATAGTAAAGTTTTTAAATATGGTACTTGATGCCATTTCTTTTCTTTCTTATCGGTTAAAAAATTCTATTTGCGTTTGTTCTTGATTATGTACTCGGTAGCCATAGCATCAATTTCATCGGTTGATGATTGACGGTTACGCTGCAACCAGTCGTCTAACTCGGAACGCTTGAAATAGAGTTTCTTTCCCTGGGGACAGAAATGGGGAATACTCTTTGTACTTGTAAGTTTGTACAAATGTGAGGGGCTTACATCAAGGAATGTGCAAGCCTCGTTGAAGTTTAATACTGTTTTTTGCAGTAAGTTTTGCTCATCTAATTTGTTTGCAATTTCTGTGAGCTTGTCGAGAATTAAATTTTCTGTTGCCATCTTTTTATATTTTTAAAATTGATGGAACAAAACTCTACAATGCAGCAGGGGCAAAGGTTAAGGGGTTATTCCCTTAATCACTATTCATAATAATCTTAATGTTTTTTATTGCATTTGTTTGAAGATTTTATCAATAGTTGCTTTTTCTTTCGGCTCAACTGCGTTCTTATTATTACTTGCTGAAAGATTATTTGCAGTAATTAGATTGTCGCTTTTAGAATAGAACAATTGCGATTTTTCAATATTGGCTAAAGTGAGATTATGAAAGTATGGTTTGAATTTATTGACGATGTATCTAAAGTTCTTGGTTTCGCAATTGATTTGGATTTTCACAGAATTGGGTAATATGCTTTTTGAAATTAATACTTTCAATAATTCATCTGCACTGGTAACATCTTCATTCAAAAATTCTACTTGGTGGCACAATTGATTTACAACTGATTTCAACTTTTCAAAATCATCTTTGAAGCCAAAGTTTAATACTTCTTGTCCTTTGAAATCAATATCCGCAGGGGTTAATTGTTTCAACTCTTGTATCTGTGCCTTTGGTAAATTCAAATCCAACAAATAAAAATCTTCAATACTGGTGGGGCTGTCAATACTGGCTTTGCTCAACTCCTGTATATCAAAAAATAAAATAGTAAGGTGTTGCCTTAACAACTGCAATACAAAATGAGGTAAGGTGTTTTGCTCGGTGGGTGCTTCCTCAAATCCTCTTTCCTTAATCTCCTTAACTGTGTTTACTGTAAGTGCTTTGATGTTTTTTAATACAATGGTGGTGTGGTACACTATATCCACCTTTTTGCTGTACTTCTGCATCTTGGCATTAAAAGCATTGTAAACACGAAGTGTTTCAAGGCTGATAACGGCATTATAAAACTTGCTTACTGCATCGCTGTAAGCTGGAAAATCTATTGCGTAGCAATGGTTTTTCAAAGTGCTTGTACCCTTTGTATTTTGCTTTGTAAGCCATTTGGAGAGGTCGGAATAATCAGCCAACAATATTTGAAGCTGTTGCACCAATTCGGCTTCTGTGGTGGGTTCTTTGCTGCCTACCTTTTTAATTTTCTCGTTGATGGCTTTTGTGCCTTTGGCATCAAAAGTCCAGGGCATAAGTTCTTTGAACAAAATGCTATTCAATATTTTTATTTCCATTATAAGCCAATATTTATTTTGTTAGCTGCTACTGTTTTCTTTTCATCAATTACATTAGCATAAATCTGTGTTGTTTTTAAATGCCTGTGTCCAAGCAATTTTGATACTGTGAAAATATCAGTAC
>Ga0268298_10002829_pt1 | contig 18427 bp, 14 predicted proteins | sample WWTPWeurt_MetaG_FD_194462 | JGI IMG/M metagenome (GOLD analysis project Ga0268298, IMG submission 194462) | Activated sludge microbial communities from WWTP in Nijmegen, Gelderland, Netherland - WWTP Weurt | ecosystem: Engineered > WWTP > Aerobic digester > Activated sludge | place...
TATACACGAGAGATGGGTGCTCCGCATTCCATGCAAAAAGACGGTTTGAAAATGAGCGCGCGAAACCGATCTCTCTTGCGCGGATAGGATTTTCGCGCTGCGGAATAGAAGAAATACGACACGCGCGTTGCGGTTGCGTAGTAGAAGCTGCCCAGAATGGCACCGAGCAACCCTGCAAAGACGTAAGCGAAAGGGAGGAGGAGCTCCTCACTCATTTCAAAAGGCTCACGAAAGCTGCGAGGCCTCTCTCTAAAGTCTCAGGGGATGCCGCGTACGAAATGCGAATTCGTGTGCGCTCAGCGCAGAATATGCTGCCGGGCACTACCAGAAGTTGCTTTTCATTGATAGCCCTCTCAACGAATGAATCTTCATCTTCCATCACGTCAGGAAAGATATAGAACGCGCCACCTGGTTCGGGAAACTTCACACGCCCGGAGAGAGCACTCACACATGCATCCCGATTCTTTTTGTAAGCCTTCACGTACGAACTCATATCCAGGTCCAGAGCGCGAATGCCTGCCCATTGGACCGGGGCCGGTGCGCAAACTACAGTATACTGTTGCAGTGTAGTCATTGCCTTTATGATCGCTTCTGGTCCGTGCGCCGCGGCCAGGCGAAGACCCGTCATGCTGTATGTTTTTGAAAAGCCGCTTAGAGTGATTGTGTTCTTGTGGACGGAGGCAGCACTCGTGAACTGGCCTTCGTAATCAAACAGTTCATAGATTTCGTCTGATACAAGAAGTGCGTTTCGCGCATCTGCAAACTTTGCGAGAGCCTCAATCTGGCTCTTCTTCATCACATAACCAGTTGGATTAGAAGGTGTGGCAAAGATGATCAAAGAGAAGTCGCCGGGAGGCAGACGATCCAGATCTTCCTGTGTAAATTCCTCCGGGACAGTGGTCACGTTCGCATTGAAATAGCGAAGCAAGCTTCTATAAATAAGAAAGCAGGGATCCGTGATCAGTACGCGAGTGCCTGGATCGATCGTTGCCAGAAACAAGAGCTGGATTAGACTGGAGATGCCGGAGCTAATCAGGATGTGCTCTGGAGATGCAGCGAACTTGTTTTGCTCTAAAAATTTTCGCGCGATTCGTTCTCGCAACGGAAGAATTCCCTGAGTGGGCGTATAGGCCGTTTTTCCGTCTTTCAGCGCGGCCGCGATTGCCTCTGTGATTGGTTCAGGAGTTGCATAGTGCGGCTGGCCAATGGACAGATTGATTGGATTTTCGAGCTTCGCGGCCAGGTCAAACGCGCGCCTGATTTTCGACGTGTCGATTCTACTCATCCTTTCTGAGAGTTTCAGCATCGCATCCTCCGAAAAATATTGTTTCCAAGAACCAGCCTGGGCGCGGGATGGTTTCAGGTCCGCTTTAGAGTATGAGCGTTGTGCGCATAGCCGGAATTGACTTTCCAGTGAGCGAGCGGGAAACCGAGTGGCTTCCTTCGGCTAACCTTGTCCTTACACCCACCACCATTCGCAATTTGCAGAAGATCCTGCATCCTCTTCGCGCTGGCATTCCTCTCTTGCTCGTAGGGGACGCGGGTGTAGGCAAGAACGCTCTCATCTATTATATCAACGCTCTGCGAAAGCACCCAACCATTCGTTACAGTTTCAATGAAGACACTCTGCCAGAAGACCTCGTGGGTGCGTATCGCATTGACCCCGGCCATTCTTTTGTCTGGTCCGATGGTCCGCTGACTCATGCGATTCGCACTGGTTCTGTCTTTGTCGCTGATGAAATGAATCTGGCGCCGCCAGAAGTGTTGAAGCGATTCCTGTCCGTTTTTTCAGAAGGCAGCATCCAGATTCTTGAAGGAGATTCGTCTACTCTCAGGCCTGCTCCTGGTTTTCATTTCATCGCAACGCAGAATCCCGCGGAAGGATTCGAGGGCAGAAAAAACCTACCGCGCGAAATCCAGAAGTATTTCGCCACTGTCTATGTGGATGCGTATCCGGATTCGGAAGTAATCGAAATCCTCTGCGGAACTCATCCAACTGTTCGCGCGGATCTGGTAGAAGCAATTGTGCGCATCAATGGCAAAGTAGAAACGGCACTTGTAAAGCGCGAGATTGGTGCGCGAGATCTTGAGAGATATCACTTTAACCTGCGCAATATGAATCGCCTGTGCTATCGCATTGCAGGTTCAGACGGATCCGTGGCCGCCGTGCAGCGCGAAATTTATGATGTGTATGTTCTCCCTTTCCGCAATCCTGAAGATCAAAAAATAGTAAAAGAAATCATCCATTCTGTAATTCCAGATCGTGCAGAGGAATCATCCGTGCGAATCTCCGTGGGTGGGGATGCAATCTCCATTGGACATGCCATCCTCAAGCCTGCAGTGATCGATCGCGCTCGGATTGAAGATTCTTTCAATCATTTTCCACCGGTAGAGAGTCGATTGCCGCTTCTTGCTTCCATCGCGCGTTCTGTGGAAATGCATGAAAACGTGCTTCTCGAAAGCGACGCGGATGTGGAGCCAGAGGAATATGCTGAATTCTTCGCGAGGATGATGGGCGCGGAGCTCACCGTTGTGCATTTGTCTAGAGGAATGCACACCTCTGATGTTCTCGGTGGTCTTAAGCCGGTTCGCGACCGTGAACTGGAATGGGTGGACGGACCAATCACCAGAGCAGTGCGAAACGGCCATTATCTGCTGATTCGCGGACTGGAAGCCGCAGGACCGGAGCTCGTAGAAAAGTTGAACATGCTCCTGGATGATGCAAGAGCTCTTCTCCTTCCACCGGAAGCAGGCGAAAGGGAACCTCTCCTCCTGAAAGAGAACTCTGTAATTTTTGCCGTTAAGGTATTTAGAAATACTAAAAGTATTACAACTATTTCCAGAGCATTTCGAAATCGCTTTAGCTCAGTGATCGTTGGCGCGACTCAGGATCCGGTCAGCCTTGAAGATATTGTACTGTCTGCTCTCGATTCGGATGAGAGTGCACGTGATCTGGCCGCACGCATGGTTCAGTTTCATTTGAAGATTCGTGATCATGCAGAAAAGCGCGAGATCGGTTCTGCCAATATTCAACCTTATATGTATGGCCTTACCAATCTCCACAGATGGGCCAGTCTGCTTGTCGGAAGCAATCCTGAAAGTGGGGAAGATCTAAAGGCGATCGTCATTCGATCTGCGGGTATTTCCTATCTCAACGAAATCAGCGATCCAATGGAACGAGAGAAGATGTATCAGGCTCTGGAACGGATTCTTTCCGGTCTTCCACTCGACGAGCTCAGCCAGAATGCTGATGCGTTAAAAAAAAAACACCTGATTAAGCGAACCACCTTTCAGAAGAAAATCGACTGGGATCCATCTCAGCATTTTCGCGAAGCAAATACAGGCCGCGCCCAGCGCAAGCTAACCGGGCAAGAGCTGAAGAAGGGTGTTCGCATCAATACGCCGGAGACCGGTGGAAACACAAAAGAAGGTCCGGACGCATGGTACGGACAGGACACCCAGGGAAATCGTGGGCAGGGCGAACCCGGACACGGTGGTGGCGGATGGGGCTATCGCACAGAAGAACTATATCAAGAATTCCTGAAGAAGAGGCGCGCGCTCTGGGAATACAACATTGGCGTTTCTCTGCAGGACTTTCATGAAGTCTTTGGGTCTGAGATAGAAAGGGTGGTGATTGATTTTGATCGATTGCTCGACCCCAGGTCCGACATTCATCGTCGCTACCAGAATCACGGATCTCGCGTGGACGGTAGACGTTATCTGGCATACATATCAGGAAAAGGGGACGGCCGGGTCTTCGATAAGACCACCGTTGTGCTCGAAAGAGATCGACTCAAGGGGGTTGAAATCATTTTCGCCGTCAACAAAGGAAGGCGCATTTTCAATTTCGAATACTCGATTGCCACACTCGTTTCTATTTTAAGCAGCACGATCATTCTCTCCAATCACAAGGTGCCAGTGGCTGCCTGCGGTTATTCTGATCTTAAGAATCAGAAGAAAGACATTGATCTGATGTGGTTTAAGAATCTGGATGATCCTTATACGAATCAAGAAGAGGAGCATCTGTTTTCTGGACTGGCGCGAGACTGGCACGGAGATACCGTTCCCGAAGCAGACGTGCTTGTATCGCTCGCAGACAGTTTTTCAGCCGCTGCTACCACGCGCATTCTGGTGATGCTTTCTGACTTCCGCGGGTCTCGTGCGAAGATGAAACTGGAAGATACGGTTGCGTCTAAAGAATCTGTGGATTTGAAGCAGATGACGGAGCAGATGGAGAAACGCGACATTCATTTCCTGGGTGTTGGTCTTGGTCCAAAGTCACTGGCCGAGTATTTCTTTCCGGAACACCTCAGCGTGGGTGGAGAGAACTACGCGAACCTGCCCATTTTACTTTCCAATAAGCTTTCAGAAATGATCCATCGGTATCATAGATCATGAAAAAGCCTCTGGCCTCGAAAAAGAAATCGAAGCCGGTCACCACCAAAAAAGCAATCAATGCGCGGAGCAAACCTTCACAGGCAGGCCGGCTTTCTCGGAACTTTGCTCGGGACGTGTATGTTCATCCCCAGGCGACCGTGATGGGAGATGTCACCCTTGGACAAGGGGTGTCGATCTGGCCCGGAGCAGTCCTTCGCGGAGACATGAACAGCATACGAATTGGCAGGATGGTGAACATTCAGGACAACTGCACTCTTCATGTAGACTCTTCGCTTGGTCTGGAAATAGGCGAATACACTCTAGTCGGTCACAATTGTATGATTCATTCATGCACGATCGGAAGAGGCTGCCTGATTGGAATCGGATCTGTCATCCTGGAAGGAGCGGTCATTGGAGACGGCGCCATGATCACTGCCGGTTGTCTGGTGCGTGGAGGACGCAAGATCCCTCCGTTTTCCCTTGTCGTTTCAAAGAATGGAGAGCTAGTTGTATATGAGAAGAAGGCGCGCACTCTCCTTGCACTCGCCGGGTGCATTGAATATAGCGAACTGGCCCGGCGCGCACAGAAGGGAAAGTTCGGCCCTTTTTCCGTTGATGAAGAAAAGCAATTTTATGCAGAGGCACAGATCGTCTACGCGCAGTTATTCGGAGAAGTGAAATGAACGGAAATATAGAACAGGCAATAGAAGACATTCGACACGGCCGCATGATCATCCTTGTGGATTCGGAGGCACGCGAAAACGAGGGAGACCTCATCATCGCGGCAGAGTATGCGGATGCGCAGGCTGTGAACTTCATGGCCGTTCACGGCCGAGGCCTGATTTGCGTTCCCCTGGACGAAGAAACAGCAGTGCGTCTAGAGCTCGGACCCATGGTTCGCAGAAATACAGATCAATTCAGAACCAATTTTACTGTAAGCGTGGATGCGGCGCACGGAACTACAACTGGAATTTCAGCTGCGGATCGCGCGGCCACGATCAAGGTGCTTGCGGACAGTACGTCTCGTCCCGAGGATCTGATTCGGCCCGGGCATATTTTCCCACTGATTGCGGCAAAAGGTGGGTCTTTGAGAAGAGCCGGGCATACAGAAGCCTCTACGGATCTTGCAAGGCTTGCCGGACTCAGGCCTGTATCTGTGATCTGCGAAATCATGAATGAAGATGGAACCATGGCTCGTCTTCCGGATCTGCAGATTTTCGCAGAACGCCATGGCCTGAAGATTTATACAATTGAAGATTTGATTCGCTATCGCCGTGCGCACGACACTCTGATTCGCAAAGAAGTGGAAGCAAGAATTCCAACAGATTTTGGCGAATTCAAAGTGAACGCGTACTCCACAACCGTAGATGATAAAATTCATTTAGCATTGATCCACGGAGATGTAAAAGGGAAGGAAAATGTTCCAGTGCGCGTGCACAGCGAGTGTCTTACCGGAGATGTGTTTCATTCTCTCCGCTGCGATTGTGGTGAACAACTTGCGCGAGCGTTGTCTTTTATTTCACGTCAGGAATGCGGCGTTCTACTCTACATGAGACAGGAAGGTCGGGGGATCGGGCTTCTCAATAAACTGAAAGCCTACGAATTGCAGGACACGGGCCTCGATACTGTGGAAGCAAACGAGAAGCTGGGGTTTGCCGCTGACCTTCGCGACTACGGAATTGGCGCACAAATGCTTTCTTCTCTGGGAATCACAAGCATGCAGCTTCTGACTAACAATCCGCGCAAAGTGGTCGGGCTTGAAGGGCATGGTCTGGTTATCACAGGTAGAATCCCGATCGCAGTGGAGCCTGGAGATGAAAACAGAAAGTATCTAACCACCAAGAAGAATAGACTGGGCCATCTGCTCGATACAGTCTAGGCGGCGGGCACGACCAGTACTTCGATTCCGATGGTGCGAATGACAGAAGCCACAGCTTCCGCATCCGCTTGCGACCCTTCGAAAACTTCTGCTCTGCCATTCTGATCCACCGCAATGGCGATTTCCAGCGCGTCTCTGTAATGGATTCCGAGCGCTTTCATGCAGATCTGAATGACCTGCTCATACGTATTTACGTCATTGTCGATGATCACGACTCTATAGGCTCCTTCGCTTGTTTGAGGCGAAAAGACCTCCAGGCGTCCCGGGGCGGAGCGAAGCTCGATTGCGGTCACTTGTTTTTTGAATTAGATCCTCGATTCTGCGCAAGAAATTAATTGATTGGCCCGGCACCGGCTGGTTCATGAATCTTATGGAGCCATCCGTCGACTCTTCCGGCCAGGAGACCCCTGATAGTCCGGAGTTCATGGACTTCGACCTGCATCTAGAGTATCTCATCCAGCAGGATCATCCTCGCATCATGAACCTGGAGAGGAAGATTCCTCAGAACTATTCCTGGCAAAGGCTTCTGTCCAAACATTTTGCAAATCCTGCATTCGATCTTGGACGCGACGACTGCGAAGTAGTGCTGGAAGCGGGCAAGAAGGTGTACAGGATTCAGGAAACTCGAAAGCCTACCACGTTCTACAGTCTGCTTCGCTTTCTTGAATTCTTTCGCTCGAACACAGAGAAGCTTACCCAGAACCTCAATTTGATTGAGCAGCATTACGATCGGGTTCACAAAACAAAGCACGAGAACACCGGTCTTCGTGGCCTCTTGCGAAAGCAATGGACCAGCGACATGATCGACAACAAACATGAAATCATAGCGGCTGCACTTCAGAAAGATACAAATGTGGATTCTGTTCTTGGAAAACTGGAGCATTTGCTCGCAGAGAATCTTCCAGTTACAACTCGCTGGCAGTACTTGCTGCAGCCTTTCATGAATGAAGTGATCAATCATATCAATCACAATCTTCGCGATGGCGCATTCAATCTTCGCATGTATTATCCGGTGCGAACCATGGAAGATAAATTCAAGCCTTACTATTCAAATGCAATGCGTTACGCGGTGGAGCTCATCGACGCGGAAAAGATTACTTCTGCATTTGTGAAGAGACTTTAGTTGCTGAATTACATCAGAAAAAACTGGAGTAGTATTCTTCTTTTCGCTTTTGTCATTGGCTTTGTGTTGTATCGCAAGATCCCTCTCTGGGAAAACGAAAGAGGTCTTGAAGGGCAGAGTCTTCCTCACGGCAGTCTTCGCACACTTGCTGGATCTGAGATTGACCTATCTTCGCGTAAAGAGAAAGTGATTCTTGTTTCTTTCTGGGCAACCTGGTGTATGCCGTGTCGCGTGGAAATGCCAATGCTCGTTTCGCTTCGCCGCGAACTCGATGGACAATCCTTTGAGATCTTCGCGGTTACAGACGAAGATCCAATCACCGTTGCTCATTTCATAGAGGAGCATCCAGTCAACTTTCCGATCGTTCTGGATCGGGGCCCGCTGCAGCAAGCTTTCCGGATTCAGGTCTTTCCCACTCTAGTGCAATTCAAGGATGGGAAGCTTGTTTCTGTCTCAAACGGAGTAGACTGGTTTTTGAAATTTAAGATTCGCCACGCAGTGACCGGAAACTATTTCTGACCGCAATGTCGGACAACAGGAAGATCGGTGTAGTCGATTTTGGCGGGCAATATGCGCATTTGATTGCTTCGCGCATTCGAAGGCTCGGAGCTCTGGCTCAGATTGCAGATCCGGAAACTCTAACTCCTTCTGAGGCGCGCGCTCAGTACAGCGGTCTCATTTATTCTGGCGGACCTTCTTCCGTGTACGAGCCAGGAGCTCCCGCTTCTGATCCTGCTCTTTTGTCCGCGGGGCTTCCAGTTCTCGGCATCTGTTACGGTCACCAGCTGATGATGCAGCAGCTCGGCGGTGAGGTTCGAAACTCAGGCCATCACGAATTTGGACGCGCCATTCTTAAAGTGAAAAGCGATGTGTCTGTTCTTCGCGGTGAAAACAACTCTGTTTCCGCTGTCTGGATGAGTCATGGAGACGAAGTCACACGCATGGCACCTGGATTTGTTGGGATCGCACATACCGACGACTGCGAGAATGCGGCAGTATTCAATGCGGAGAAGAATCTTACAGGCATTCAATTTCATCCCGAAGTGCAGCATACAGAGCATGGAGATCAGTATCTTCTGAACTTTATTCGCATGTGTGGTCTCGAGAATAGCTATCGCATTGGAGATTTTCTTTCAAAGGAAAAGGAAGCTCTGGCGCGAAGCATTGGAGATCGCAGTGTTTTCTTTTTACTTTCGGGTGGCGTGGATTCAACGGTAGCGTTTACTCTTCTATCTGAGATTCTTCCTGCGGATCGACTCTACGGTCTTTTTATTGATACCGGATTCATGCGAAAGGATGAGGGGATAGAAGTGGGTACTGCTCTTCGTGCGCATGGGATTCAATTGAACATAGAGGACGCTCGCAAACGTTATGCGACCAGTCTCGCCGGTGTGGTGGACCCGGAAAAGAAAAGAAGAATCATTGGAGATCTATTCCTGGAAATCCAGGCAGACTGCGTGCGAAGATTGAATCTGGACCCGGAACACTGGCTGCTCGGGCAGGGCACCATCTACCCGGATACCATTGAATCTGGCGGCACGAAGAAAAGCCATTTGATCAAAACTCATCACAACCGGGTTCCGGCAATTCAGAGATTGATAGAAGAAGGAAAGGTGGTTGAGCCTATCCGCGATCTTTACAAAGACGAGGTAAGGGAGCTGGGTCGATTGCTCCGGTTGCCAGAGAAACTCGTGGATCGGCATCCATTTCCAGGGCCCGGGCTTGCGATTCGCCTTTTGTGTTCTGACGCGGACAATGCAGACTTTCGTTCTGCAGCGGCTTTACTCGCTGAGCACAATCAGCCATTGCTCAAGGACATTGAGTGCACCATTCTTCCGATCAAATCAGTGGGAGTCCAGGGGGACCAGAGAACCTATGCTCACCCGGCTCTCGTATACGAGCGCGAAGGTGACACTGCGCGCCTGCATGAGATCGCTCGTGCGCTTCCGAATTTTGTTCGTGAGGTCAATCGTGTTCTTCGCTTTGTGGCGGGAAATCGTCCTGAAATGGTTCGCAAGGCTGAATTATCTGCGGATCGGGTGGAAAGGCTGCGCGAAGCAGATCACGTTGTGAATTCGTTTCTACACGAAAAAAACATCTACGGTGAAATCTGGCAGTTTCCTGTTGTGCTTGTTCCTCTGGCGCGAAAGGGAGTGGAAGAGGATGCTGTCATTCTTCGCCCGGTCGTGTCTCTGGATGCGATGACTGTTTCTCCCTACGAGATCAAACGGGACCAGTTGAAAGATCTTTCCAATCGCCTTCTTGCAATCTCCGGGATTGGTTCCATTCTTTACGACCTGACCACAAAGCCACCTGGCACGATCGAGTGGGAATGACGCGATTTTGAAATTCTCAGTGCGCCGCGGGCCGGAGTGTATCCCAACCGCAGCGAGACGAGCCTCCATGCCCGACTCGCAGCGGCGCTCCGCCATCGTGGCTTCGCAATTGGGACACACCCCGCCCGGGCGGGTTCGACTTTGCAAAATCACTCTCAGCAACATTGCAACCATCGGAGATATAAAATCTCTTCCAGATCGACCTGCCTGCCGACTCGGCTTTGCAAAATCACTCCCAGATCAGCAACCAGCTGAAGTGAATCAGGAGTAGAAATCGCGCATGGTAGCACCCGGCAGAGTGAACGCTTTTTTGTGAAAGTCAACGGACCAGAAGCGGAATTCTTCTGCCTTGATCCCTGACTCTGCGAAGCGTTTGTCTACAAGTTCATCGTGTGCGTGCTTGCGAGAAAAGAAAGTAAATCCAATCATCCCGCCCGGGTAGGTGGGAACCTGGGTGTAGTAGTATCTGGAAATTGGAAATAGTTTCTTACCAAACGAAAGAAGTTCTTTGATGATCTTTGCATGAAGCAGAAAATTTTCTGCCTGCGTTGCCAGGATTCCATCTGACTTCAGTGCGTTTCGGCAGCTTTCGTAGAATGGAAATTGAAACAGCACTTCTGCCGGGCCGATTGGATCGGATGAATCCACAATGATGATGTCGTATGTGTCCGGATGATTCTTTGCCCAGGCAGCGCCGTCTTCATAGTGGCAGTGCACGCGAGGGTCTGTCACCTTGCCCGCCATGGAAGGAATGTGTTCCAGGCATAGATCCACTACGCGTTTGTCTATTTCGCACAGATGGACCTCCTGAACGCTTTTGTGTTTGAGGCATTCTCGTACAGATCCGCCGTCTCCGCCTCCAATGATCAGAACTTTTTGAGGATTCGGATGTGCGAAGAGTGGAACCTGGCAGATCATCTCATGATAGGACTGCTCATCGAATTCTGTGCACTGGATTACATCGTCCAGGACAAGCATTCTGCCCAGGGAAGTGGTTTCGTATACTTCCAGCTTCTGAAACTGAGAGCGTTCGCTTGCCAGTTTCTTTGTAACTTCGATTTGAGCGCGCATTCCTGGAACGATTGCGAGCTGCTCTGTAAACCATTCTGCCATGGAACTCTCCCGGGTCCAACTCCGTAAATGGAGTGAAAAAAATTCAAAGCCACAAAACAATGCCACGCATGAGTGAAAAGCCATTTCGAATTCTTGGAATCCAGCAGGTCGCCATTGGCGGCCCGGACAAAGGCGCGTTGAAGAAACTGTGGGTGGATATGTTTGGCCTGAGCATCGCAGGCACGTTCAAAAGCGAAAAAGAAAATGTGGATGAAGACATCCTTCGCCTGGGCCGGGGCCCTCTTGCAGTGGAAGTAGATGTGATGCAGCCCATCGACCCGGAAAAATCGCCAAAGGTGCACGTTCCGCCTCTCAATCACATTGGTCTGTGGGTGGAGAATCTGGAAGCGGCAGTGAAGTGGCTCGAATCGAGTGGAGTGCGTTTTGCTCCAGGCGGGATTCGCAAGGGCGCTGCCGGATACAATGTTTGCTTTATTCATCCAAAAGGAAACGAGCAGTTTCCAATCGGCGGAGAGGGAGTTCTCATTGAACTTGTGGAAGCACCTGCAGAAGTTTCGGCGGCATTTGATAAGTTGAGCTAATCAGGACGCGAAATGTGGCGATTTTGAACCGCGCATCAAACCCGAGGGAAAGGATCGATTCGCTGCGCGAATCGTTTAGAAAAATGCGCGCCTCAAATTGTGAAACCCAGAAGGTATGCGGATACAGTAGTTGCCCATGAGAATGAATTCAAACGACGACCTTTATTGCACAACTTGTGGGCAACTTCTTGGAATAAAAACGGACGAGCATGGGAATGAATTCTTGATTTGTTGCCCGGCGCTCCTTGCTGAGAAAACAGGGCACACGATTCTCATCACGGAAACGCGTGCCTCTTCCTCGCTGTGCGCAAACGCTTGCGGGAATTGGGGTCGAAACCGATTCTAATATCTTCTGATGAATATGTTGGAACAGGGTATGGGCGCCCCGACGACAGCGAAGGACTGTAGGCGCCGCCACCTGGATTTGTTGCACTCAAAACCACTCGCTAAGAAGTTGAACGTTATTCGCCATTGATCAGGGCCAGATTAAACGAACGTGAGAGCGGCGTTTTTGATTCGTCTATCAAACCTGAGGGGAAAGTTCGATTCGCTGCGCGAATCGTTTAGAATTTACGCCGCTTTTTAAGTGAAAGCCTCGAAGGCCCGCGAGATTGTGATATCCCGCGTGTGCGGTCCACAGCGGATTTCGGAGCGTCCGAGCGCCGCAACGGCGCACGCGAGGATGGACCGCACAGGCGGGATACTACGTTTGTTCGAGTGGCCGCGCGAGGCGTTTTGCTTCGGCGATGCATCTTTCGCGGTTTTCAAGCATCGCACGTTCCACTTTGAGTCTTTGGGCTTCAAATTCCTCAGGGGAAAGCTGCCGAGGAATCAGGATTGGTTCTCCGTAAGAGCAAACGAAAGTAGTGAAGGGAAGAGGCAGACGATGCGCGTCCCAGGATTTCGCAATCTTCTGTCGCGTGCATTCGTAATGAAAAGGCAAAATCGCCACTTGCGAAAGCTGTGCGGACATGATGAGACCTGGCTGCACGACGAGTGCCGGTCCACGCGGGCCATCCGGAGTGATGGCGGCAGAGAATCCTTTGCGCAAATGACCGATCATTTCTTTGAGAGCGGCACCGCCTCCGCGCGAAGTGGATCCGCGGATGCTTGTGTTTCCGAATTGTCTGACTACGGATTCAATGAATTCTCCGTCGCGCGAAGCAGAGATCATCACAGCAGTGTTTAGATCGCGCAAAAGATACGGAGAATACAGAACGTTTGTGTGCCAGATGGCAAAGATCCAGGGCTTATTTGCGCCGTGAAGAGAGTCGAAGTGCTCTCCACCCAGATTGATGCGTTTGGAAGTAAGGCCGATCAGTTTCTGAAACCACACTACGAGGCGTGGAATCACCGCGATCTGGATGCGTTCTTTGAATGTGAACTTTCGGCTTCTGTCCATTCAGTTTCCATCCGCGACATTACCCGGAGCGGGACTTGAACCCGCACAGCCGAAGCCGCAGGATTTTAAGTCCTGTGTGTCTACCGATTCCACCATCCGGGCTAAAGATGAGGCGTCGCCGGGATTTGAACCCGGGATCAGGCTTTTGCAGAGCCTTGCCTTAGCCACTTGGCCACGACGCCAGGAAGGCTCCAGTCTTGAAATCAGAGGACCAGGGTCAATTTGTTTTTACAGAAGTGCAAGAGCCTCTGCTGCGGAATGCACTGGACGATCGCATACGAAGTTTCTGCAAACGTATACAGTTGTTTTTCCGCCTTCTGCTTTGCGCGACTTCAAAAGGGGAATGCTCTGGTCCTCTCCGCGCGCGATGATCGATCCAATGCTCAGTCTGGGTCTCAGTTCAGCGAGAATCGAATCTCCCAGAGCATCACTTCCGTCTACAATGGCGACTTCATGCGGCGGATTGAGATATAGATCGAGGCCAAGAAGCATCATGCAATGAGCCGGTGCGTGAGTTGCTACTTCGCCGCCAAAGCGTGCTAGAATCTCTTCTGCAACACTGCCGCAATTTTCGTAACCGTAGCGCGCCAGGGTTCCAAAGAGCATGGCTGCCAGGGCATTTCCGGAAGGTTCCACTCCATCATAGATTTCCATAGAGCGAACCAGTAGATCTGGAATTCCATCCGCAGTGTCAAAGAAGCCACCGCCCTCCGCTTTGAATTTAGTAGCAATGACCTGTGCGATTTGCATCGCTCGCGTGATGTAATGGGCGCGAAAGGTGGTTTGATAAAGATCGATGAAGGAGAGGGCAAGTCCTGCGTAATCTTGAAGAGATCCTTCGAATCTGGCTTCTCCTTCTCTGAATCGCCTCAGGATGGTTTCTCCTTGCACCATGTGCGATTCAATGAACGCGGCTGCTTTCTCTGCGCGCGCAGTGAGTCCTGCGTCTCCAAACACTGCACCGGCGCGCGCGAGTGCAGATACCATCAGAGCGTTCCAGGCAGTCAGTACCTTATCGTCGCGCAGAGGTCGAATTCGTTTGGAACGTTCCAATAGCAAAAGGTGTCTGACTTTTCCGATCGTCTCGTCCCATATCGCGGCTTTTAGATTGTGCGCTCTAAGAAATTCTTCGCGAACGGACGCTTCGTGCAAAATGTTTTTGCCTTCGAAATTCCCGCGCATGCTCACGCCGTAGAACCGTGCGATTTGCTTGCGAGTCTCTGCTGAGAAAGAGTGCTCTTTGAGGAGTGAGTCGATCTCATCTGCGCTCCACAGATAGAAAAGCCCTTCTTTTCCCTCACTGTCTGCGTCTTCTGCAGAGTAAAACGCGCCATCCGGAGAAGTAAGATCGCGCGCCACATATTCGAATATATCCAGAGCCCAGGTCTTGTAGCGCTCATTCCCGGTGATTCTATAGGTCTCCGTGAGAACGCGTGCAAAAAGAGCATTGTCATAAAGCATCTTTTCAAAGTGTGGAACCAGCCAGTCGTGATCGGTTGCATATCGTGAGAGGCCGCCGCCAATTTGATCGTAAATGCCACCACGCTTCATCGCGTCGCATGTATTCTCCACCATGGCAAGAATCGATTCGTCTCCAGTGTGTTCGAAGTGGCGCAGTAGAAAGAGCATGTTGAGGCTGGGCGGAAATTTGTTTGGTCCGTTGGATAGAAAGCCGCCGCGCAATTCATCGTAGCTGTTACGAAAGTGAGAAGCTGCCTGTGCGAAAACGCCTGAATCCGGAATGTTACCGGTCTGATTTTCGCGCGTTTGAAGGAATCCGGTCAAGGAATCTGCGGATTCGAGCATTTTTGCTCTGTCTTTTTTCCAGAGATCTGCGATGGTTTGAAGTACCTGTAAGAAACTTGGTCTGCCGTATGCTGGCTTAGGTGGAAAGTACGTACCACCGGTAATCGGGCGAAGATCTGTTGTTAGAAACATATTGAGCGGCCAGCCACCGTGCTGTCCTGTTGCGTGGAGTGCGCGCATGTAAATGGCGTCCACATCCGGTCTCTCTTCGCGATCTACTTTGATGGCAACGAAATGTTCGTTGAGATAGTTCGCAGTTTCTTCGTCTTCGAATGATTCTCTTTCCATTACGTGGCACCAGTGACATGTCGCGTAGCCAATGGAGAGCAAGATTGGTTTGTCTTCCGATTTAGCTTTCGCGAAAGCCTCCTCTCCGAAGCTGTACCAATCCACCGGATTGTGCGCATGCTGGAGCAGGTAGGGACTTTTTTCTTTCGCGAGGCGATTTGACTTTTTTGAAGGCGTATTCATGCGCTTTTTTTTCCTTGCATTCGAACAGAACCGGGTCATCTCCGACCCAGGAGACTTCTATGATCAATCAATATTTAGCCAGGGTCCTTTTTCTATCCGTTGTTCTTCTGGCAGCTCAGTGCTCTTCTTCTCAAACACAAGAAAACAAGCCTCAAGAGCGTGGCCAGGTTCCAACGACTGGTTGCATCCAGGGTGATTGCACAGCCGGGGATGGAACATTCGTCTACAACGGCGGAGATAAATACCTTGGTTCTTTCAAGAACGGACTTCGCGAAGGCAAAGGCACTCTTGATTATGCATCCGGTGACCAGTATATTGGCCAGTTTGTCGCAGACAAGAGAAGCGGTGACGGAACATACAAATTTGCAAACGGTGATGTCTACGTTGGTCAATTCAAAGATGGCGAGCGTGCAGGAAACGGAGTCTATACTTTCAAGGAAGGTCCAGTTTTCGAAGGAACATTTGCAAATGACGGCAAGTCAGGCAACGGTTCTCTGAAAGCAGGAGACAAACTGAAGCGCTGTGAATTGCAAGATCGTAAGATCGTATGCGAAGCGGACAAAGCAGAAGCTCCAGCCACTGAAACAAAAACAGACAAGAAGTAATCCTTCCAGAAAGCCCGCCCAACCTGGGCGGGCCGCATTCCGAATCCTCACACGAACAAATCAAATACAGCCCTCGGGCAACCCTGGCAGCCAGTGCGCGCTCACGCTTCTGGAAGCTTCCAGTGGAATTTACAGAGACCTGCAGAGACAGAGAACCTGCGAGGGAATCGATCCGGGGGAGAGTGCGCGGGCGGCAAATGCCGCCCGGTCGTAATTGAATGGTTTAGTGGTGAGCTGGTTCCGCTTTGCCGTGAGCGTGAGGGATGGCACCTGTGCCTCCCTTCATGCTGGCCGCCACCAGTTCTGCCACGTCGAGCACCTGCACCTGATCCTGCATTCCGGCTGCTTTCACACCGTCTGTGATCATGACCATGCAGAATGGGCAGGCAGTGGCGATCGTGTCTGCTCCTGTTTCGAGGAGCTGATTGGTACGCTTCACGTTGACTCTGTCGTATTGTTCTTCCATCCACATCTGGGCGCCACCTGCACCGCAGCAAAGAGATGTAGAGTGATGGTCGGACGCTTCTGGAATGCCACGGCCGAGAGTTTGTTCTACAATGTTGCGAGGTTGATCGTATACATCGTTGTAACGTCCCAGGTAGCAAGAGTCATGGTAAGTACCGCGACGAGACTTCATATCCTCTACAGTCGCAGGATCCATTTCTACTTTGCCATCGCGAATGAGATCGTCTATGAAATCAGTGTGATGCTGCACTTCATAGTTTCCACCCATTTGCGGGTATTCGTTCTTCAGTGTGTTGTAGCAATGTGGACACGCGGTTACAACTTTTTTCACGTTGTAACGATTCATGGTTTCGATGTTTGTCTGTGCGAGAGTCTGGAAGAGATACTCGTTTCCACCGCGGCGTGCGCTATCTCCTGTGCAATTTTCTTCCGTGCCCAGGATGCTGAACTTCACGCCCGCACCTTGCATGATCTTCACGAAAGAACGTGCGATGGTTTTGTTGCGATCGTCAAAAGATCCAGCGCATCCAACCCAGTAGAGTACATCTACGTTTGAATCTTCTGCCATGGTCTTCACGTTCAGATCAGCACACCAGTCCGCTCTTGTATGAGCTCCCACACCCCATGGGTTGGAGTTGTTTTCCATATTCTGGAACGCGAGCTGAAGGTGAGAAGGAAAACGGCTTTCTGCTAGAACCAGGTTGCGGCGCATTTCTAGAATGGCTTCTAGCTGGTTGTTTCCTACAGGGCAGGCTTCTACGCATGCGTAGCAGGAAGTACATCCCCACAGTTCTTCTTCTGTGATGAAAGGATCTCCAATGAGTGCTGCTGCTGGATCTTCTGTTTTGAGAAGAGTGTTCGTGTTTTCGATCATGGAATGCTTGATATCCACCATGATCTTCTTTGGATCGAGAGGTTTGCCTGTGCGATTGGCAGGACACTGCACTGTGCATCTGCCGCATTCAATGCAGGAAAGACCGTCGAGCATGCTGGTCCAGGGAAGTTCGCGAACATTGCCTGCTCCATAGACTGCTGCGTTTTCCATGTCCATGTGAGTCATCTGGCCGCGCGGGGTTCCGCGAATCATGAAGAAGTTCATGGGGGCGAAGATGAGATGAGAATGCTTGGAAAGTGGAACCACTACCATGAAACCGTATACGGTTACAATGTGAGCCCACCATGCGAAATTGCGCACTGCGAGAGCTTCCGCTCCACCGCTCATGCCAAGTGCAGTGAGGAGCTTGAGAACGGAGCTTGAAACCCAGGTATGTGTTCCTTTGCCGCTGATTACGGATTGCGCCGCGCCTCCGGTGAGAGTGGACACCATCAGTGTTCCAATCATCAGAAGAACAATGGCCGATTGCGTAGATGGAACATCGAGACCTTTGGAACGAAGAGCCCATCTTCTATAAGCAAAGAATACGAGCCCGGTTAGAACCAGAGCAGACATATTCTGAATGAGCATTTCGAATACTTCCGTTCCAGCGGATGTGATCAGTCCAAACGCAAGACCGAATTGTGCGAGGAGTAGAATGGCAAAGAACCATTCTGATCCAGCGTTGCGATTTGCTTTGAACTTCTTTCCAATCTTGAGATTGTTATAGAGAAGAAAGGTCAAAGTCATCGTGATCAGAAGACCGGCGATGCACAGAAGCACCTGGTTTGGATCTTTGAAAGTCAGTATGGCTGGAATGTAATCCGGAATCAGAAATTCGTAGGGTTCAATGCCGCTTGATTTGAAGAAACTCCAGAGGTTCCCGGCCACCATCTGGCTCATGGTGTGGAGGCCGTATACCAGGAAGCCGTAGAAGATGAATGCGTGCATGGCTCCGCGCACTGGATGCTTGAATAGTTTTTGCTGCAGAACCACATTGAATATGAACGATCGGATGCGAGCGCCCATATCCGCGAGAGTCGCAGCCTTCTGGCCTTTAGCCACCGTCTTGAGACGGTAAACCACTGCGCCCACAAAGATGGCGCTTGCGGCCAGGAAAAGGAGAATGTGAAAAGCGTGAATGAGGATATCTTGAGTCGAAGGCATAGCTAAAACCAGGGATATCCATTCAGGAATTTCGTCGAGAAAAAAGCTGTTCCTCTAGCGCGCTCTGCGGCTTCTGAACGTTATGATCCATTCGCCGGAAAGTATACTAGCCCGGGCGGAGCAGGGCGAACGCATCACGCCCGAAGAGGCTTTGACCCTGTATCGCGAAGGGGACTTCCTTGCGATCCAGAAGACGGCCAGAGAGCTGCGAAACCGTCGTCATGATCCAGGAGTGGCTACCTACACCATGTTTCGCGTGGTCAACTA
>Ga0268298_10002830_pt1 | contig 18426 bp, 17 predicted proteins | sample WWTPWeurt_MetaG_FD_194462 | JGI IMG/M metagenome (GOLD analysis project Ga0268298, IMG submission 194462) | Activated sludge microbial communities from WWTP in Nijmegen, Gelderland, Netherland - WWTP Weurt | ecosystem: Engineered > WWTP > Aerobic digester > Activated sludge | place...
GTGCTCCAAAGCACCCAAATTAAGAAGTTTCGCTCAGCAAAGGCAAGTAGCCTTACTCTAATCCGGTCGCAGCAATACCAGACCAGAAGGCCGCACCTGGCCGAACCGAGGCGTTCAGTCTGACAACCGATGTCAGGTCAATTCTGACCTTGCACAGCTAATATGGCGTGCGGTCGGGGTTGCCGGCCCAGCGTTGCAGCGGTAGCAGGGCATCGGGCAGCGGGCGGTGTTCCATGACAATGCTGCGTGCCGGGAAGGGGCGGCCGAGTTCGCTGTACAACTCGTCATCGCAGAAACCGATGGCGGCGGCCTCGGACCGGCTGTTGGCGAAGACGATGCGGCCGATGCGCGCCCAGTAGGCGGCCGCGAGGCACATCGGGCAGGGTTCGCTGGAAGCGTAGAGCGTGGAATCGGGCAGGTGGAAGCTGTCGACCGCGGCACACGCGGTGCGGATCGCCATGATTTCGGCGTGCGCCGTCGGATCGCGGCTGGCCACGACGCGGTTCCAGCCTTCGCCGATGATCTTTCCCGCGCGGACGATGACAGCGCCGAACGGCCCGCCCTCGCCGAGTTCGCTGCCCTTGAGCGCCAGTTCGAGGGCGCGGCGGAGGAAGAGGTCATCGGGATTCATCTTCTAAGCCATGCCATGACGCGCGGCGCCCCGGCTACCAGATGGTGCGCACATGGGGGTAGGCGCGGATTTTCTCATCGGCAGTCACCAAAGGTGCCGCCAGCTTTCTGGCCGTTGCCACGATGAAGCGGTCGGCCGGGTCCTTGTGAAAGTCGCCAGGCAGTTCGGTACTTCTCACCGCAATCACGTTATCGACGGGTACAAAACTGACCGACTCGATGTTCCCGACGCAGGTCAACCATTCCGCCACATCCATCGACAAGGCCAGCCGGCCGTTGGCGACGAGCATGGACAATTCCCAGGCGGAAATTGAAGAAATGACAATCTGACCGCCCGCCATTTCCTGCGCAATGGCGTCTTGCGCCGCAGGCGACAATTGATCGTTGGCGCCGGAAGCCCACCAGATCATTGCATGCGTATCGAGCACGATCATGCCAACACAGCCCAATCGTCTTCCCCGACGGGGGTCGTCGGCTGGTCGAAACGGAGAACGGAGCCGCGCAACACATCCAGCGGGTGCTGCGCGTGCGCTTGGTAAGGGCGGACTTCCAGCTTTGGCCGCCCGTGATCGGTGACCACGACGGGTTCGCCGGAGGCCTCCACCTGACGAAAATACTCCAGCGCCTTGGCCTTGAATTGCGATTTGGAAACCTCGGTCCGCATAGTTGCCTCTGGTCACTTGACGATAGTCATATGGTAGTCGGGAATGGATCGGATTGCACGTTCCACGTATTGCGAACGGCTCTTTTTGGGCCGGCAACTGGTGTCGACCGCAGCACACGCGGGACGGATCGCCATGACTTCCGCGTGCGCCGCCGGGTCGCCGCTGACCACGACCCGGTTCCAGCCCTTGCCGGTCATTCACCCCCGGGTGTTGGACTCGCTGGCGAACTGCGAGAGTTCGACGCGCGGCGCCGGTTGCCAGCCCGGTTGGCGGAATTCGGCGACGACGTTGGTGAAGATGCCGCCGCGCACATAGAACTTCGCGGTCAGGCGCATGAAGCGCGGGGCGGTGGCGGCGACCAGGTCGTCGAGGATGCGATTGGTGACGGCCTCGTGGAAGGCGCCCTCGTCGCGGTACGACCAGATGTAGAGCTTGAGGCTCTTCAGCTCGACGCAGAGCCGATCGGGGATGTAGTCGAGAAGCAGCGTCGCGAAATCGGGCTGGCCGGTCTTCGGGCACAGGCAGGTGAATTCGGGAATCTGCATGTGGATGTGGAAATCGCGGTCGACCGCCGGATTCGGGAAGGTCTCGAGGGTTTTCGTCGGCTGGCTGGACATGCTGGGATTCATCGAAATTGAGCGGATGTTATTATACGGCCCCCGTCCAGGCGGGCCATTTCCGAGCCTGCCGTTACCCGATGCGCCTGACCCGACTCAAACTCGCCGGTTTCAAGTCCTTCGTCGATCCGACCGCCGTTGCCGTGCCCGGGCAACTGGTTGGCGTCGTTGGCCCCAATGGCTGCGGCAAATCCAACATCATGGACGCCGTGCGCTGGGTGCTGGGCGAATCGAAGGCTTCGGAGCTGCGCGGCGAGTCGATGATGGACGTCATCTTCAACGGGACGACGGGCCGCAAGCCGGTGTCGCGCGCCTCGGTCGAGCTGATCTTCGACAACACCCTCGGCCGGGCGCTCGGGCAGTGGTCGCAGTACGCCGAGCTGTCGGTCAAGCGCACGCTGACGCGGCAGGGGCAGTCGGACTACTTCATCAACAACCTCAAGGTCCGCAGGAAGGACATCACCGACCTCTTCCTCGGCACCGGTCTCGGGCCGCGCGCCTACGCGATCATCGGCCAGGGGATGATCTCGCGGATCATCGAGGCCAAGCCGGACGACCTGCGCGTCTTCCTCGAGGAGGCGGCCGGGGTCACCCGCTACAAGGAGCGGCGCAAGGAGACGCAGGGACGACTCGAGGACACGCGCGAGAACCTGACCCGCGTCGAGGACATCCGTCTCGAACTCGGCAGCCAGATGGAGAAGTTGGAAGCGCAGGCCGAGGTGGCGCGGCGCTACCAGTCGCTGAACGAGCAACTGGTGCAGCGCCAGCAGGTGCTGTGGCTGGTAAGGAAGCGCGAAGCCGAGGCCGAGCGGCAGCGGGTGGCGCTCGAAGTCGAGCGCGCCGTGACCGATCTCGAGGGGCAGAATGCGGCGCTGCGCCAGACCGAGGCGCGCGCCGAGGAAACCCGCGAGGCGCATTTCGCCGCCGGCGACGCGCTGCACCAGGCGCAGGGCGACATGTATGCGGCCAATGCCGAAGTGGCGCGCCTCGAGGCCGAGATCCGCCATCGCCGCGAGTCGCGCAATCAGCTTGAGGCGCGCCTGGTCCAGCTCGAGGACGAGCTTCTGCACTGGAACCGGACGGCCGAGAAGCTCGCGGTCGACCGCCAGAAATGGGAGGAATTGCAGGAGGCCACCCGCCTGCGCGTCGCCGAGGCCGGCGAGCGCCTGCGTGACCAGATGAACATCGCGCCGCAGGTCGAGGAAAGCCACGCCCAGGCGCAGGAGGAACTGCAACGCCTGCGCACCCGGACGAGCAACGGCGAGCAGCGTCTCGAGGTCGAGCTGACCAACAAGGCGCATGCCCAACGCGCCTTGCAGTCGATTGCCCAGCGCCGCGAGCGGCTGCGTGACGAGGGCGGCGGCCAGGATGCGCCGGACGCGCTCGACCTTGCCGGGAAGGAAGAGGAGCTGGCGCTGCTGCGCGAGGAACTGGCAGGCGATCAGGATCATCTGCAGCAGTTGCAGCAGGAATTGCCGCAGCTCGAAGCGGCGCGCCGCCAGGTGCAGGACGAATTGCAACGCGGCGAGCGCGAGCTGGCCGCCGGCCAGGCGCGTCGGGCGGCGCTCGAGCAGATGCAGGCGCGCGCGCGGGAGACGGGCGAGCTGCCGGAATGGCTGCGCCGCCACGGGCTTGCCGATGCGCCGGCGCTGTGGCAGCAGATCCATGTCGATGCCGGCTGGGAAGATGCCGTCGAAGCGGTTCTGCGCGAGCGGCTCAACGCCATTCCCTGCGACGACCCGGGCAAGCTGGATGAATGGCTGCACGACCGGCCGGCGGCCCGGCTCGCGGTGGCGCTGCCGGCCGACGCGGCGAATGGCGAGCGGGCGGGGCGCCTGAGCGAGCGCGTGCGCAGCGACAACCCGGCGCTGGCCGCCGCGCTCGCCGACTGGCTGGCTCCGGTGCTCACCGCCGACAGCCTGGACGCCGCGCTGGCGCGTCGTCGCGAATTACCCGCGGGGGCCATGCTGGTGACCGCCGGGGGCGACCTGCTGACCCGCGCCAGCGTCACCTTCTTCGCGCCGGATCAGGGCGAGCACGGCCTGCTCGAACGCCAGCGCGAAATCGAAACGCTGGGCGCCGGCATCGCCGCCGCCGAGGAAGAGGCCGCGGGCCTGCGCGAACGCCTGGCGATGGTCGACGAGCAGTGTTCCGACAAGCAGGACGAAATGGGCGAGATTCGCCAGTACGTGGCCGACCGCCAGCAGCGGGTGCATGCGGTGCAACTCGAGGTGTTGCGGCTTGGCCAGGCCATCGAGCGCCAGCGCGAGCAGAAGGAGCGCATGCAGGAGCAGCTGGCCGAGCTGGCCGAGGACGAGGAGTCCGAGCGCGAGCGCGAGCTGGCGGCCGACGACAAGATCGCCGAGGTGCGCGAGGGCCTGGCACGCATCCGCGTCCTGGTTGCCGGCGCCCAGTCGCGGCTCGACGAGGCCGAGCGCGCGGTGCGCGCCGAGCGCGAGCGCAACGCCGATCTCGACCGCGCGCTGCGCGAGGCGCAATTCTCGCTGCGCGAATCGGCGGGCAAGCTGCAGGACATCTTCGCCCAGCAGGCGCTGGCGCAGCGCGAACTGGGCCGCATCGAGAACGACCGCGCGCAATGCGCCGAACAGGTCGAGGCGGCGCCCGCCGACGTCATGGAGGACAGCCTGCAGGCCGCGCTGGCTGCCCGCCAGGAGAAGGAAAGGGCGCTCGCGGCTTGTCGCGACACCCTGGAGTCGGCGACCAATGCGCTGCGCACGCTGGAAGAGCAGCGGCTGCGCATCGAACAGGGGCTGGAGCCGCTGCGCGCGCGCATCGGCGACCTCAGGCTCCGCGAGCAGGCGGCTGCGCTCAACACCGAACAGTTCGCGCAGCAGCTGCTGGAAGCCGGCGCCGACGAGACGATGCTCGAGAAGGATCTCGGCAATGCCCGCCCGGCCGCGTTGCAGGGCGAGATCACCCGTCTCGGCAACGCCATCGCCGAACTCGGCGCGGTCAACCTCGCCGCGCTGGAAGAACTGGAGACGGCGAGCGAGCGCAAGGGCTACCTCGACATGCAGGCGGCCGACCTGACCGAGGCGATGGAGACGCTGGAAAACGCCATCCGCCGCATCGACCGCGAGACGCGCGAGCTGCTGCAGAGCACGTTTGACACGGTCAACGGGCATTTCGGGCAGCTTTTCCCCGATCTGTTCGGCGGCGGCCGCGCCGAGCTGGTGATGACCGGCGAGGAAATCCTCGATGCCGGCGTCCAGGTCATCGCCCAGCCGCCGGGCAAGAAGAATTCGACCATCCACCTGCTGTCGGGCGGCGAAAAGGCGCTGACGGCGATTGCATTGGTTTTCTCGATGTTCCAGCTCAACCCGGCGCCGTTCTGCCTGCTCGACGAGGTCGATGCGCCGCTCGACGACAGCAATACCGAGCGTTTCTGCGTCATGGTCAAGAAAATGTCGGCGAACACGCAGTTCCTGTTTATTTCCCATAATAAAATCTCGATGGAGATGGCCGGGCAGCTGGTCGGCGTCACCATGCAGGAATCCGGCGTTTCGCGCGTCGTCGAAGTGGATATCGAAGAAGCCTTGAAGATGAGGGATGCGGCTTAGATGACCGAACTCCAGATGGGATTGATTGGCCTGGGCGCGGCGGCGGTGGCCGGCGTTCTGGGCTACAACAAGTGGCAGGCATACCGTCATCGCAAGCTGGCCGAGGCGCTCCTCAAGCCGCGGCACGACGATGTCCTGCTCGGCGCCGGAGCGGCGAAGTCGGCGCCAGCCGTCGGCGGCGAGCCGGAACTGCGGGCCGCGGCGGCGGAACGCCGCGAGCCGGTGCTGGCCGACAGTGCGCCGGCCGGGGAATCCGGCGAGCCGGTGTTCACCGACGGCGCGCGCGGCCGGCCGGAATCCGTTGCCGGCGCAGCGCCACGGGACGATGCCGATGTTCACGATCTTCCCGCCGGCTTGGTTCCCGGGAGCCTGCTCGATCCCCGGCTGGAGTTCATCGTCGCGATGGAGCTGGTCGACCCGGTGCCGGCGTCACGGATCGTCGATGCGCAGGAGCGGTCGTTGCAGCGCGTCAGCAAGCCGATCCACTGGGTGCACTTCAACGAACGCAGCCGCGAGTGGGAACGCATCGCGCCGGAGAGCGAAGCGCCGGTGCGCCGCCTGCGGGTCGGGCTGCAGCTGGTCGACCGCATGGGACCGGTTTCCGAGGCCGATCTGGCGACCTTCAGCGGCGCCATGCACCAGCTGGCCGACGAACTGCTGGCGGTGGCCGACATGCCGACCGGCCGGCTGCTCGATCAGGCGGCCGAGATCGACCGCTTCTGCGCCGCGGTCGACCTCGAGATCGGCATCAATCTGGTCAGCCGCGGGACGCCGTTTTCCGGCACCAAGATCCGTGCGCTCGCCGAGGCGGCCGGAATGGTGCTGGGCGACGATGGCGTGTTCGCGCGGCAGGACGGCGACGGCCGCCCGCAGTTCACGTTGCAGAATTTCGAGACGACCCCCTTTTCGCCCGAAGCCATGCACAACTTCACGACGCACGGCCTGACCTTCGTCCTCGACGTGCCGCGCGTCGCCCATGGCGAGCGGGTTTTCCAGCAGATGACCGATCTCGCCAAGCGCTTCGCCGAGGCCCTGCAGGGTACGCTGGTCGACGACAACCGGCAGCCGCTGAACGATGTGCAGCTCGATCACATCCGGCGCGAATTCATCGGCAAGCCGCAAGCGACCATGGCCAGCTTCGGCCTGCCGGCGGGATCGGCACAGGCGCTTCGCCTGTTCTCCTGATGGCCGCGCCGGCGCCCGCGGCCGGGCGCGCGCGGGAACTGCGCGCCGAGATCGAGCGCCACAACCACGCCTACTACGTCCTCGACACGCCGACCGTTCCCGATGCCGAGTACGACCAGCGGTTCCGCGAACTGCAGGACCTCGAGCAGCAGTACCCGGAACTGCTGACGCCCGACTCGCCGACCCGGCGCGTCGGCGGCGCGCCGCTCGGCGCGTTTCCGCCCTGCGTCCATGGCGCGCCCATGCTGTCGTTGAACAACGCCTTCGATCCGGCCGAGGTCAGGGCATTCGACCAGCGCGTGCGCGACGGGCTGGAGGCGTTCGCCGCCGCCCGGGGGGAATTCCCCGGGGGCGCGGTCGACTACGCGGTGGAGCCGAAATTCGACGGGCTGGCGATCAGCCTGACCTACGAGAACGGGTTGTTCACCCGCGGTGCGACGCGCGGCGACGGAACGACCGGCGAGGAGGTGACGCCCAATCTGCGGACACTGCGCTGCATCCCGCTGCGTCTGGCCGGGAGCGGCTGGCCGGCGCTGATCGAGATTCGCGGCGAGGTCCTGATGTTCAAGGAAGCCTTCGCCCGGCTCAATGCCCGCCAGCGCGAGTCGGGCGACAAGGAATTCGCCAATCCCCGCAATGCCGCCGCCGGCAGCCTGCGCCAGCTCGATTCGCGGATCACCGCCGCCCGTCCGCTGTCGTTCTTCGCCTACGGCGTCGGGGCCGGCGGCGAGGCGCTGCCGGTAACGACCCATGGCGAACTGATGGACCGGCTGGCCGCCGGCGGCTTGCCGGTGGCGGCGGAGCGCCGGCTGGTGCAAGGCGCCGACGGCCTGCTTGCCTACTTTTCCGAGATGGGCGAGAAACGGCCGGCCCTGCCGTATGCCATCGACGGCGTGGTGTACAAGGTCGATCGCCTGGCGGCCCAGGCGCAGCTGGGTTTTGTCTCGCGCGCCCCGCGTTTTGCCATCGCCCACAAGTTCCCGGCCGAGGAGGCGCTGACCGAGGTGCTCGGCATTGATGTCCAGGTCGGCCGGACCGGGGCGATCACGCCGGTCGCCCGGCTCAGGCCGGTCTTCGTCGGCGGCGTCACGGTGACCAACGCGACCTTGCACAACGAGGACGAGGTGCGGCGCAAGGACGTGCGCACCGGCGATACGGTGGTCGTCCGCCGCGCCGGCGATGTCATCCCGGAAATCGTCGCCATCGTCCCCGAGCGGCGGCCGACGCGCGACCTGTTCGGCGGCGAGCCGCAGCATCCGCCTTTCGCCTTGCCGAAAACCTGCCCGGAATGCGGGTCGACCGTGATCAGGGGCGCCGATGAGGCGATCGCCCGCTGCAGCGGCGGGCTGTACTGTCCGGCGCAGCGCAAGCAGGCCCTGCTGCATTTCGCCGCGCGGCGGGCGATGGACATCGAGGGCTTCGGGGACAAGCTGGTCGACCAGCTGGTCGATGCCGGTCTGGTCCATTCGCCGGCGGACATCTACGGGCTCACCTGCGAAACCCTGGCCGGCCTCGCGCGCATGGGCGAGAAATCGGGGCGGAATCTGCTGGCGGCCATCGCCGGGAGCCGGCGGACGACGCTCGCGCGCTTCGTCTTCGCGCTCGGCATCCGCAATGTCGGCGAGGCGACGGCGCGCGATCTGGCCGGCCATTTCGGCAGCCTCGACGCGCTCCTCGCCGCCGATGCCGTGGCCTTGCAGCAGGTGCCGGACGTCGGCCCGGTCGTCGCCGCGAGCATCGTCGCCTTTCTCGCCGAGCCGCATAACCGTGAAATCATCGGCCGCCTGCGGGCGTCTGGCCTGAGCTGGGCCGAAGGCGAGCCGGCGCATTCAGGGCCGCGGGTTCTGGCCGGCAAGACGCTGGTGCTGACCGGCGCCCTGCCAACGCTCAGGCGCGACGACGCCAAGGCGCTGATCGAGGCCGCCGGCGGCCGGGTGGCCGGTTCGGTATCGAAGAAGACCGATTATGTGGTTGCCGGCGAGGAAGCCGGCTCCAAGCTGGAAAATGCCCGGGAACTGGGCGTTCGGGTCATCGATGAGGCAGAATTACGGAGATTGCTCGACCAGGGAGGCGAAGGATGAACCCGTTCGCCCTGCCGTCCGTTGCTGCGGCCGCCGCCCGGAAGGGCTGCCGGACAGCGCCAACGCCGGGCCGGCCGGCATGCAACACCACTTTTGAAAAGGGGAAATCGTGAATACGGTCAGAAAGGCGGTCTTTCCGGTCGCCGGCTTGGGAACCCGCTTCCTGCCGGCGACCAAGGCCAGCCCCAAGGAAATGTTGCCGATCGTCGACAAGCCGCTGATCCAGTATGCCGTCGAGGAGGCGGCCGCCGCCGGCATCACCGACATGGTTTTCGTCACCGGCCGTTCCAAGCGGGCGATCGAGGACCACTTCGACAAGGCCTACGAACTCGAGTCGGAACTGGCGGCGCGCGGCAAGAGCGAGACGCTCCAGTTCGTGCGCGACATGATTCCGCGCAACATCAATTGCATCTACCTCCGCCAGGCGGAAGCGCTCGGCCTCGGCCATGCCGTGCTCTGCGCCAAACCGGTGATCGGCGACGAGCCGTTCGCGGTCCTGCTCGCCGACGACCTGCTCGACGGCGACCCGCCGGTGATGAAGCAGATGACCGACACCTACGATTATTACCGCTGCTCGGTCCTCGGCGTGCAGGACGTGCCGCGCGCCGACACCGCGAGCTACGGCATCGTCGATGCCCGGCGCGTCGCGGACCGGCTGGAGCAGATCAGCGCCATCGTCGAGAAGCCGAAGCCCGCGGAGGCGCCCTCGACGCTGGCCGTCGTCGGCCGCTACATCCTGACCCCGCGCATCTTCCACCATCTCGAAAGGGTCCGGGCCGGTTCCGGCGGCGAGATCCAGCTCACCGATGGCATCGCCTCGCTGCTCGGCGAGGAGCAGGTTCTCGCCTATCGTTATTCCGGCGCCCGCTACGACTGCGGTTCGAAGCTCGGCTATCTGCAGGCGAGCGTCGTCTTCGGCTGCCGTCATCCCGAGGTCGGCGCGGATTTCGCCGCTTATCTGAAGTCAGTGGAGCATTGAGTGGATAGCAACGAGGCGCGCGCACTGCTCGCCGATGCCGAACCGGTCCATTCCGCCGCGGCGGTCCAGGCCGCCGTGGACGAGGTGGCGGCGCGGATCCGCGCGCAACTCGCCGGGCGGAATCCGCTGGTGCTGTGCGTGATGACCGGCGGCGTGGTCTTCTGCGGTCAACTGCTGCCCAGGCTCGACTTTCCGCTCGACTTCGACTATCTCCACGCCACGCGTTACGGCCCGGAGACGCAGGGCGGCAAGATTTCCTGGCGCAGTGCGCCATGGATTCCGGTCAAGGAGCGGACGGTCCTGGTCGTCGACGACATCCTCGACGAGGGGGTCACGCTGGCCGCCGTCAAGGAGAGCCTCAAGCGGCTCGGCGCCGCCGAGGTCCTGCTGGCGGTATTCGCCGACAAGCGCAACGGCAAGAACAAGCCGGTTTCCGCCGATTTCGTCGGGTTGACCGTGCCGGACCGCTTCGTCTTCGGCTTCGGCATGGACATCCATGGCGCCTGGCGCAATCTGCCAGCCATCTACGCGGTCCGGGAAAACAAGAGTTGAGCGGCGCCACGGTCAGCGATTTCCTGGCCTACTGGGAAAACGAGGGCGACGCCTATGTGCGGCGCGGCGATTACGCGTGGATGGCCGGACTGGTGCCCGGCCGGCGCGTGCTCGAAATCGGCTGCGGGCTCGGTTTCGGCACGGCGGCGCTGGTCGCGCGCGGCTTGGCGGTACTCGCCATCGATACCTTGCCGGAATGTCTGGCGGCCAGTGCAACGCGCCTCGGCGGGGCGGCCCGCGCGGTCACCCTGATACCGGCCGATGTGGCGGCGCTGACGGCCGAACAACGGACGACGATCGCGGCCTTCGCCCCCGACACGGTCGTCTGCTGGCTGATGGGCGCGCCGGCCGCGACGACCGGGGCGGCGGCGGGCGACGCGGGAAAAGCGGTCGCCGCCTATCGTGAGGCCGTTCATCGCCAGGTGGCCGAGTTGGCGGCCGGGCTGCCGACGGTGCGCGCCCTGCATCTCGTCGACCGCACGGCGATTCCCTGGCAGGCCAAGGATCTCGGGCGCGACACGCTGCTGCGCTATCATCTGGGAACGACGCTGCGCGACCTGCCGTTCGCCGCCGAGCGGCGCCATGCGCTGTACCGCAAGCTCGAAGGCGACGCGCTGGATGGCGCCCGCCTTCGCCGCGCCTTTCCGGGGCTGACCGGCGTCGTGCCGGCCCTGGCCTCGCTGCTCGCCGAAAGGAAGGACTGAATGCTGGCAATCATCGGTGGCAGCGGGCTGACGATGCTGTCCAATCTCGACGTTTCACATCGCGAGGTGGTCCGCACACCGTATGGCGAGCCCTCCGGAGCCGTAGTGTTCGGCCAGATCCGCGGCCAGCCGGCGCTGTTCCTGCCGCGCCATGGCCATGGCCACACGATCCCGCCGCACATGGTCAACTACCGGGCCAACCTGTGGGCGCTGCATCATCACGGGGCGACGGGCATCATTTCCGTGGCCTCGGTCGGCGGTATCCGCGCCGACCTGCAGCCGGGGGAAATCGTCATTCCCGACCAGATCATCGACTACACGTCGGGGCGCAAGGGAACCTTCTTCGAGGGCAACGGCTCGGCGGTGACCCATGTCGACTTCACCGAGCCCTATGACCGCGACCTGCGCCAGCGGATCGCCGCGGCCGGCGCGGCGCTGGGCATCGCGATGAAGAGCGGTGGCGTCTATGCGGCGACGCAGGGGCCGCGCCTCGAAACCGCCGCCGAAATCAACCGGCTCGAGCGCGACGGCTGCGACCTGGTCGGCATGACCGGAATGCCGGAGGCGGTCCTGGCGCGTGAACTCGGGCTGCCGTACGCGGCCATCAGCGTCGTCGCCAACCACGCGGCGGGACGCGGCAGCAGCGCCAACGGCATCCGCTTCGAGAGCCTTGAAGGTGTCCTGCAGGAGGCCATGAGCCGCGTCCGTGCGGTGATCGAGGAACTGGCGGGCCGCCGCCACGGCCGGCTGGCGCCCGAAATACCCGGCTGCTAGACCTTGAGCCGTTCCATCAGCTCGGTCTCGAGCTGGATACGGCGGCGGCTCATGCCAAGGTCGCCACCGCTGATCAGAAAAACGTCCTCCACCCGTTCGCCGAGGGTGGAGATCTTGGCGGTGTGCAGGCTGGCGCCATGCTCGGCGAGGGTCTTGGCGACCGTGTAGAGGAGTCCGGGGCGGTCGGCGGCGGTCAGCGTCAGGACATAGTTGGTCCCCCTGTCGTCGGCCTGGATGCTGGCCTCGGGCTTGACCGGAAAATTCCTGACCTGACGCGACAGGCGGCCGGCCGACGGGGCCTCCGGGGGAGTCTGGCGGTACAGGCGATCGGTCAGTTCGTGCTCGATGTAGGAAATCATCTCGCGGTCGCTGTGTTGCTCGGCGACGTCTAGGAGGACGAAACTGTCCAGCGCGTAGCCGTGGGAGGTCGTGTGAATCTTGGCGTCGACGATGCTGTAGCCGGAACGGGCGAAGAAGGCGACGATGCGGACGAACAGGTCGGGCTGGTCCCGGGTGTAGACAAAGACCTGGAGGCCCTCGCCATCCTGATGGAGGCGGGCGCGGACGACCGGCTTGTCGATGAAGATGCGGTAATGCAGCGAGCGCGTGTGCCAGGCGATTTCCTCGGCCGAATGGCGCAGGAAATAGACGGTGTCGAGTTCCTTCCACAGGCGCTGGTGCACCGTCTCGGGCAGTGCGAAGAAACGCAGCAGGCGCATCGCCTCGGCCTGCCGCTGGGCGATGATGCCCTGCGCCGGCGGCTGACGGTCGCGGCCAAGGTGGTCGAGCGTCAGATGATAGAGGTCGGCGAGCAGCTTGCCTTTCCAGTTGTTCCAGACGGTCGGGCTGGTGCCGCGTATGTCGGCGTGCGTCAGCAGGTAGAGGGCGGTCAGGTGGCGCGCGTCGCCAACCAGGCGGCCGAAGGCGGCGATCACGTCGGGATCGGAGAGATCCTCTTTCTGGGCGACCTGCGACATGATGAGGTGATGGCGAACCAGCCAGACCACCAGCTCGGCATCTTCGGCGGCCAGGCCATGATCCTCGGCGAAGGCTTGTGCGTCGACCGTGCCGAGTTCCGAGTGGTCGCCGCGGCGCCCCTTGGCGATGTCGTGAAAGATCGCCGCCACGTAGAGCAGCCAGTGGCGGTCGAACCCGGCGATCGCCCGCGAGCACACCGGGTATTCGTGCGCAAACTCGGTCATCGAAAAGCGCCGGATGTTGCGCAAGACCTGCAGGATGTGCTGGTCGACCGTATAGACATGGAACAGGTCGTGCTGCATCTGCCCGACGATGCGGCCGAACGCCGGCAGATAGGCGCCGAGGATGTCGAGCTGGTTCATCCGGCGGAATTCATGGATGATGCCGCGCCTGCCCTGCAGCAGCTTGAGAAAGGCCGCGCGGTTGGCGGGGTCGGCCCGGAACTCCGCGGTGATCAGCTCGCGCGCCCGCCACAGGGCGCGCAGCGTGCGGGCGGTCATGCCGTGGAGATCGGAGTATTCCTGCATGACCAGGAAGGCGTCGAAAATCAGCGCCGGGTCGCCATCGAAGGCGCCATCGTCGCGGACGTCGAGCAGCCCGCCGATGGACTGGAAATGCCCGTCGATCGGCTGCGGCATCTGCTCGCCCTCGGGCGCCAGCGCCGCGCCGATGTTCTGCATCAGGATCGTGTTGGCCAGGGTGATTCCCTTGGCATTGCGGTAATAGCCCTGCATCAGCCGTTCCGAGGCGCGCCTGGCCGGGGTCGATTCGAGGCCGTACTGGGCCGCCAGCGCGTTCTGGTAATCGAACAGCAGCCGGTCCTCGCGGCGCCCGGTCATCACATGCAGCCGGATGCGCAGGTGCTGCAGGTACTCCTCGCAACCCCGGGCAAGCCGGCACTCGTCGCCGGTCAGGAAGCCGTGGCGTTCGAGGTCGGACCAGGTCCTGCCGTAACCGGCGGCATTCGCCGTCCAGAAAATGGCCTGCAGGTCGCGCCAGCCGCCCGGCGCCTCCTTGACGTTGGGTTCCAGGCTGTACGGCGTCTCGTTGAAGCGCAGGTGCCGTTCCTGCTGCTCCAGCCGCTTGCGCTCGAAAAAGACGAGTGGGTCGAGGTTGCCGCGCAGGCGCTTTTCGAACGCGACGAACAGTTCGCCGTTGCCGGTGAGCAGGCGGGCCTCGAGCAGGGCGGTCTGGACGGTGATGTCGGCGGCTGCGGCATCGAGGCATTCCTGGATCGTGCGCACGCTGTGCCCGATTTCCAGCCCGATGTCCCAGAAGTTGCCGATCAGCGTCTCCAGGCGTTCCTGCACGGCGGCGCCGGGTTCCTGCGGCAGGAGGATCAGCAGATCGATGTCGGAGGCGGGGTAGAGTTCGCCGCGCCCATAGCCGCCGACCGCGGCCAGCGTCAGCGACGCCGGAAAGTCGAGGCTGGTCCACAACCGGGTGAGGACGCCGTCGACCAGGCGGCTGCGCTTCGCCAGCAGGGCCGTGGCATCGCCGGTCTGCGCATAGTCCGCGCACAGGGCTTCCTGCCCGGCCTTCACCTCGTTGCGCAGCGCCGCAACGTCGATGCTCATCCGGCGATCCGGTCGGGTTTCGGCCGGGCGCCGGCCGACAGCGTCAGAATCTCGTGGCCGGTTTCGGTGACGAGAACCGTATGTTCCCACTGCGCCGAGAGGCTGTGGTCCTTGGTGACGATGGTCCAGCCGTCGGCCATCTCGCGGATGCCGGCCTTGCCGGCGTTGATCATCGGCTCGATGGTGAAGATCATGCCGGGTTCCATCACGGCGCCGGTGCCGGCCTTGCCGTAGTGGGTGACCTGCGGATCCTCGTGGAACCTGGCGCCGATTCCATGGCCGCAGAATTCCCGGACCACCGAGTAGCCGTTCTTCTCCGCGTGCTTCTGGATGATCGCGCCGATGTCGCCGATGCGTCCGCCGGGGCGGACCACGGAGATCCCCAGCCACAGGCATTCAAAGGTGATTTCGCACAGGCGCCTGGCCTGGATGGACGGTTCGCCGATCAGGTACATGCGGCTGGTGTCCCCGTGGTAGCCATCCTTGATCGGCGTGACATCGAGATTGACGATGTCGCCGTTCCTGAGCACGCGGTCGCCGGGAACCCCGTGACAGACCTGGTGATTGACCGAGGCGCAGATCGACTTCGGGTAGGGGTTGTAGCCCTTGGGCGCGTAATCCAGCGGCGCGGGAATGGCTCCCTGCACATTGACCGTGTAGTCGTGGCAGAGGCGATCCAGCTCATTGGTCGTCACGCCGGCCCTGACGAATGGTTCGATGTAGTCGAGCACCTCGGAGGCGAGGCGCCCGGCGACGCGCATCTTTTCGATTTCCTGCGGGGTCTTGATGGAAATGCTCATTCTCGGGGCAGAACGTTCGGGAGGGGCGCCAAGGATAAAGGATAGCAAGTCATTCTCAAAGCCGGCCGCGCGGGTGGCATAATCCGCCTTTTCGCTTCTCCGGTTGGCAAACGATGAGCATCCTTCTCCTGGGCAAGGACGGTCAGGTCGGCTGGCAATTGCAGCGCTCGCTGGCGCCGCATGGGCCGGTCATCACCTGCGGCCATGCCGACTGCGACCTGTCCGATCCCGACCGGCTGCGTTTGCTGGTCCGGCAGATCGCCCCGTCGGTCATCGTCAACGCGGCGGCCTACACGGCGGTCGATCGGGCCGAGACGGAGCCGGAACTGGCCATGCGCGTCAACGGCGAGGCGCCGGGCATCCTGGCGCAGGAGGCGGCAAGGCTGGGCGCGTTGCTGGTCCATTATTCGACCGACTATGTCTTTGACGGCAGGAAGGCGGCGCCCTACGTCGAGAGCGACGCGACCGCTCCGTTGAGCGTTTACGGCCGGAGCAAGCTGGCGGGAGAGGAGGCGATCCGGGCTGCGGGGTGCAAGTCGGTCATCTTCCGGACGAGCTGGGTGTTCGGGGCGCGCGGCGGGAATTTCGTCAAGACCATCCTGCGCCTGGCGCGCGAAAAGCGGACGCTGCAGGTGGTCAGGGATCAGGTCGGCTCGCCGACGCCGGCGGCGCTGGTTGCGACCGTGACCGGCATCGTCCTCGCCATGCTGCGTCAGGGTCAGGCGATGCACCGCGAAACGCAGCGCTGCTACCACGTCTGCTGCGGTCGACCGGTCAGCTGGCACGAATTTGCCCAGGCCGTCGTCAAGCTGGCCGGGGCCACGCCGGGTTTCGACCTGACCCTGAAGCCGGAGGCGATAGTGGCCATTCCGGGCAGCGAGTATCCGGCCGCCGCCGCGCGCCCGGCCAATTCCCGGCTCGACTGCGGGCGTCTGGAGAAGGAGTTCGGCCTGCGGATGCCGGACTGGCAACCGTATCTGGCGCGCATGCTGCAACTGCTTTCGCTGAAACGGGACGGCTATTGAGCTTTCTCCGCGCGGCTCGGCAATGCTACAATTCAAAAGTTTTTTCGCGACGAAGGTCGCGAAGAAGCGGTTGCAGGCGACCTGCGTGCAATCAATCCACACATCCGCCGATTAAGGGTGTCCGCCAGAATGCAAGAACGGCGGGCGTTTCGGGCGGATGGCGGTTCAACCCTTAAAGGAGTTCCCGTATGTCCGTAACCATGCGTCAAATGCTGGAGGCCGGTGTTCACTTCGGTCACCAGACCCGTTTCTGGTGTCCCAAGATGGCTCCGTACATCTTCGGCGCCCGCAACAAGATTCACATCGTCAACCTCGAACAGACCCTGGCCAAGTACAACGAAGCCATGGCCTTCGTCAAGAAGCTGACGGCCAACCGCGGCACCATCCTGTTCGTCGGCACCAAGCGCCAGGCGCGGGAGATCGTCGCCGAGGAAGCGCGGCGTGCCGGAGCGCCCTTCGTTGACCAGCGCTGGCTGGGGGGCATGCTGACCAACTTCAAGACGGTCAAGACCTCGATCAAGCGCCTCAAGGACATGGAGCTGGCGGTCGAGGCCGGCGACCTCGAGCGCATGCCCAAGAAGGAAGCGCTGAACTTCCGCCGCGAACTGGAAAAGCTCCAGAAGTCGATCGGCGGCATCAAGGACATGCCCGGCCTGCCGGACGCCATCTTCGTCATCGACGTCGGTTACCACAAGATCGCGATCACCGAAGCGAGCAAGCTCGGGGTGCCGATCATCGGCGTCGTCGATACCAATCATTCTCCGGCCGGCGTCGATTATGTGATTCCTGGCAACGACGACTCTTCGCGCGCGATCCAGTTGTACGCCCGCGGCGTCGCGGATGCGATCCTCGAAGGGCGCAGCCAGGTCGTCCAGGAAATCGTTGCCGCCGGTGGTGACGACGAGTTCGTCGAAATCCAGGACGAAGCGGCGGAGTAAATCCGCAGGGGCGGGGCAGGCAGCCCCGCCAGTTTGAAAAGATCAGGAGAACAGGTATGGCGGCAATCACCGCAAGCATGGTGTCGGAACTGCGTGGCAAGACGGACGCACCGATGATGGAATGCAAGAAGGCGCTCACCGAGGCCGACGGCGACATGGCCAAGGCGGAGGAGATCCTCCGCGTCAAGCTCGGCAACAAGGCGACCAAGGCGGCGACGCGCATTGCCGCGGAAGGCGTGGTCGGTCTCTACCTTGCCGCCGATGGCAAGCTCGGCGCCCTCGTCGAAGTGAATAGCGAAACCGACTTCGTCGCCAAGAACGACGAATTCATCGCCTTGGCGAAGGGTTGTGCCGAACTGGTGGCGACCCGCAACCCGGCCGATGTGGCGGCGCTGTCGGCGTTGCCGATGGGCGAGGGCACGGTGGAGACCACGCGTACCGCGCTGGTCGGCAAGATTGGCGAGAACATGGCGCTCCGCCGCTTCGCCCGCATCGAGGCCAGCGGCAAGCTGACCTCCTACGTCCATGGTGGGTCCAAGATCGGCGTTCTGGTTGACGTCACCGGTGGCGACGACCAACTGGCCAAGGATCTGGCGATGCACGTCGCCGCCTCCAAGCCGAAGTCGCTCGATGCCTCGGGGGTTCCTGCCGAATTGATCGAAATGGAGCGTGCCGTTGCAGTCGGCAAAGCTGCGGAAGATGCAAGAAAAGCCCAAGAAGAGGGCAAAAAACCACAGTCGGAAGATATTGTGGCGAAGCGCATTGAAGGTTCGGTCCAGAAGTTCCTCAAGGAAGTTACCTTGCTGAGCCAACCCTTCGTCAAGGATGACAAACAGACCATCGAGCAACTTTTGAAGGCCAAGGGTGCTTCCGTGGCCGGGTTCACCCTGTTCGTGGTCGGCGAGGGCATCGAGAAGAAGGTGGGCGATTTCGCCGCCGAGGTCGCCGCGCAGGCTGCGGCGGCCGCCGCCAAGGTGTAGTTCTCAAGGAAACGCCATGTCCGCTCCCAGGTACAAACGCATCCTCCTCAAGCTCTCCGGCGAAGCCCTGATGGGCGATGACGCCTACGGCATCAACCCGCCGACCATCGCCGGGATCGTCGCGGAGATCAAGGCGGTTGCCGACCTGGGCGTGGAGATCGGCGTCGTGATCGGCGGTGGCAACATCTTCCGCGGCATGGCCGGCACGGCCACCGGCATGGACAGGGCCACCGCGGATTACATGGGGATGCTGGCCACGGTGATGAATGCGATGGCGCTGTCCGACGCGATGCGGCAGGCGGGCTTGAATGCGCGGGTGCAGTCGGCCCTGCGTATCGAGCAGGTCGTCGAGCCGTATAT
>Ga0268298_10002831_pt1 | contig 18422 bp, 31 predicted proteins | sample WWTPWeurt_MetaG_FD_194462 | JGI IMG/M metagenome (GOLD analysis project Ga0268298, IMG submission 194462) | Activated sludge microbial communities from WWTP in Nijmegen, Gelderland, Netherland - WWTP Weurt | ecosystem: Engineered > WWTP > Aerobic digester > Activated sludge | place...
CTTCGATCTCCGCACGCTTCACAACCGCCTGCTCATCGCGGCCATCAGCGCAAATCCTCGTCCACTGCGCACGATTCGCGTAGCTGACGTTCATTGCTAATCAAGAAAGATTAAGGACACCGGAACCATCACCCTCGGCCACCGCGAGTCGTCCATTCCGTTCTCGTACTACAACGACCAGCAGCAGGTCATCGGCTATTCGCAGGAACTGATGATGAAGGTGGTAGACGCCATCAAGTCCGACCTCAAGCTGGCCAAGCTCGACGTGAAACTGATGCCGGTCACGTCGGCCAACCGCATTACGCTGGTCCAGAACGGGACGGTCGACATCGAATGCGGGTCGACCACCAATAATACTGAACGGCAAAAGCAGGTATCGTTCTCGACCTCCATCTTCATCGTTGGCACCCGCCTGTTGACCAAGAAGACTTCGGGGATCTCGGATTTTCCGGATCTCGCCGGCAAGAACGTGGTCGTCACCGCCGGCACGACGTCCGAGCGCCTGTTGCGCAAGCTGAACGAAGACAAGCAGATGAAGATGAACATCATCTCGGCCAAAGACCACGGCGAATCCTTCCTGACGCTGGAAACGGGCCGCGCCGTTGCCTTCATGATGGACGACGCACTGCTCTATGGTGAGATCGCCAAGGCCAAGAAGCCGGGCGACTGGACCGTCGTCGGCAAGCCCATGTCCGAGGAAGCATACGGGTGCATGCTGCGCAAGGACGACCCAGGTTTCAAGAAGGTCGTCGATGCCGCGCTGACGAAGGCGATGACTGCCGGCGAGGCAGAGAAGATCTACAACAAGTGGTTCCTCAGCCCGATTCCGCCAAAGGGGCTGAACCTGGGCATGCCGCTGCCGGATGACCTCAAGGCCCTGTACAAGGCTCCCAACGACAAGGCGTTCGAGTAGTTTCGCGGGTTGCGGCCGACTGATCACCGGGGACATTTTCCCCGGTGGCCGGGCGTTGATTGGGGAGGAGTAACATGGCTTACAACTGGAACTGGGAGGTCTTCCTCCAACCCAGTGCGACCGGTGAGGGAACCTACCTGACCTGGCTGCTGGAAGGTCTGAAATGGACGGTGACGCTGTCGCTCAGTTCGTGGATGATCGCGCTCGTCGTCGGCTCGGTCATTGGCGTGCTACGCACCGTTCCGAACCGCTGGCTGTCGCTGATCGCCGCAACCTACGTCGAGATATTCCGCAACATCCCGTTGTTGGTCCAACTGTTCATCTGGTACTTCGTCCTGCCTGAATTGCTCCCGCCGACGATGGGCGATGCCCTGAAGCAGATGAACCCGCTGGCACAGCAGTTCTTCGCGGCGATGATCTGTCTTGGACTGTTCACCGCGGCACGCGTTGCGGAACAGGTCCGTTCGGGGATCAATTCGCTGCCGCGCGGCCAGAAGAACGCGGGGCTGGCGATGGGCTTCACGCTGGCGCAAGTTTACCGTCACGTATTGCTGCCCATGGCTTACCGTATCATCGTGCCTCCGTTGACCTCGGAATTTCTCAACATCTTCAAGAACTCGGCGGTCGCCACGACCATCGGCCTGATAGAACTCTCCCGACAGGCGCAGCAATTGGTCGATTTCACCGCCCAGCCTTACGAAGCCTTCATCGCCGTGACCCTGCTCTACGTCCTGATCAACGTAATCGTGATGTTCCTGATGCGTCATGTCGAACAGAAGGTCCGCGTGCCCGGATATGTCGGAGGGAAATGACCATGTATGAATTCGACTGGACGTCAATCCCAGGCGCGATTCCCCTGCTCGCCAAGGGCATGCTGGTGACGCTGGAAGTCACCCTCACCGCCATTGCCGTCGGCATCGTCTGGGGTACCCTGCTGGCCGTCGCGCGACTGGGCAAGAACAAGGTTCTTGCCTGGTTGGCCGCCAGCTACGTCAATCTCTTCCGCTCAGTTCCACTGGTCATGGTCATCCTGTGGTTTTACCTGATTGTTCCGCAGGCACTCAAGGCAGTGTTCGGCGAGGAGATCGGCGACATCCGTCTGACCTCGGCCTTGGTCGCCTTCGCGCTCTTCGAGGCAGCCTACTACTCCGAGATCGCTCGCGCCGGCATTCAGAGTGTGACCAGAGGACAGGTCGCGGCCGGTTTGGCGCTCGGCCTCACTCCCGGTCAGACGATGTGCCTGATCGTCCTGCCGCAGGCTTTTCGCAACATGCTGCCGCTGCTCCTGACGCAAGCCATCATCCTGTTCCAGGACACATCGCTGGTCTACGTCATCGGCCTTTCCGACTTCTTCGGCACTTCCTACAAGGTCGGTGACCGTGACGGTCGACTTGTCGAACTCCTGCTTTTTGCCGGAGCCGTCTATTTCGTCATCTGCTTCTCCGTCTCTCGAGTGGTGAAGCATCTTCAAGCGAGATTCAGCCAATGATCGATATTCGGAACGTTTCAAAGTGGTACGGGCAGTTTCAGGTGCTGGCTGAATGCACCACCAGCGTCCAGGAGGGTGAAGTCATCGTTGTCTGTGGTCCATCCGGGTCCGGCAAATCCACGCTGATCAAGTGCGTCAACGGCCTGGAACCATTCCAGCAAGGCGACATCATCGTCAAGGGAACCTCGATTGCCGATCCCAAGACCAACCTATCGAAATTGCGCGCCAAAGTTGGCATGGTTTTCCAGAATTTCGAGTTGTTCCCGCACATGCGCATTACCGAGAACCTGACGATCGGTCAAATCAAGGTGCTCAACCGGAGCAAGGACGAGGCGCTGGAAAAGGGGCTCAAGCTCCTTGACCGCGTTGGCCTGAAAGCACAGGCGAACAAGTTCCCCGGCGAACTGTCCGGTGGTCAGCAACAGCGCGTGGCGATTGCTCGAGCCCTGGCGATGGATCCGATCTGCATGCTGTTCGATGAGCCAACCTCGGCGCTGGACCCGGAAATGATCAACGAGGTGCTCGATGTCATGGTCGAACTCGCGAAGGAAGGCATGACCATGATGTGCGTCACCCATGAGATGGGCTTTGCGCGCAAGGTTGCGCACCGCGTCATTTTCATGGATCAGGGCCGAATCGTCGAGGATGCGAAAAAGGACGACTTCTTCGGCAAGCCGCGGTCCGAGAGGGCCCAACAATTCCTTTCAAAGATATTGCAGCACTGAAAAAAGAAAGGCCGGGATATCCCGGCCTTTCTTTCTGCTCACCCTGAGGCCTCAGGCGGCTTCGTCGATTTCCACAGCCTCGGTTTGCTCCGGGCGATCCACCAGTTCGACAAACGCCATCGGCGCATTGTCGCCGACGCGGAAGCCGCACTTGAGAATGCGCAGATAGCCGCCAGGGCGAGCTGCATAACGCGGGCCGATCTCGCTGAAGAGCTTGACGACGGTAGCGCGATCACGCAGGCGATCAAATGCCAGGCGCTTGTTGGCCACGGTGGGCGTCTTGCCAATGGTGATCATCGGTTCGACGACACGGCGCAGTTCCTTTGCCTTAGGAAGCGTGGTCTTGATCGCCTCATGTTTGAGCAGCGAAACGGTCATGTTGCGCAGCATCGCCAAGCGGTGGCTGCTGGTACGGTTGAGTTTGCGAAGTCCCAAACGGTGACGCATGGTTAATCCTTTCTATGTTCTACAGGCGTCCCTTGACTGCCCGGGTCGAAAAAGATCGTCAGACCTTTTCCAGACCGGCCGGCGGCCAGTTTTCCAATTTCATGCCCAAGGTCAAACCGCGGGCAGCCAACACTTCCTTGATCTCATTCAGTGACTTGCGTCCCAGGTTCGGCGTCTTCAGGAGCTCGTTCTCAGTACGCTGAATCAGATCGCCGATGTAATAGATGTTCTCGGCCTTCAGACAGTTCGCTGAGCGCACCGTCAGTTCGAGGTCATCAACCGGCCGCAACAGTACCGGGTCAACCTGAATTGGCTTGGAATGCTCTTCGGGCGGCGCGGTACCCTCGAGGTTGGCAAAAACGGTGAGTTGTTCCATCAGCACGCGGGCAGCGTAACGGATCGCCTCCTCCGGTTCGACAACACCGTTGGTTTCAATATCGACAATCAACTTGTCCAAGTCGGTCCGCTGCTCAACGCGAGCACTTTCCACGGTATAGGCGACACGTCGAATCGGGCTGAATGAAGCATCAAGCAACAGCTTGCCAATGGTCTTGGAATCGTCCAGATTGCGCATGTTGCCTGGCACATAGCCACGCCCCTTCTCGACCTTGATCTCCAGGGACAGCTTGCCGCCAGGGGCCAGATGCGCGATCACATGCTCCGGATTGATGATTTCAACGTCGTGCGGCAACTCGATGTCGCCTGCACGAACAGCGCCTTCACCTTCCTTGGACAGCTTCAGGTTAACCACGTCTCTACTGTGCAGCTTGAATACCACTCCCTTGAGGTTCAGGAGGATGTCAACAACATCCTCCTGAACGCCATCAACCGTGGAGTACTCATGCAACACACCGTCAATACCGACCTCGGTCGGCGCATATCCAGGCATCGACGAGAGCAGAATGCGACGCAATGCATTGCCAAGGGTATGACCGTAGCCGCGTTCGAACGGCTCCATGACAACTTTGGCCTGCACGGGCGAAACGCTCTGCACATCAATAATGCGGGGTTTCAGAAGTCCACTGCTTTGCATGGGGTTGCTTCCTCTGCGAAGTGATTACTTCGAGTAAAGTTCGATGACGAGACCTTCGTTCAGGGTCGACGGCAACTCGGAGCGCTGCGGCATAGCCTTGAACGTACCCTTGCCCTCCTTGATGTCAACCGCGATCCATTCCGGGAAGCCCCTGGATTCAGCGGCTTCAAGAGCCGCCTTGCAACGCAGTGAGGCACGGGAGCGAGCGGTAAGCTGAACCACATCACCCGGCTTGACAATGTAAGATGGGATGTTGACACGCTTGCCATTGACCAAGACGCCGTTGTGTCTGACCACTTGGCGCGACTCGGCGCGCGAGGCGCCAAATCCCATGCGGTAGGCGACGGAGTCCAGACGGGCTTCCAGAAGCTGAAGCAGGTTCTCACCGGTCTGGCCCTTGCGTCGATCAGCTTCGGCGAAGGTCTTGCGGAACTGACCTTCGAGCACACCATAGACGCGACGAATCTTCTGTTTTGCGCGCAGATGGACGCCGTAGTCGGAGAGACGTGCGCCGGATTTCTGCCCGTGCTGACCAGGAGCGTATGAACGCCGTTCAATGGCACACTTGTCAGTGAAGCACTTTTCGCCCTTAAGGAAGAGCTTTTCGCCTTCACGGCGGCACTGACGGCATTTCGGATCGAGATTACGAGCCACTTGTCTTCCTCCTTAGATGCGGCGCTTTTTGGGCGGACGGCAGCCGTTGTGCGGCACTGGCGTCACGTCGGAAATGGAAGTGATCTTCATGCCCAACGCATTCAGCGCGCGAACCGAAGACTCACGCCCAGGACCGGGACCCTTGATACGGACCTCGACATTCTTGACACCGCATTCCTGAGCCCCCTTGCCGGCGGCCTCAGCGGCCACCTGGGCGGCAAACGGGGTGGATTTGCGCGAACCTTTGAAGCCGGCGCCACCGGAAGTTGCCCAAGAGAGCGCGTTGCCCTGCCGGTCGGTAATGGTGATGATGGTGTTGTTGAACGACGCATGAATGTGGGCAATGCCCTCCGCAACGTTCTTCTTAACCTTCTTGCGAACTTTGACTTTGGTAGCAGTCTTTGCCATTTTCTGTCCTTATTTACTTCTTGCCAGCGATAGCTTTGCGCGGACCCTTGCGGGTGCGTGCATTGGTTTTGGTACGCTGGCCACGGCAAGGAAGGCCCTTGCGATGGCGCAGGCCACGATAGCAACCAAGGTCCATCAGACGCTTGATGTTCATCGTGACTTCGCGGCGTAGATCACCCTCGACGGTGAACCTGGCGATCTCGTCACGCAGGCGATCCATGTCCGAATCGGACAGATCCTTCATTTTGATCGCACGACCAACGCCGGCCGCATCACATATTTTCTGTGCGCGGGTACGACCGATGCCGTAAATCGCTGTCAACGCGATTTCAGCATGCTGATGGTTCGGAATGTTTACCCCTGCAATACGGGCCATTGAATCACTCCACTCTTTCGAAAATTAACAAATGCCGGACTGCCAGGAAATCAGCCCTGGCGTTGCTTGTGACGGGGATCCTTGCAAATGATGCGCACAATACCCTTGCGACGGATAACCTTGCAATTGCGACACACGCACTTCACTGAAGGTTGCACTTTCATGTCTTACTCCTCATCTGCGAGAGCTTGGAAGCAGCCGTGACTCCATTGCCCTGCGGTTTGTTGCGTAGAGAATCTTTACTTGGCCGAGAAATGCTTCCGGGCCAGGGTGAAACCGTATGGTGCCAATTGAATGCTGACCTTGGCACCGAGAAAAAAGCAGAGTGACCGCCCGCACATGTTTCCGGAAGCAATCGCCTGAACTTGATGGCCTTTACTGCGCCGGGGCCTCAACCACCGCGCCTAGCATCTCGATGCAGTCTCATTGGCCACGTTAAATTACTTGATCATTGGCGATCCCTTGAAATTAGCTTTCTTCAAGAGGCTTTCATACTGGTGCGACATGACATAGGCCTGCACCTGGGACATGAAGTCCATGGTGACGACCACTATAATGAGCAAAGACGTACCGCCAAAGTAAAAGGGCACGTTCCACTTCAAAATAAGAAATTCTGGCAACAAGCAGACTATGGTGATGTAGGCCGCGCCGATCAAGGTCAGACGCATGAGGATCTTGTCAATGTAACGGGCCGTCTGCTCACCAGGGCGGATACCAGGGACAAAGGCACCGCTTTTCTTCAGGTTGTCGGCAGTCTCCTTGGAATTGAAGACGAGCGCCGTGTAGAAAAAGCAGAAAAACACGATCGCGCCAGCATAGAGCATCACGTAAATGGGCTGGCCCGGCGAAAGGGTGCCCGCCACATCCTTCAGCCAGCGCATCGATTCGCCCGAACCGAACCATCCAGCAAGTGTGGCCGGAAAGAGGATAATCGACGAGGCAAAGATCGGCGGAATAACACCTGACATGTTCAACTTCAATGGCAGATGGGAACTCTGACCACCATAAATCTTGTTGCCAACCTGACGCTTGGCATAATTGACCAGAATCTTGCGTTGACCGCGCTCAACGAACACAACAAAGGCGGTGACAACAACAACCAAGGCACAGATGATCAACGCTGTCAGCGGGTGCATGGCGCCGGTACGAACCAGTTCAAGCAGGCCACCGATGGCATTTGGCAGTCCTGCGGCGATACCGGCGAAAATGATGATAGAAATGCCATTGCCCAAGCCACGCTCGGTAATCTGCTCGCCCAGCCACATCAGGAACATTGTCCCGGTGACGAGTGTTGAAACCGTCGTCAGGCGGAACATGAAGCCCGGATCATTGACTAGCCCCGCCTGAGCTTCCAGCGCAACGGCAATGCCCAAACCCTGGAAGAGCGCCAAGCCAACGGTGCCATAACGCGTGTATTGCGTGATCTTGCGTCGGCCGGCTTCGCCTTCCTTCTTGAGCGCTTCAAGTTGTGGGCTAGCCACGCTCATCAACTGCATGATGATCGACGCCGAAATGTACGGCATGATCCCCAGTGCGAAAATCGTAAAACGCGAGAGCGCACCGCCAGAAAACATGTTGAACATGCCCAGGATACCACCCTGCTGCGAATTGAACAGGTCGGAGAGCACGTTGGGATCGATTCCGGGAACCGGTATATGCGCACCGATCCGATAGACAACCAGAGCGCCCAGCAGGAACCAAAGCCGGCGCTTGAGATCGCCGAACTTGCCACCCTTGCCTACTGTATTGGGAGTTGCCGCCAACGCGCTAACCTTTCCCGGGGTTACCCGGCGACCGAGCCACCGACTGCTTCTATCGCAGCCTTGGCGCCCTTGGTCGCCCCGACGCCCTTGAGCGTCACCTTGCGCGAAATCGCACCCGAAAGAATTACCTTGGCGGCCAAAGCATCACCGGGAACAACACCGGCAGCCTGCAAGACCAGCAAATCAATCTCGTCGACGGGCAGACGTTCCAGATCAGTCAGGCGAATCTCATAGTTCCGGTCACGGGTCACCGACTTGAACCCGACCTTCGGCAGTCGGCGCTGCAATGGCATTTGCCCGCCCTCAAAACCGACCTTATGAAAACCGCCGGCGCGGGATTTCTGTCCCTTGTGACCACGGCCGCAGGTCTTGCCGAAGCCGGAACCGATGCCACGACCGACGCGCTTGCGGGCCTTCTTGGAGCCTTCGCCCGGCTGGATAGTATTCAGACGCATGGGTTAACCCTCAACCTTAACGAGATACTGAACTTTGTTGATCATGCCGCGCACTGCCGGCGTATCCAGCAACTCGGACGAACTGTTCAGCTTGCGCAGACCCAGGCCACGCACAGTCGCCCGATGGTCCTGCTTGGTTCCGATGATGCTCTTGACGAGCGTCACTTTGATTTTCTTGTCGGCCATGACTTACCCCAGGATCTGTTCAACTGAGAGGCCGCGCTTGGCGGCTATTTCAGATGGCGTATTGACCTTCAAAAGCCCGTCAATGGTTGCGCGCACGATGTTGTACGGATTGGTCGAACCGTGAGCCTTGGCGACCACATTGGTCACGCCGGCAACTTCGAACACAGCCCGCATGGCACCCCCGGCAATGATGCCGGTACCCTCTGGCGCCGGCTGGATCATGACTTTTGCAGCGCCATGATGGCCCATCACCGTGTGATGGACGGTGCCGTTCTTGAGACTGACCTTGGCCATCCTGCGACGGGCCTCGTCCATCGCCTTCTGAACAGCGACCGGCACTTCACGCGACTTGCCCTTCCCCATGCCGAGGCCACCGTCCCCGTCGCCAACGACCGTCAATGCAGCGAAACCTAGGATGCGGCCACCCTTCACCACCTTGGTGACGCGGTTGATCGAAACCATTTTTTCGCGCATGCCATCATCGCGCTCCTCAGCCTGTTGGGGCTTCCTGCTTCTTTCCGGTTTAGCCATTTCTTAACCTTGTCCTTTCGCAGCGATCAGAACTTCAAGCCGGATTCACGCGCGGCTTCTGCCAGCGCTTGAACCCGCCCATGGAACTGAAGGCCGGAGCGATCAAAAGCCACCTGCTCGACGCCGGCAGCCTTGGCGCGAGCGGCAATCAACTTGCCAACGGCCGCAGCAGCGGCCTTGTTTCCACCATTCGACAAGTCCTTGCGCACACCCGTTTCGAGCGTGGAAGCCGAAGCCAATACCTTGCCGCCGCCCGGCGAAATGATCTGGGCGTAAATGTGGCAGTTAGTGCGGTTAACACACAGGCGCACAGCCTTCAACTCGGCAATCTTGGCCCGGGTCTTGCGGGCACGGCGCAGACGCGCTTCTTTCCTGTTAAACATATGCCACCCTTACTTCTTCTTCTTGGTTTCCTTGATAGCCACCACTTCGCCGACATAACGCACACCCTTGCCCTTGTAGGGCTCCGGCTTGCGATATGCACGAACTTCGGCGGCAACCTGACCGACTTGCTGCTTGTCCGAACCCTTGAGAACGATTTCCGTCTGCGTCGGACACTCAGCTTTGACGCCTTCCGGCATTCTGTGGGCGATTGGATGGGAAAAGCCAAGCGACAGGTTCAGCATGTCACCCTGCACTTGGGCACGATAACCCACGCCAATCAGTTGCAGCTTCTTTTCAAAGCCCTTGCTTACACCAACCATCATGTTGCTGAGGTTGGCCTGCATGGTGCCCCACATCGCATTCGCAATTCGTCCGTCCGCCCCGCCAACCTTGGTAACCACCAATCGTTGGCCATCCAATGAAACTGTCACGGCGGGATGGGGTGCGATCTTCAGCGTTCCCAGCGGACCCTTGACGACGATCTGCTCCGCGACGCTGACTTCCACACCTGGTGGAACGACAACGGGATTTTTACCTATTCGAGACATGTCCGCTCCCTTATGCCACGATGCACAAAACTTCGCCGCCCACCTTGCTTGCACGAGCCCTGCGATCAGTCATGACACCCTTGGGGGTCGATACAATAGCCACGCCAAGCCCGTTCATTACCCGGGGAATGTCTTCACAGCCCTTGTAGATACGCAGACCAGGCTTCGAAACCCTTTCAATCCGCTCGATGACCGGGCGGCCGGCGTAGTACTTGAGACCGATTTCAAGCGTGGCCTTGCCATCGGGCTGGCGCACCGCGAAATTCTCGACATAGCCTTCGTCCTTGAGAACGGTGGCGATTGCCACCTTTACCTTGGATGAAGGCATCGAGACGGACGCCTTTTCGGCGAGCTGGGCGTTGCGGATGCGTGTCAGCATGTCCGCGATCGGATCGCTCATTGACATTTCTGTACCTCCCTTTACCAACTCGCCTTAACAACACCCGGGATCTCGCCATTAAAGGCCAATTCACGAATCTTGTTACGACACAAGCCGAACTTGCGGAAAACGCCATGCGGCCGACCCGTCATCTGGCAGCGGTTGCGCAAGCGGGATGGGCTGGAGTTGCGCGGCAAAGCCTGCAGCTTCAGGCGCGCCTCATAGCGCTCCTTATCTGAAATGCCTACATCATTGATTATCGCTGCCAATGCGGCACGCTTCTTGGCATACTGCGCCACCAGCTTGCGACGTTTGTCTTCACGGTTGATCAGAGCAAGTTTTGCCATGATTGTCTCAATTCTTGAACGGTAACTTAAACGCGGCCAACAGCGCCTTGGCTTCTGCATCAGTCTTCGCCGTCGTGGTGATACTGATATTCATTCCCCTAAGAGCATCAATCTTGTCGTACTCGATTTCCGGGAAAATAATCTGCTCCTTGACACCCATGTTGTAGTTGCCCTGGCCATCAAAGCTCTTCCCCGAAATCCCGCGGAAGTCACGTACACGCGGCAAAGCGATGCTAACCAGACGATCGAGAAACTCGAACATGCGGGGCCCACGCAGGGTGACCATGCAACCGATCGGGTAGCCATCGCGAATCTTGAATCCGGCGATTGATTTACGCGCCTTGGTCGTCACTGGCTTCTGGCCGGCAATCTTCTGCATGTCACCAACGGCGTTTTCGAGAACCTTCTTGTCCGCCACAGCCTCGCCGACACCCATGTTGAGGGTTATCTTCGTAACCCGCGGCACCTCCATCACGGACTTGTACCCAAATTGCTTGACCAAGTCACCGACGACGGTATTCTTATAAAACTGCTGCAAACGCGCCATGTCTGTCCCTTTATGCGTTCACCGGTTCGCCGCTCGACTTGAACACGCGAATCTTGCGGCCGTCACCAAGCACCTTGAACCCGACACGGTCAGCCTTCTTGGTGGCACGATTGAACAGCGCAACATTGGAGAGATGAATCGGCATATCTTTGTCGATGACGCCACCAGCCACGCCCTTGACCGGGTTCGGCTTGACGTGCTTCTTGGCGCGATTCACGCCCTCGACAATCACACGCTCCTCATCGATGCGGCGCAGGACGGTACCGCGTTTGCCCTTATCCTTGCCAGTAATTACCACGACCTCGTCACCCTTGCGAATCTTTTCCATAACGGGCCTCTTACAGTACTTCCGGAGCCAGGGACACGATCTTCATGAAGCGCTCGGTACGCAGTTCGCGGGTTACCGGGCCAAAGATGCGCGTGCCGAGCGGCTCGAGCTTGTTGTTGAGAAGAACCGCTGCATTGCTGTCGAAGCGAATCAACGACCCGTCGGGACGACGAACGCCCTTGGCTGTGCGAACCACCACGGCGTTGTAGACGTCGCCCTTTTTCACCCGACCACGCGGCGCCGCATCCTTGATGCTGACCTTGATGATGTCGCCAATGCCCGCGTACCGGCGATGGGACCCACCCAGCACTTTGATACACATTACCGAGCGGGCGCCGGTGTTATCGGCGACGCCCAGAGTTGATTGCATCTGAATCATTTAATTTAACTCCAACTTAACCCGCCAAAGCGGTCAGTCTTGGAACCCGTAAGGGTCGGACAAATCAGCGCCCCCGCTGAACAGGGGGCCGACAAACGAGTATTATAGCAACCTCATTGCCGAGAGCGCAAGCCCTCCCGTCGATTCTTCTTATACAAGGATCGCCTTCTGAAGAACGCTCGATACAGCCCAAGACTTGGTACGGGAAACGGGTCGTGTCTCGACGATCTCGACCAGATCGCCGGCCTTCGCCGAATCCCCTTCGTTGTGCGCGTGGTACTTCTTGGAGCGCACCATCACCTTGCCATACACCGGGTGCTTGACCTTGCGTTCGACAAGAACGGTAACGGTTTTTTCCATCTTGTCGCTAACCACGCGCCCAATCAGGGTACGCTTGATGTTTTGGCTTTCGGTCATTGCTGCACCGCCTTCTCACGGATAAGCGTGCGAACGCGAGCAATATCGCGGCGCACCTTGGATATTTGGCTAAAGTTGGATAGCTGCTGGGTAGCAAGTTGCATACGCAGGCCAAACTGCGCCCGAAGGAGATCCAACAATTCCTTCTGGAGTTCGTCCGCGCTTTTGGTTCTCAGTTCACTAGCTTTCATGATTACCCCAGATGACGAGCAACGAAGGTCGTTGGAATTGGCAGCTTGGCAGCGGCAAGAGCAAACGCCTCACGAGCCAGCACCTCATTCACGCCGTCCATTTCATATAGGACTTTGCCCGGCTGGATTTCGGCAACCCAGTATTCCGGGTTCCCTTTCCCGTTACCCATCCGAACTTCCGCCGGCTTCTTGGAAACCGGCTTGTCCGGGAAGATACGAATCCAAATGCGGCCACCGCGCTTGATGTGGCGTGTCATGGCACGACGAGCCGCCTCAATCTGGCGTGCCGTCAGACGGCCCCGGCCAATGGCCTTGAGGCCCCACTCGCCGAACGATACCTTGGTGCCGCGAGTAGCAAGGCCCTCGTTGCGGCCCTTGTGCTCCTTGCGGAACTTGCGACGATTAGGTTGCAGCATCTCAGACACCTGCCTTTCTTACACGCGGCGCCGTGCCCTTGGTGTCGCCTTCGGGGCCATCAGCCTTCTTGAGCGTACGGGTACGGGGCTTGTCACCGTCCGGCTTGCCGGGTGCGCGACGCGGACGACGATCGTCTAAGGCTGGCTCGACCACTTCCGGCTGTTCATTGCGATCAAGAAGATCGCCCTTGTAAACCCAAACCTTGATACCGATGATGCCATAAGTCGTCAGGGCCTGCGCGCTAGCAAAATCGATGTCCGCACGCAGAGTATGCAAAGGCACACGGCCTTCGCGGTACCATTCGCTACGAGCAATTTCCGCCCCATTCAGGCGACCCGCACTCATTACCTTGATGCCCTGGGCGCCCAGTCGCATCGCGTTCTGCATCGCGCGCTTCATGGCCCGGCGGAACATGATGCGTTTCTCTAGCTGCTGAGCAATCGAGTCGGCAATAAGCTTGGCATCAATCTCCGGCTTCCGAATCTCCTCAATCGAAACATGGACGGGTACGCCCATAATGCGCTGAAGATCCGTCCGCAACTGCTCGATATCCTCACCTTTCTTGCCAATCACCACGCCAGGCCGAGCAGAGTAAACAGTAATGCGGGCATTCTTCGCGGGCCGCTCAATGAGGACGCGGCCAACGGAAGCATGAGCCAGCTTCCGCTTCAGATACTCACGCGCCTTGACATCTTCGTTAAGCATTCCAGGGAAGTCCTTGCTGTTGGCGTACCAGCGGGAACTCCAGTTCTTGGTGGCAACCAGGCGGAAGCCGGTCGGATGAATTTTCTGTCCCATGACTCTTCCTCAGTTACCGACGGTCAGATAGATATGGCACGTCGACTTCACTATCCGATTTCCTCGGCCTTTGGCGCGCGCTCTGAAACGCTTGAGCACCGAGCCTTGTTCAATATAGATGGTCTTGACCTGCAGTTCATCGATATCGGCGCCGTCATTATGCTCCGCGTTGGCTATGGCAGACTCCAATACCTTCTTGACTATGCCGGCGCCCTTTTTCGGGCTGAAAGCCAAGATGTTGAGAGCCTGACCAACCGGCTTGCCACGCACCAGATCAGCCACGAGGCGACCTTTTTGTTCAGAGAGGCGTACGCCCCGCAGACTTGCACGAGTTTCCATGTCAGCTCCTTACTTCTTGGCCTTCTTGCCAGCGGTGTGACCCTTGAACGTCCGGGTCAGCGAGAACTCGCCGAGCTTGTGACCGACCATATTTTCGGTAACAAAGACCGGAATATGCTGCTTGCCATTGTGGACAGCGATCGTCAGACCGATGAACTCGGGGAGGATCGTCGAACGACGTGACCATGTCTTTATCGGGCGCTTGTCGCTTGTGGCGCGCACTGCTTCGACCTTGTCGATCAGGCACGCATCAACAAACGGACCCTTCTTTAGAGAACGTCCCATTTCCTCCCCCTTAACGCTTGTTACGGCGCTGAACGATCATGCTGTTCGTGCGCTTGTTGCTGCGGGTACGGTAACCCTTAGCGGGTTGACCCCACGGACTCACCGGCACTCGACCTTCGCCGGTGCGTCCCTCGCCACCACCATGCGGGTGGTCGATCGGGTTCATGACAACGCCGCGCACGGTCGGACGAATCCCACGCCACCGTTGAGCACCGGCCTTGCCTATCTTGCGCAGGATATTTTCTTCATTGCCGACTTCACCGACCGTCGCCCGGCATTCAACATGCACGCGACGCACCTCACCAGAGCGAAGACGAATCTGCGAGTAGGCTCCTTCACGCGCCAGCAGCTGCGCCGAGGTCCCAGCGGAACGGGCCAGCTGCGCGCCCTTACCTGGCATCATCTCGACACAGCAGATGGTGGTACCAACGGGAATGTTGCGGATCGGCAGTGCGTTACCGGACTTGATTGGCGCCTCGGCTCCATTCATGACCTGCTGCCCAACGGCCATGCCTTTGTTGGCAAGGATATAGCGACGCTCACCATCCGCATAACAAACCAGGGCAATATTCGCGGTCCGGTTCGGATCGTATTCCAGACGCTCGACCGTGCCCGGAATGCCATCCTTGGCACGCTTGAAATCAATAACACGATAGGCCTGCTTGTGACCGCCACCCTGATGGCGAACGGTAATGCGACCATTGTTGTTACGGCCAGCACTCTTGGACTGCGATTCCAGAAGGCCGGCAAACGGCTTGCCCTTGTGGAGATTGGCATTGACCAACTGGACGACGGCACGACGACCAGGAGAAGTCGGCTTGACCTTGACGAGAGCCATCAGACAGTCCCCCCTTCAACGAAATTGATTTCCTGCCCCGGCTTCAGGCTCACAAAAGCCTTCTTCCAGCCTTTGCGGCGGCCAGCCGACCCTTTGAACCGCTTGACCTTGCCCTTGACGTTGGCGACTTGGACCGTCTCAACCTGAACCTTAAACAACAGTTCAACTGCCGCCTTGATCTCGGGCTTGGTTGCATCGGAAGCAACGCGGAAGATGACCTGCTCGTTCTTGTCGGCAACGTACGTGGCCTTCTCGGAGATTTGCGGCGCCAGCAGCACCTGCATCAGACGCTCTTGATTCATCCCCACATCTCCTCGAACTTGGCCACGGCATTCTTGGTGACCAGCACCTTGGCAAAGCGGACCAGCGACAGCGGATCAGCCTCCTGCGCTTCTAGCACCAGCACATTGGGCAAATTGCGCGAAGAGAGATACAGATTCTCATCCATCGCGTCCGTAATAACCAGAAGATTCCCCTCCAGACCCATGCCCTTCAACTTCTCGGCAAAAAGCCTAGTCTTCGGCGCATCGATGGACAAGCCATCGATTACCACCAAGCGATCCTGACGGGCCAGTTCGGAGAGAATCGCAGCCATGGCGGCGCGAAACATCTTCCGATTAACCTTCTGGCTGAAATTATCCTCAGGAGAGTTCGGAAAGATCCGACCGCCGCCACGCCACAACGGGCTGCCATTGCTGCCGGCCCGGGCGCGGCCGGTACCCTTCTGGCGCCACGGCTTGGACGTCGTATGACGAACTTCGGAGCGATCCTTCTGCTGACGATCACCTGAGCGAGCGTTGGCTTGATAGGCCACGACGACCTGGTGAACAAGCGCTTCATTGAATTCGCGGCCAAAAAGGAAATCCGAAGCTTGCAGCTTCGTGGCTTCCTGACCTTGCTCGTTGATTACCTTGAGTTCCATGTCGCCCCCTTAAGCCTTGACTGCCGGACGCACGACGACATCAGCACCCTTGGCACCCGGAACAGCACCCCGGACCAGAAGCAACTGACGCTCGACATCAACGCGCACGACCATCAGGCTCTGCATCGTGGACTGGACATCACCCATGTGGCCTGCCATCTTCTTGCCCGGAAAGACACGGCCGGGATCTTGTGCCTGGCCGATGGATCCTGCTGAATTGTGCGACACCGAATTGCCGTGGGAAGCCCGATTTGAGCTGAAGTTATAGCGCTTGATGGCTCCCTGGAAACCCTTCCCGACCGAGGTTCCGGTCACATCGACCTTTTGCCCTTCGGCAAAAATGGTCACAGCAACCCGGTCGCCTGGCCTGAATTCGGCCAAACGCTGAGCATCGACAAGAAATTCCTTCAGCACATGCCCAGCTTCCACGCCCGCCTTCGCCAGATGACCAGCCAGCGGCTTGGAAACGCGTGAGGCACGGCGCGTGCCGAATGCGACCTGGATGGCTGCGTAGCCATCGATCTCCGGCGTTTTTACTTGGGTCACTCGATTGTTGGACACGTCAAGCACAGTTACCGGAATGGAGGCGCCATCCTCGGCAAAAATGCGAGTCATGCCAACCTTGCGACCGACAAGGCCTAGACTCATGGTTATTCTCCTCATCGCCAGCTACGATTGGCCGGTCGATGTAAAACGACATTTAGGCAGCCAGCGTCAGCTACCCCCGAAAACGGACAATTATATCCGCAAAGTTAAACTTACTGCAACTTGATCTCGACGTCCACGCCTGCCGGGAGGTCAAGTTTCATCAATGCATCAACCGTCTTGTCGGTTGGATCGATGATATCCATCAAACGCAGGTGCGTACGAATTTCCAGTTGATCGCGGGAACTCTTGTTCACGTGCGGCGAACGCAGAATGTCAAAGCGCTCCTTGCGCGTCGGCATCGGCACGGGCCCACGCACGACCGCACCAGTACGTTTTGCGGTCTCAACAATCTCTTGAGCCGACTGGTCGATCAGACGATAGTCGAAGGCCTTAAGGCGGATGCGAATTTTTTGACTTTGCATTTTTTTCTTTCAAAGAGCGATGGGGCGGAAGCAACTCCCAACCCGGTTTTGAGAATGTACCGTTACGCGATGATTTTGGCGACGACGCCGGCGCCTACGGTGCGGCCGCCTTCGCGGATGGCAAAGCGCAGGCCTTCCTCCATTGCGATCGGGTTGATCAGCTTGATCGTCATGGCGATGTTGTCGCCCGGCATCACCATCTCGACACCTTCCGGCAGGTCGATGGAGCCGGTCACGTCGGTCGTGCGGAAGTAGAACTGCGGGCGGTAGCCATTGAAGAACGGGGTGTGACGACCGCCCTCATCCTTGGACAGGATGTAGACTTCGGAGGTGAAATGGGTGTGCGGCTTGACGGAACCCGGCTTGCACAGCACCTGGCCACGCTCGACGTCTTCACGCTTGGTGCCACGCAGCAGAACGCCGACGTTGTCACCCGCCTGACCTTGATCAAGCAGTTTACGGAACATTTCAACACCGGTGCAGACGGTCTTGAGGGTGGGACGGATGCCGACGATTTCGAGGTCTCCGCCAACCTTGACGATGCCACGCTCGACACGCCCGGTGACGACGGTGCCGCGACCGGAGATGGAAAATACGTCTTCAACCGGCATCAGGAAGGGCAGGTCGATGGCGCGTTCCGGCGTCGGAATGTAGGCATCAAGGGCGTCAGCCAGGCGGAAGATGGAGGGTTCGCCTATTTCGGATTGGTCGCCTTCGAGGGCCTTCAGGGCCGAGCCCTGGATGATCGGGGTGTCGTCGCCCGGGAAGTCGTACTTGGAGAGCAGTTCGCGCAGTTCCATTTCGACGAGTTCGAGTAATTCGGCGTCGTCAACCATGTCGCACTTGTTCATGTAGACGAGGACGTAGGGAACGCCAACCTGACGGGCAAGCAGGATGTGCTCGCGGGTCTGCGGCATCGGGCCGTCAGCGGCTGAGCAGACGAGGATCGCGCCGTCCATCTGCGCCGCGCCAGTAATCATGTTCTTGATGTAGTCAGCGTGCCCCGGGCAGTCAACGTGCGCGTAGTGACGGTTGGCGGTCTCGTATTCAACGTGGGCGGTGTTGATGGTGATGCCGCGCGCCTTTTCTTCCGGCGCCGCATCAATCTCGGCATATTTCTTGGCCACACCACCAAACTTCGCCGACAGTACCGTGGTGATCGCCGCCGTCAGCGTAGTCTTGCCATGGTCAACGTGACCAATCGTGCCTACATTCACGTGCGGCTTCGTGCGCTCAAATTTTGACTTGGCCAT